>Ga0265294_10010354_pt1 | contig 10609 bp, 7 predicted proteins | sample MunlanPumphouse3_FD_192504 | JGI IMG/M metagenome (GOLD analysis project Ga0265294, IMG submission 192504) | Groundwater microbial communities from a municipal landfill in Southern Ontario, Canada - Pumphouse #3 | ecosystem: Environmental > Aquatic > Deep subsurface > Groundwater | place...
TTATAATATTACTCACAGTTTAGCTCCATAAATGAATTCATTGATATTTTTGTATAGTTTAAATCACTTTTTAATTTTTCTTTACAAACTAAATCCCAAATACAATTTGAAATAATTCCATAATCAATAGGTTTGTTAGAAATTAAGTTTGCTAAATTAAAAGCTGATGTTTTTTTATGTTTATTAACTAACTCTAAAATCTGATCTTCATATAAATTTTCTAAAGGTTGTAATTTGTATCTGTATAAGAAATCTAGATTATCTAGATAGATTTCACTATGTATTTTTTCAGTATAAACTTCAAAATCAAGATTTAATTTATTTACTGAAGTTTTTGCAGATTCAAATTTTTTTTCAAAATATTCTTTTCTTTTTTCTATTTCATTTGTATACTTAACTTCTACAATACTATCTTTTTTATTTGAGTTTTTACTTCTTTTGATATAACAATCTGCATTATAAATTTTATCTTTACCATTGATACATATTTCTACTTGAGGCTGTTCTTGATATGAAATTACTTCATTATCAAATTCTAAAGATAAAAAATGAGCTTTTTCAAGTTTTGATTCAAAACCTATTGAAGTATTATTTTTAATACTTGGAAAATGTCCAGTAATTGAACGATAACTCTTTTTGATTTTACGCTGAGAAAATTTTATAAGTGAATCTTCCATAGTTATTTTCCAAATGATATTTTTTGTAATTGTATAGTAAATATACTTATATTAATTATAAAATATTTCTTCGTATTATCGTTTTTTATAATGTTAATGATATGTTTAAAATAATTATAAGTTAGAAAATTTATTAAATATACTGAATGCTTTTAATAACATGGCAGCGAGGACATATCCACTTTTTAATAAGTTAGCACATTAAATTTAGAGATATTTAAATGGTATTTTTTGTAATCTATTTTGACTTATAAAATATAAGATAATATTTCTAGTTATAAGCATTATGTTACAAAAAATATGAAGTTTCTTAAAAAATAACTTTTATAGTTTTATTTAGTGTTACTTTTTGACATATTACATACATAAAATATTTAAATTTAGTAAGTAATAATAAATATGACATTATTTTAAGTGTACAATGAATTAATACTAATACACAAGATAATATATAGGGAAATATAAAAATGAAAAAAATATTAGTTACTTTAGGTTTTGCTCAATCGCTATTTTTTGGAGTATTAGTTGGAGATGAATTATAATGCCACTAAATATTAAGACAATATATTAGATTAATTAATTCCTAAAAAGATAAAATATTTAAATTTAGGAGAAAGAATGGGAAGAAAGAAAGGTCAAGTATTTAGTGCAGAATTTAAGACAAGAATAGTTTTAGAGCTATTAGAAGGTGATGCTACGATAAATCAAATAGCATCAAAACATAATATCACAGTAAAAAGTATTCAGAACTGGAAGAAACAATTTTTGGAAAATGCTTTTTTAGCATTTGATGTAGCAGGAGCAACTAAAACATATAAAGATGAGATTGAAGAGTTAAAAGCTGAGAATGAGCAATTAGCTAAAGCTTTAGGTAAAGCAACAGTAAGGGCTGATTTTGCAGAGGGAAAGCTAAAGAGCTTGGACTTATCAAATAAAAAGGCTCTGATAGATCCCAAGCATAAAGAACTGACTATATCAGAGCAATGTGAGATATTAAATATTAGTAGAAGTAGTTATTACTATGAATCTGTGCAATATGGTAATCAAGATATAAAGATAATGAATAAAATTGATGAGATATACACAAATAGATCATTTTATGGCTATAGGCGTATTCATATGCAATTAAAAGAGTATGGATTTAATATAGGTGTAAATAGAGTTTTAAAATATATGAATGTATTAGGAGTACATGCTATTTTTCCTAAAAAGAAAAAGCTTACATCAATTAAAAATCATGAACATAAGATTTATCCATATCTACTCAAAAATATGGAGATTAATAGACCTAATCAAGTATGGAGTGGGGATATAACGTATATTAGAACTTCTAAAGGATTTGTATATTTAGCAGCAGTCATTGATTGGTACACTAAATCAATACTTTCTTGGAAGATTTCAAATTCTATGGATACATTCTTAGCTACAGATGTTCTTAAAGCAGCGATTAATAGATATGGTACTCCTGAAATTTTTAATACTGACCAAGGAAGTCAATATACAAGCTATTATCACACTGATATCTTAAAACAGAATAATATTAAAATATCTATGAATGGTAAAGGAAGATCTATTGATAATATTACAATAGAGAGATTTTTTAGAACATTAAAATATGAAAATATTTATATTACAGATTATCAAAATATTAAGGAGTTAAAAGAAGGTATATCAGATTATATTCATTTTTATAATTTCAATAGATTTCACTCTGCATTAGGTTATAACAAACCTATGAGGGTTTATCTAAATGAGATAAAAAATGTTGCTTAATGTTACAAAGCTAGTTGGAATTAATATTTAGAAATATTTGTCTTGACTTTTAGTGGCATTATAAATTAAGTCATACTTCTACATGCAATTTGCATCAATCAGATGAAGAAATATCGAAAGAGTTTTATTTAAAAAATGATAAAAGTTGAAACTGATTTAGATGTTACTTTTGAAAATGAATATGTAGAAAATCAAACTCGATCATAGGTAAAAGAATGGCTTAAAAAAGCTTGTGATTCTAGGAATCAGAAAAGTTGTAATAATTATAAAAAGTTAAATTAACAAGATTATTAAAATTTTGCTTTTGACGTATTTTATGACAGAATTATATTAAATGATTTAAATAACAAGGGGAAAAATGAGTTTTGAAGTTAAATTTAGTCCGGTAGTAATAAAACATCTTGGTATAAATATGTATTCTACATTGCCACCAGTACTTAGTGAATTAATAACTAATTCTTATGATGCAGATGCAACAACAGTTACTATTACAATTAATCAAAAAGATAAGTATATTGAGATTTATGATGATGGTTGCGGAATGACAGCAGAAGAATTGAATAATGATTTCTTAAAAATAGGTAGAAATAGAAGATCAACAAAATCTAATAAAAGTCCAAAATTTGATAGAGAAGTAACTGGTAAAAAAGGACTTGGTAAGTTATCAGTATTTGGAATTTGTAAAAGTATTTATGTTGAAAGTTGTAAAAATGGAAAAATAAATGCTTTTGAAATGAATTATGATATATTATTATTACAAGGTGAAAAAGATGAAGCTTTAAAACTTGAAGCTATAATTGATAATAAATCTACTGATCAGAAATCATATTCAAAAATAATTTTAAAGAATTTAACAAGAAAATCAGAAATACCTGTTAAAAATACTGTTAATTCATTACTTAATAGATTGAATATCTTTAGTAATAATTTTAAAGTTATAATTAAAGATGAGAATGAATCGAAAGCTTTGACAAAAGAAGAAAGGGATAGTTTAATTTATAAAGATGAGCAATTTTCATGGATGATTCCAACTGATATAGATAATGGAAATATAAAACTAGATAAAATAACAGTAGATTATATTAAAAGAAATAATATAAAAGGCAAAATTTTTACTACGAAAGATACTTTACCTGATGAATTAACAGGTATTAGCTTATATGCAAGAGGTAAACTTGCAAATGAACCTAGCTTTTTTGGAGTAAAATTAAGTAATTCACATGCTTATTCTTATATGAGTGGTACATTAGAGGTTGATTTTATTGATGAAGATGGAGAAGATGATAATATTGCAACGGCAAGAAATTCTCTTATTTGGGAAAATGACTCAATGAAAGATTTAAAATCTCATCTTGAAACATTGATACGAAAACTTGGTTCATTATGGAAAGATTTAAGAAGAGAAGAAAAGAAAAAAGAAATAAAAGAATCAGGTATATTTGATGTAAAATGGTATGACAAGTCTAACTATGGTTCTCAAGAAAAAAAGCTTGCTGAAAAAATAACTAATTTAGTAATAGATTCAGAAATGGAAATTAGTAAAGTATCTAATTTGATAAGTTATGTTGAAGGTGCTTTTGAATTTGATACATTTATTGAATATGCTTCAGAAATTGAAGAAAGTATTGATGCAGATAAACTTATCAAACTTTTACAAGATTGGGAAATTATTGAAGCAAAAGAGCATTATAGGCTTTCGATAGGAAGAATTGAAACTATTGAAAAATTTGATAAATTAATAAGTAATAATACTCTTGAAGTTGCAGAAAAAGGTATTGAAACAATGCATAGTTTTTTGAATAAATTTCCATGGATATTAGAACCTAGATTAAGTAGTTTTGATGAAGAGGTGACATATAGAAAATTTTTAAAAGAAAATTTTGATGATTCTAGTGAACTTGAAGAAGATAGGAGAATAGATTTTTTATGTAAAGGAAGTTGTGATACTATTTATATTATTGAAATTAAAAGATCTCAAAAAATCATAGGTTTAAAAGAATTAGATCAAATAAAGTCTTATCAGAGATTTATAAAGTCAAAACTTGAAGAAAATGATAGAGGGTATACGCAGGTAAAAGCATATATAATTGGTAAAAATTCTTCTGAAGATAAAAATGTGCAAGAAGAAATAAAAGAATCTTTAGTTCATAATAGATATGTTTTAAATTATAGTCAAATGCTTTCTCAAGCACGAAAATATCATGAAGAATTTATTAAAACATATGAAAAGACGAATAATTTAAAAAGTTTGAAAGAACAAATTATGCAATAGAAGAAACAATAACTTCACCAACTGCTCTTGATAAATTAACAGGAACAGCATTACCAATTTGCCTAGCTATTTGGTAATCTGTTCCAAAAAATTGATAATCTTTCGGAAAAGTTTGAATTAAAGCACCTTCTCTTAAAGATAAAGCCCTATCTTGTTCTGGATGACCAAATCTTCCACTATAATATTGATTAAATTTTGTCGTAATTGTTGAACTTAGTTTATCCCAAGCTAATCTTCCATAGTTATCAGGGAATGATTCTTTAGTTTTATGACAAGGTAATCTTAAATCTTCATTCCAAGCAGACCTTAATCCACCATTTAGTGGAGTAGCTTTTATTCTTTTAAGATTTATTTCATTAAGCTCTTTTGCTCTATGTAAAATATCTTTTTTTGATGAATTATTATGTTGTATTGGTTCTAAGTGAGAGATTACATCTTTTAAATAAATAGGTGCTTTTTTTTGAATATTATCAAATGATAAATTTAATTTTTTTATTCTTGTAGCTATCAAAAATAGTCTTTTTCTACTTTGTGCAACTCCAAAATCTTTTGCATTTAATACTTTATATTCATACTTGTAATTATTCTTTTCAAGCATATCAATAAATTTTGAAAAGTATGGATTTTCTTCATTTAATCTGCTTACATTTTCCATAAGTACAAAATGAGGCTTAACCCCATTAATAATTCTTCTAAATTCATCAAGGAGTGTTTTTCTTTCATCATCTTGTTTCTTTCTAGTGTTAATCATACTATATGGTTGGCAAGGTGCACATCCAGCTAACATTGTAAAATCATTTTTTGTGGTATTTCTTTTGAAAAGTTCATTTATTTCTTTTATAGAAATATCAACAATACTCTTATTAATAAACATTGCATTATTATTTTTTTCATAAGTTTCTTTACAAGATGGTTCAAAATCAACACCAGCAAATACATCTATACCTGCCATTTTAAGACCACTAGTTAGACCTCCAGCTCCACTGAAGAAATCGATTGCTTTGATACTTTTCATAAAAATTCCTTAATGTTTTTATAAGTTGTATTATTTTAATATACTTTTACTTAATAAAGGTTTAAATATGAATGAAAAAAATAATAGAAAAAATGAAAATAATATTTATGGAAAAACAAGAACAAAGTCAAAGAAATCGACTTTAAATTTAGAACAATTCAAAGAGAAGATAAGATGTGTAGATATGAATATATCAAGATTTTCTAGATATTATGGCATTTCAAAACCTACAATTTATGGTTGGAGTAATCATGGTGTTCCTTTGTATGTAGAGCGTATTATCGAGTTGTTGGAAACAAATAAACAATTACATAATGGAATAAATGAGTTGTATGAAATTAATACAAAAAAAGTTAGAAAATTTTAATTAAAATTAATATTTTTTTTAAATTTAAAATATCCGACATTATGTATCAAACTCACCAAAAAAGTTGTTCAATCAACCTAAAAATCGAAGCTAACAAGGGTTTGTTCTTGTTCTGACTTTTTGATTTTTAGTTGTTTTTTGAGCTGGTGAGATTTATATTTTGTAGATAACAAGAGGATTAATTCCTCTTGTTTAGGGTTTAAGCTGATAACTTTTGAAGTATGTTCTCTAATTTAGTTTTGAAGTTAATTAATTTTTCATATTCTGCATAAATTGTATTTTGTAATTCTAAGTCTATCTCGCCATTTTCTTTTACTGGGATCTCAACTTCTATATTTGCCATTTGTTCTTCGTATAATTTCCCTTGTCCACCTTGTGAAGTAACTTTTGTATAAAAATAGCTTTGAAATGTAACCATAAACCAATGAAGATTTATCTCTATATTTCTTTTAGGAGTTAAAACACCAGATACGTCTATTGAAAAGAAATCATAGTCCCTATAAAACATTTTTCCAGCATTACCTTCTTTAGTCCATGTTATACAAGGTTCAGTAAATATTAGGCTTTTACCATTTTTACTAAATGTTGATAGCCATTCTCTACTACCATACCATGCAATACCATTATTTGACGTTTGAGAAGTCACAATAGGTAAATCACCTGAATTTTGGTAAACTTCTTTTTGTGTTATTCTTACACCCGAAGTAATGTTGAATAATTCTGACATTAAAAACTTTTTTGTTTTTGTTGTAGGCTTAACAATCTTTTCTAATTGATCGCTTATTGCAAATCTACTCTCAGCAATATTATTTGTTTCGTTTTCTTCAGATAATAGAGTCGTTAAAGAATTTTTAATATTTTCAATAAGAGAATCATTATCTGATTTAAAAGTCTCTAAGTCAATTGTTTCAATCTCTTTTTCTCTAAAATACTTCTCTGGAATTAAATACAATAATTTTTTAGACATTCTCTCAAAGTGATCATAAAACTTATCTTCCTCAACGTCGTAATAAATATTATTCTCTTCAAAGATTTCAACAAACTGCTCTTTAATATTGCCTTCTTCGTCTAATAGCTCTGATAAATCATTTATAAAAGCTCCTTGTTCAATCAAATAAGCCTTATATTTATTGATAACAGCACTTTCTTTAATTTCTTTATATGTATCTTCTTCATGTTTCCATACATTAATATTAAATCCTGACTTTCCTTCTTTTATTTCATATCCATAAACAGAACTATCAAGACTAAATGAATCAGCCAATAAGCCTTCTTCTGTTAATAAGTCCTTTTTGTTTTTTACACTACTAAATAATTCTTTTATCTCTGTAACAGTTAAATTTCTGTGTTTTGGACTTTCAAGGTCAAAATAAATATCGTTAACTTTTCTTACAGATATATTATTTAAATCTTCTTCTGATAAATCAGCAGCGTCTGGTAATGTATTAATAATCTTTTTTATCTCACTTTTTGCTATAGTAGGGTAATAAACAAATTCATTTTTAAATATCTCTTTAAGTTTAACTCTTCCATATTTTTTGCCTTCAATCTCTACACCCCATTCATTGAAGTATTTTTCTTCTTCGTCTTGTTCCTTATTATCCCATGCACTTTCAAGCATTGATTTATGTTCAATACCTTCGGAGTCTACCCAAGCATTTAATTCGTCATGAAGCCATTTCCCGTTATCTGCTTTTCTATTTGTAGCAAATCTCTTATCTGAATTAGCAAACCCGTCATTATCTACAATATAAAACCAAACTTCTTCATTTTGAATTACTTCAAGCTCGTTAGTAATTGGAGTTTTTCTTTTTGTAATAAATAAAGCATAAGTTTTTTCTTTTGTATATGGTGCAAATGCAAACTTTGGTAATCCAACGACTTTATCTATTTGACATTGTCTTAAAAGCCAATCTCTAAAATGTGCTATTGAAGGACTTTCTAAAACACCGTCAGGAATAACTAATAACGCTTTTCCTCCTGCTTTTAACATTTTTACAATTTGAATAATAAAATTTATTTCTAACCTTTGACTATTAATTATCGAAGAATCAATTACAGGACTATTATCACCGTAAGGTGGATTCGTAATAATATAGTCAAAATAATTCATATATTTAGAAGGCATTTCACTTAAACTATCTCTATCTTTAATTTCTGAAAATCCGTCTCCTGCTAAATACATATTTATTTTTGTTTTAGTTGTATTTTGAGAATGTATGTCAAATCCATAAAAAGCCTTTGAGGCAAAATCATTTACATTTAAAGTAACACCTTCCTCTTTTAGTTCGTTCTCGATATATTTAAATGCTTCAGTTAAGAAACCTCCTGTTCCACAAGCAGGATCACATATTTTTTTAGGATTAGATACAATACCATTTTCTGCTATTTCACCAGTAATATTTTTTACAGAGTCATTTTGTTCAAATAATAATTTGATTAACGGTTTAATAATATGTCTCCCTGTAAAGAACTGTCCAAATGAACTTTTAGTCTTTTTGTCTGCTAATAATTCATAAACTTCACCAAATAAATCAATCTTTGAAGAATGTAGCTCTGGCATGTTATTTACTACTTCATAAATTTCTTTTAATTTTTTTAAATTGCTAGTTTTGAATTCTTTGATTAATGATTTAAAATTAAAATTACGATCTTTTGTTTTATACTGAAAAATTTCATTAAAATTATAAAGATTTACGTTTGATTCAATACCTAGATTATCTCTTTCCTCATATTTATCTAATTGTTTCTCTTTATCACAAAGCCATTCTACAAGTCCAGATATATTATTTTGTAACCTAACAAGTGGATTTCCTGTTGTTTCGTCTCCTTCCCCAGTAGGAAGTAAATTACCCCATACATGATTAGTGTCTTCAAATAAATCTGAATGTTTTTCTGATATAGACTTTAAACTAATAAAAGCAATTGTAAAGTCAATAGTTGTTGTATTATCATTTTGAATAAAAGCTAATTGTCTATATTTTCCTCTAAGTTCGTCAATAGACGAATGAACAATTTTTTTACTTCTTGGTGATCGGTCTTCTAATATACCTTTTAAATCAGTATATTTATAAATTAAACTAATAATATCTTTACTTGGGAATTTCCTATATTCTTCTCCATTAAAGTAAAAAGGACTCCAAATATTATTACCATATTCGTCTAATCCTGTAAAAGATCTAAATAATAACTCTTTACCGTTATATCCGATTGCAATTCTTATATCAATACCTTTACTTCTTAAAGCATTACAGTATAACATTGCTTCTTCAAGTGCAGTATCAACTGATACAGTAGGAACTTTGTCTTCAATTAAAACTTTTAATTGTTCATTCTGAATAATATAAATGTCTGCAAATCCTCGTTCTTTTGAAGCAGGGTTTTTGGAAGGTATATTTTTATCAATAAAATCTATTCTCGTTGATTGGTGTCTTATTTCATTATCACTTAACCCTAAAGATTTAAAAACTTCTGTACATTTTGTGTCTACAGTATTTTCTGGAACATTGTCTGCTGATACTTGTGCAAATGCACCGTTATTAATTTCTTTTAAATCCTCTAAATAATAAAAGTTATCTTTAAAGTGTCCATTTTTCATTTTATTTTTCCTCCAAATCTATATGTATATTTTTAATTCTTAGTGCATACATACATTGCACAAAGAAAGTAAAACTAAAAGTTCCCCTGTTAATTTTGCTTGAAACTGAACTATATGTTTCATTAACTCCTATTGCTTGTAAAGCTAATACTAGATCTTGTAATTTAACATTGTTCTTAGCTAGTTTTGATTTTAATATTCCTTTCGAATATTCATTCCAATTTTCTGGCATTTCTATTCTCCATATATGATTAATTTTCTTCTTATTTGCATATTATAACTTTTTATTAAAAATTAATCCTGATATTTACATAATATTTTTCATAAATTATATAAACTATTAAGTTATATATATTTTTTTATAAAAATAGTTAATCTTTTGTAAATTTACTATACATAATTAATTTCAAACAAATTAAAGTTTAATTTTATTGCATATATGCTATAATTTATTCATATATGAAGAATAAAACAATTTAAAGGAGTAAATAATGGCTCAACATTTTCTATTATCAAGTCAGGCTAGATCATTTAATCTTGTAAAAATTGCAAGAATGACAGAGAGACAAGCAGAATCGTATTTTAGAAAAGTTCGTTGGGCTGAAACAAATGGTAAACCTGTTTGTCCTAATTGTGGTTGCTTAGAACATTATAATTTATCTACTAGAAAAACTTGGAAATGCAAAGGTTGTGGTAAACAATTTTCAGTTACTTCTGGAACTTTATTTGCAGGTCATAAATTACCTTTAAGAACTTATTTAATGGCTATTGCTTTATATGTTAATGAAGTTAAAGGTATGAGTGCTTTAAAACTTTCAAGAGAACTAAATATCCAATATAAAACAGCATTCGTATTACTTCATAAATTCAGAGAAGCTCTTTTAGAAACAAGAGACAATACTCCTTT
>Ga0265294_10010355_pt1 | contig 10609 bp, 12 predicted proteins | sample MunlanPumphouse3_FD_192504 | JGI IMG/M metagenome (GOLD analysis project Ga0265294, IMG submission 192504) | Groundwater microbial communities from a municipal landfill in Southern Ontario, Canada - Pumphouse #3 | ecosystem: Environmental > Aquatic > Deep subsurface > Groundwater | place...
ACTTACTCATTTGCTTCAAGAATGGCTGGTTTACAAGTGAAAAAACGATAATGTGAAAAAATTCGAGAACAATATTTTAGTTAAAAACCCCGCTTAATCGGTACAGAGAATAGGGAGTACTAAAATTTATTCTCTGATAATTATATCATTGTCAGTTATTATATCAATCTATTCAGGAATATACCTGATTGGAATTTTGACTGTTGCAATAACTATATCTGTAATAGCACCATTCTTCGATATGCCTTCCTTAAAAAAGAATGGGAGCATGATTTATTTTTCATCTTTATTTATAAGTGAAAAACCTAAAAATGGACTTATAAAAATTCATGGTGGAACTTTATTTGATTACTATTTCGTAATTGACAAAAAAATGAATGGAACGCAAAGAACCAATTTTATAATTCAACAGTATTTGGATGGACTATTGCGCTTAATCGATGAGTATGAGAATGATAAGAAAATGAAAATTCGAGGAACAAGCTACATATTAAATAAAAGGACAGCAGAAAAAATTGGATTTGAAATGGTTGAAACTGACATTTTACAGAAAATAATCCTAATTTATAACTACTTTAATATTTTGATTTCTAATTCAATAGCTAAAAATAAATTATCATTTCCCAATTTAAAGAAGACAACAACATTTGAAGCTGATGTAAGTCAATTGCTTGGCCGAAAAGGATATATTGAGAAATTAAATAAATCATTAAAAGTACTATTGTTAACACGCGGTCATAAAACATTGCGCGGACAGTGCTTAATTTGATTACATAACATTTAATCATCGGTTTAGCGGTCTGATAAGTTTGTGATTCGAAATGCGCAAAGTTTCATACCACCCCCGTTAGCAGCAATGCGTGATAGACAGTGTTTACAGACAGAAAGGATTTGAAAGACAATATGGAAAAATTAGAAAATATCTCAAAGAAGAATTTAGAAAAAGCATATGAAATTATCGCCGAATTGAAAATCCAAGAAATTTGGGAAAGTTTAAACTCAACTTGTAATTTGGTTGGCTCTGTGAGAACCGGATTGCTGATGGACAAATTAGATATTGACTTTCATACCTATTCAGACAATTTTTCGATTGAGAAAAGTTTTAAAGCAATATCCAAAATCGCCGAAAATCCGAAAATTAAAGAAGTAACATACAAAAATTTGATTTACGCAGAAGATATGTGCTTGGAGTGGCATTTGTGGTACGAAGAAACTCCTGACCGAATTTGGACAATTGATATTATGCACATAAAAAAAGAATCGTCATATGCAGGAGTAATTGAACGAGTGACAGAAAAAATAAAATCTGTTTTAACAGAAAAGCAGAAACAAGCGATTTTAACAATAAAGTGGGAATGTAAACAACGAAAAGAAAAATTTTTCGGGATAGACATTTATCAGGCAGTAATTGGCGAGGGAATTGAAACCTTTGAAGAATTTAAGGCTTGGTACAAAAACAAAAAAGAGATTGCAATTTCATTATGGGAACCAGAAGTATAAATAAAGAAATGAGACAACAAATGCACTGCTGCTAAAACGCGGTCATAATTAATGCAGGGTGAAGGGGATAATTCAAGAATGATAAAGGCAAGATATGAATTGGAATGAATACTTCGTAATGATGAAAGACTGGAAGAAATTGCCAGCGTACAAGGCTGAACCAAGAATTGATAGTTTGGTAGGGTTTTATTTAAAGGATGCTCTTACAGATTTCTTAGGTGTAGAGATAATTGGAATAATTCCAGAGCTCCCAATTCGGTTAGCCACAGTTAAGCCTCAATACGAATCTACGAATTATGCTGATCGATCATATAAAGTTGATTTCTATGCGGTTGATGAAAACGCCAAAGACTATTTGATTGAGTTTAAAACTGACTCTGGTTCCAGAAGAATAAAACAAGATGATTACCTACGCGAAGCCCAACAAGTAGGAATTAAGAAAGTAATTGAAGGAATTCTCAAAATCTATCAAGCCAGTTCCTATAAAAGGAAGTACGAACATTTAATCAAGAAATTGAATGAATTTCAGAAGATAGATTTGAATGGAGGATTTATTGGAGTAGAAAAGAAGATTGAAATAATATACTTCCAGCCTAAAATGCATAATGAAGATGAAAGATGTATAGATTTCAAATGGTTTTCCAATTGGTTAAACGAAAAATATCCCAATACTGAATTTGAAATGGAATTTTCCAAGGCGCTGAGGATTTGGGGAAATGATTAAAAGAGATGACTCCAAAACATCAACAACAGCGTGTATATGACATTTCTTCGCAACGTTTCATACACGCGGAACGTAATGAGTAATTTGGCGACAGACAGCATTGTACCTTGATTTTGAGTATTCTATTGATAGATTTAAACAATTGACATTGGAGGGAATAAATGGATAGTAAATATAGAGTTGGTGATTTAATCTATGATGCAAATATCTATGACGGGATGAATACCAACCTCGTTGATTTGCAATTTTATAAGAGTTGGTTACCAAATAATAAAGATGCTCGGATTCTAGAACTATGTTGTGGTACAGGCAGACTTACTATTCCTATAGCACTGGATGGATATGACATTAGTGGGGTTGATTATACTAGTTCAATGCTTAAACAAGCAAAGAGTAAAGCATCCGGATTAGGATTAAAAATCAATTTTATTGAGGCTGATATCAGGACATTATATTTGCAAGAAAAATATGACCTTATTTTTATTCCATTTAACTCAATTCATCATTTGTACAACAATAAAGATTTATTTAAGGTTCTAAATGTTGTGATAAAACACCTCAATAACGGAGGATTGTTTCTGCTGGATTGTTTCAATCCAAATATTCGATATATCGTTGACGGAGAACAGAAACTAAAAGAAATTGCTTCATACACGACAGATGATGGAAGGGAAATTTTGATAAAGCAGACAATGCGTTATGAAAGTAAAACTCAGATTAATCGAATAGAATGGCATTTTTTTATTAATGGTCTGTTCGATTCGATTCAAAACTTGGATATGAGAATGTTTTTTCCTCAAGAATTGGATTCATATCTGGAAGGAAGTGGTTTTGATATTATTCACAAGTTTGGAGATTTTAAAAAAGACCTGTTTGATGATAATTCGGAAAAACAGATATTTGTTTGTAAATCAAAACTATTATGATTGTGATTTTATTGAGAACTAAACTACCCAACTCATACAATTTGCCGTTGTGTGCCAAAGTAGCAGAGACCATAACAAAAAATTTAACTAATGGATTTTTACACAAATAGATTACATATTAGACCTGTAAATATTAAGGATAATCAATCAATATTTAAATACCGTTCTGATTCTGAAACGCATCGATATTTGAGCCTGATTCCAGAAACTGTTGAAGATGTTTCTGATTTTATAAGTAGAACCTCAAACGAAATAAATATTCCAGGGACTTGGTTTCAATTTGTCATTATTGAGCAAGATTCTGACACACTGATTGGAGATATTGGAATCCATTTTTTAGAGACTGATTCAGAAAATATGCAGGCAGAGATTGGTTATACTTTGGATTTGAATTATCGTGGGAAAGGATATGCCACTGAAGCATTGACGGAAATTATTGATTACTTGATAAATGATTTAAACAAACATCGGATTATTGCATCAATAGACCCATCAAATAGTAATTCAATTAGACTAATTGAAAGATTAGGGTTTACAAAAGAAGCACATTTTAAAGAGAGTTTGTTTTTTCACGGAGAATGGGTTGATGACTTGATTTATGCGATATTAGCTAAAGAATGGAAAAGCAAAAAAGACTGAAATTTAAGGTTAAAAACTGACGAGAAAAAATAACTACGGCACACAACCATAAAAGACTGCGACATCAATGAAAATTAGAGAATTTAAGCCTGAAGATTTGAATATTATGGAAGTGTGGTTAGCACAAGACTACATTCAAAAATTTTGGGGCGACCCGCAAGATTGGATTAGAGAAATATCTGAAAACATCAGTGCTGATTGGGTTAAATATTTCATTGTTGAATGTGACACACCAATCGGCTTTCTTCAGTATTATGAAACAGATAAGGCTCCTCAAGGAGAATGGTCAGATGAACCAATCGGAACCGTCGGAATAGATTATCTTATAGGAGAGAAAGTATATTTAGGGAAAGGATATGGTTCAAAAATAGTTCGTTTATTCGTTGAGTTAATCAAATCAAAAAACAAGTATGATTACATTGTAGCAGACCCAATTGTAGAGAATGTATCATCCATAAAAGTGCTTGAAAATAATGGGTTCAAACAGAATGCTAATGGACTTTATTGTTTGGATTTGACCAACACAGGAATAAAGATTTAATGAGTACCCAAACAAGATGTCGGTATCATAACTCAGCTGTTTCGAGATACTATCCAAATCATTAACGCAAAAGATTACCCATCAGACGAAATAGATGACTGGGAGACTGTAAAGTAAACTGTGTCAAAGAATAGAATCATTTTTTATTACTTTTACACAACAGTTTACATTATGGAAGATTTTGATTACAAGTAACAGTATACTGACGCCATCCGGCGACTGATCTACACCACCAACACGGTGGAGGGATATCATCGCCAGATTCGCAAGGTGACAAAGAACAAAGGGGTTTTCACCAATGACACGGCGTTGGAGAAACTGGTTTATCTGGCCTACCGTAATATCCGCAAGAAGTGGACCATGCCCTTGAAAGACTGGGGACAGACAGCCCAGCAACTGGCAATTCTTTTTCCGGAAAGATTCAAACTTTTCGATTAAATTTTTGATAATAATGGTGATCCAATAATTTTAGTTAGTTTTGTGGTGACCAACAAAACGATGGCGATGCTTTGCACCATTGGAACGTAAAAACGATTAGGGGGTCGACTCCTAACCGTTTTTGACCAACTAAAACTCAGGTCTCAGCATTACCCCAATAGAAAATGACGTTGAATTAACAATAAAATTAAAACCTGACACAGTTTAATTAACACAATCAATTTTAAATATAGATATTATAAATTATCGGAAAATAGCTTTTAAAAAAACTCCTTTCTCATATTTATCAAAATAAGTCAATGAATTAATTTTTGTATAATTGCTTTCCACTAAAATAATAAAGTCTTTTTTTATTTCTTCATCATTCAATTCAAATATCGCCATTCCATTTTTATCTGCTTTCAAACTTTTATTGGGTGTGATAAATTCTTTCCCATTAGAAAAAATACCTTCTCCAGCATAATCCCAATAAGTAAAGTCTTCATGTTCTTTCTCAAAGAATACATAAACACCAGAATGTACGTCTGGAATATCCTTTTCATCTAAAACATAATGAACTGACACTTTTATATTAGGTATTTCCTCCTCGGTGTTAATAAAAGGATGATTTTTTTCGCATCCGCTAACTGCAATAATAACAAACGAAAGAGTAATAATTATTTGAAATAATGTTTTCATATTACTTTATATTCAGTTTTAAATCAAATAATCTGCTAATTTAAAATTTTTATTGGAAAATGCAGAACTAACGTTCTTATATACAAAGATAATTAATATAATTGTAAAGTTGCAATCTCAATTTTTTAAGAATCACCTGAAACATATGATGGATTAAACGCTGGCTGATAGTTAGGATAATGTGTTGGTGGGCGTCGTGTTCCTTGGGATGGAGTTCTTAAATTAATATCAATTAATTGTTCGGAGATTATGACATCCTGTCCAAAAGCTATGTAGATGTTGTAACCTTCCCTATTTGTAGGACAGATCATATGCTACAAATTATTACACCTCAACCATGTGCCGGCCGGCGTAGAGACTGTCGGATACCTGCGTGATGTCGGCCGACATGAAGGCGATATAGCTCTCCACCGAGTCACCTTTCCAACCCATCGGTAATGCAAGTCGAGATTCCAGGCGCTCCCTCTTGCCGGCATGGAGGTCGTATACTGCAATTCTTTTTTTAGGGTTGTAAGCAAGCATCATCACCTCATCGTTGTAGCTTGCATTGTAACCTCTGACATCGTTCCAGTTCACACGGAGTACCCCCTCAGCAACGGTGGCTGCTGTGATCTCCGATGTTCCCTACTCTACCGGAGACACCGCCCATTAACCCATTTTTTGCAATTGCCATAATTCATCTCTTTTAAATGGTTTATAAATTATCACTCATTGTCAAACAGATACTGTTGAAACGCAAAGTAAAATAACACCTTTCAGAAATCCAAGAAAAGGGTTTGTTTTGCTTCAATTGTCCGTCAAAGTCCATGTTTTACCGCGAATGTCTGCGAATGTCCGCTTAGCTCTTCAATTATTCTTGAAAGAGATTTTCGCAGGTTCTTCGATAGTGATCGCTCTAGTATAAATCTAATTTCAATTGGAATTGAGTCTTTTCTTCCTTTAATCTGTTAGAACAAGATTAGAACCATTTTAGAACCATATTAGAACGAGATTAGAATCAGTACAAGACATGAGTAGGAGAAAAAGGGGTGCAAAAGGCTGGATATGACACGGTGAGAAAAGCTAAAAAGAGAAATGATCCAAATTGATCCCTGCCCCGGAGAAAAGATGTCCGTAAATCAAAAAGATATTATTCTCCCAGCGTAAATTGAAGACCGACCTGGAGGTTGAAAATGAATGGGTTGTCTCTGTAAATGGTCTCTATCGCACTTCCGCTTCTGAAATAATAGGAGTTGTCCTATGGCAAGAAAATCGCATTGACTTCAACATTCACAGGATTGTGCGTGTTAAGTATACTGAGTTGTCGAAAGCGGGAATGGTCCCAATATGACAATTTTTCGAGTTGAATTATTTAAAAATCAAACCATTATGAAAACTATTTCATTTGAAAAGGAAATACATGCTCCTATCGAAAAAGTATGGGATACATTGTGGAAGGATGATGCGTACCGGGAATGGACCAAACATTTTTTGCCGGGAGCTGAATCACGTTATGTGTCAGACTGGCAGGTCGGTGGAAAGACCTTGTTTCTGGGTCCCGATCAAAGCGGCATGATTGCCACCATTACGAAACTGGACAAGCCGTATGAGGTCATCTTTAAACATGTGGGTGAATGGGTACACGGCGTGGAAGGGGAAAAATTTGGGGAGGAAGTCTATGAGAAATACCTGCTGAGTGAGCAGAATGGAATCACCACCCTGACAATATCCGTTGATGTGGAAGCTGAATATGAAGACCATATGAATGAAGGCTTTACCAAAGGACTGGAAGAAGTAAAATGGATGGCAGAAAACAAGTAGTCTTGAATTTTTTGTGGTTTTTTGTGTTATGAAGTATTACTTAATTTATTAATTTGTATCTTTGTCGAAAATTTCCGTATATGAACCGTATCGGCGAAAGAATCAAACGAAAAAGAGAACTACGCAACCTCAACCTGGGGGAGCTGGCGGAGAGGGTGGGCATCAGTGCCAGCGCCCTCTCACAGATTGAGAAATCAAAATCCTTCCCTTCCGTCATCACATTGAAGAGCATTGCAGAACAGCTCCGCACCACTGTCGGCGAACTGATTGGCGAGAATGAAGCGAGCGGGGGCAACCCTGTTGTGAAGCGAAGTGAGATGAAACACTATGAAGGGAACAGCTCCGGCACCAATGTCTATATGCTCTCACACAACGACACCAACAAACAGATAGACACCTACCTGCTCCGTTTTGCAAAGGGATCCGGCATCGAACAATTGTTCGCGGGTACCCATGGAGAGGTGTTCTGTCACCTGCTCACCGGTGAGGTGAGATTCACCCTCGGAGAGAAGCAGTACCTGTTGAACCAGGGAGACAGCATCAGCTTCAGCGCGAAAACTCCCAGGGATGCGGTCAACAATCACGACGGAATCAGCGAGATGCTCTGGATCCAATCGCCGGCAAACTTCTGAAACAAGGAGTACAAAAATTAAGCACCGCTTAATTAATAAACTATTATCACTATCTTTACAGCCAACATTTAGGTTATCAATTCCTCTAATTACAAACGATGAACAATTTATTTCAGGTTCTGGGAACAAAAAGCATAGCATTGCCTGCAGATGCTGTAGATATTCTCACGGGATGCAGGTCGTATCAGGTTTTCAACAATACAACAGAGCTGGCCAATGCCGCCGTGGGTGGCAGTGACAGCCAGAGTATTGATGTATCATACAGTCTGCCGGACCGGGGCAGGGTGACCGAAGCGGTGGTGCACAGGGTCTCCAACGGCGTCTCGGCGAACTATACCGAAGCCTATATGCGCCGCAGGGATCCCGACACCATGCTGATCGGCGACCAGTTGCCAAGCGACAAGGATCGGTTCAGCGACAAGATGGGATACGACTTTGATCTGCTGCGAAAGGAGACCATCACCTGGCTGCAGTCGCAGGATCTGGCTCTCTTCTTCTACTTCGCAGGACGTGACGGCATCGGCACCGGGGGTGTTGCCATCGTGCCGGCTAATGCAGGATTCTTCGCCCTGGGACTGGCCATGCTGCAACAGATCATCCCACTTGAGGAACTGCCTGAAGGGTTTGCCATCGAGTCGGCCATCTATGTGGCACCCACCTTCCGCCACACCCATTTCCAGGGAAAGCAGATTGTGGTGCACAAGCGCTCCGAGGAGCTGCACGAGATCTTCTCATACAACCTCTACCCGGGACCTAGCGCCAAGAAGGGACTTTACGGAGCACTCCTGACCAAGGGTGAACGTGAGGGGTGGATCACCGCCCACTGCTCCACAGTGCAGGTTGTGAGTCCCTACGACAACATCACCACCTTTATGCACGAGGGTGCCAGCGGCGGCGGCAAGAGCGAGATGCTGCAGAACATCGTGCGGGAGGAGAACGGGCAGGTGCTGATCGGCACCAACAGCCTCACCGGCGAAAGGCGACTGATCAACTTCCCCCTCTTCTGCTCATTCAACCCTGTGACCGACGACATGGCGCTGTGCCACCCCTCACTGCAGAAGAACAACGGCAAGCTGACCGTCACCGATGCGGAGAACGGCTGGTTCATTCGTGTGGACGGCATCACCGACTATGGCGATGAACCGTTTCTGGAGAAGCTGACCATCAAGCCAAAAGAACCACTGCTCTTCCTCAACATCGAATCAATTCCCGGCGGCACCGCCCTGATCTGGGATCATACCGAGGACAGCCCCGGTAAACGTTGTCCCAATCCCCGGGTAATCGTGCCCAGGGAGATCGTGCCCAACGTGGTGGGTCAGCCCGTGACGGTAGACATCCGCAGCTTCGGAGTACGCACTCCACCCTGTACAAAGGAGAACCCCACCTACGGAATCATGGGCCTGTTCCACATCCTGCCACCCGCCCTGGCATGGCTTTGGCGACTGACAGCACCGCGTGGTCATGCCAACCCCAGCATCGTGGATGGCGGCGGGATGGGCAGCGAGGGTGTCGGCTCCTACTGGCCGTTTGCCACGGGAGAGATGATTACCCACGCCAACCTGTTGCTGGACCAGATCATCCACACCCCGCGCGTGCGTTACACGCTGACCCCCAACCAGTACATCGGCGCCTGGAAGGTGGGCTTCAAACCGCAGCTGCTGATGCGGGAGTACCTCACCCGCAGGGGCAACGCCAAGTTGCGTCACGACCAGTACCAGGCAGCCCGCTGTCCGCTGCTCGGCTTTGAGCTGAACTACCTCACCATTGAAGGGGCCAAGATCCCCTCCCGCTTCCTGCAGGTACACAAACAGACGGAGGTGGAGAACGCGGGCTACGACGCGGGTGCCGAGATCTTGTACGACTTCTTCCGCAAGGAGCTGCAAAAATACCTGGTGCCGGGCCTTCATCCCACTGGACGGCGGATCATCGAGACCTGCCTGCGGGGTGGCAGCGTGGAGGAGTACCTGGAGATCATCCCAATGGATTACCAATACAATTACGAACAGTAAACATGTGGGTGCATACCAGGGAAAGCCAGGAGCAGCTCACCCCATCAGATGCATTGCTATTGCTGAAAGAGGGCAACAAAAGGTTTCTGAGCAATTTGAACATGGACCGCAACCTGTTGAAGCAGGTGAACCTCACCTCGGAGGGGCAGTACCCTTTTGCCACCATCCTGAGTTGCATCGATTCACGCACATCGGCAGAACTGATCTTTGACCAGGGGCTAGGCGATATCTTCAGTATCCGCATTGCCGGAAACATCATCAACAACGATATCCTCGGCAGCATGGAGTACTCGTGTGATATTGCGGGATCGAAAATCATCGTGGTGTTGGGACATACAAAGTGTGGCGCAATCATCAGTGCCTGCAACCAAATCAACCGGGGACACCTGACCGGATTGCTGGAGAAAATAAGACCTGCCATTGAGCTGGAAGTGGAGACCGGCGATAAGCGAGACGGTGAGAACCTCTCGTTTGTAGCCAACGTAAGCAGGCTCAATGTAGTGAACATGTTGCATCAGATCAAAGCACAGAGCTCCATACTGGCCACGTTGGAGAGAGAGGGAAAAATCATGATCATCGGGGCTCTCTATGACATCGATTCGGGAGCGGTGTCATTCTTCGCACCCTGATCCTGTGTGCTAGTATTTGATGTTCTTGAACAGCACGCGATTCTCGCGTGCTTCGTTCAGGCGGGTGAGCATCTTCTCACGGCTGTAATTCGG
>Ga0265294_10010356_pt1 | contig 10608 bp, 8 predicted proteins | sample MunlanPumphouse3_FD_192504 | JGI IMG/M metagenome (GOLD analysis project Ga0265294, IMG submission 192504) | Groundwater microbial communities from a municipal landfill in Southern Ontario, Canada - Pumphouse #3 | ecosystem: Environmental > Aquatic > Deep subsurface > Groundwater | place...
GTCCCTTTTATTATTAGTGTAATGTTTACCAATCATCATACTAGATTACTTAACTCTATATTACATTAAAGTAAAAGAATATTATTTTGCAATAATTAATTCAACACCAGCTTTATTGAATGCTTCAATATAATGCTCGTTGGGTATTTTATCTGTAATAATATAATCGATATCTTCAAAATCACAAGAAGTACATAAAAATATCTTATCGAATTTGGTTTGATCAGCTAGAAGTATGTGAATTTTTGAGTTTTTTAACATTTGCTTTTTTACAAGGGATTGTTCTAAAGAAGCTTCGGTTATACCAGACGACAAAGATATCCCTCCACATGAAAATATAAAGGCATTACAATTAAAATTTTTAATGTATTCTACAGTTGTTGCTCCAAGAATAGAGTTGGTATTACTGTATATAATACCTCCTGGTAAATGGACTTGTGCATTAACGTTTGGATTACTAGTTATTAATGATGCATTATGAAGTCCGTTTGTTATAATCTTAATATTTAGTAATCCAGTCATCAAAGATAAGACATACCCGGCTGTAGAACTTGAATCGACAAAATAAGATTCATTTTTTGATAACAATGGTAAACAGCTTAGAGCAATTTTATGTTTTTCTTTTGTTCTTGTTTGTACTCTGACTAATATGGATGATTCAGTAGAAGAAGATTCGATTAAAGAAGAATTACCGTGTGTACGAACGATTACTCCGTTTTGTTCCAGTTTAATTAAATCTCTTCTCAAAGTTGATTCACTTATATATAATTGTTTTTGAATTAATTTATTTGGCACAGATTTTTCTTTTTTTATGATTTCAAATATTTTTTTTTGCCTATCATTCAGTATCATAAGAACCCTCCATGTTTTGGCTGTTTATGAATGAATAATAATATATTAATGAATAATTGTCAAGATATCGTTCATTACTTGACATTAATTGTTCAAAAGTGATAAAGTCATGTTGAAATTGAAATCGTTTACAACATAAAAATGTTATTATTATATGTAATGACTAATGGAGGTGCTAACATTGAATAAAATCACAATGGCTGTACTAGGTTTTGGACAAAGAGGAATTGTATTTTCTAATGTAGCAAAAGATTTTAAAGATGAAGTTGAACTTGTGGCTGTATGTGAGAAAAATCAAGATAAATTTGACATGATTAAAAACAAATATTATTTAAATGAAAGTCAAATTTACCAAAATGAAAATGATTTTTTTTCAAAAGGCAAATTAGCCGATATTTTAATTATTTCTACTATGGATCAAGATCATTATCTACATACAATGAAGGCATTAGATGTTGGATATGACATTTTATTGGAAAAACCAATCGCATTAACAAAGGAACATATTTTTAAAATTAAAGAAAAAGCCAACAAACTGAATAGAAAAATAGCTGTTGCACACGTATTAAGATATACCCCTTTCTATCAAGAAATTAAAAAAGTGATTGATTCCAAGTTAATTGGTCAGATTGCTTCAATACACCAAACAGAAAATGTGGGGTATCTTCATTATGCACATAGTTACGTAAGAGGTAATTGGCATAATTCTAATGTTTCAAGCCCGATGATCCTTGCTAAAAGTTGTCATGATATCGACATTATTAACTATTTAATGGGACAACGTGTAGAATATTTGTCATCTTTTGGTTCACTCTTTTATTTTAAAAAAGAGAATATGCCAAAAGGAGCAGCGAAAAATTGTATAGATTGTAAAGTGGAATGCCCATTTAACGCAATAAATTTTTATGAAAAAAATAAAGATTGGATGGCATTCTTTACACTGGAAACGGATGTTTTAAAAGTAATGTCTAATAGAAATTTGAATTATGGAAAATGTGTTTATGATATGGACAATAATGTAGTTGATCATCAAGTCCTTAATATGCAATATGAAAATGGCACAACCGCATCGTTTTTAATGACTGCATTTTCAAAAACAACGCATAGAAGAATTGAAATAAAAGGAACTCTAGGAGAAATTGTTGGAGACCTAGAAGATAATATTATTCATGTGATGCCATATGGAAAAGATAACTATGAAATAAATATCGCTCTACTCACATCCGATTTAAGTTATCATTCGGGCGGTGATAAAAATCTTTTAATAGATTTTGTTAGAGGAATCAGAGATAATCAGCCATTTAATACTGACATTAATAATGCTGTAGAAAGTCATTATCTTGCTTTTAATGCTGAAGAATCACGATTAAAAAATGGCTTAGTCATTGATGCTAAAAAAGAGTGGGTTCATTATGGACGTAACTAAACATTATATAACGATTGATGTTGGTGCGAGTTCTGGAAGAATCATCGTATATTCTTTCGACAAAGAAATAAAAAGCCATGAAGTTCATCGTTTTAAAAATAAACCGTATTCTGAAAAAAATCATTTGCTTTGGAGTTTTACTCATATTATGAATGAAATTTATGAAGGTTTAACTAAAGCATTTCAATATGAAAGTGAAATTAGCGCTATTGGTATAGATTCATGGGGGTGCGATTACGGTTACATTGATTTTACTGGGAAACTTATACAAAACCCATATAGTTATCGAGATTTAAGAACTGCAAACATTGAATCTATTACGAATAAGTATTTTAGTAGAGAATCATTATATAAAAAAACAGGTATACAACATTTAAGATTCAATACAATTTATCAAATAGTTGATGATCTAATTAATCACAAAGAAATACTATCTAAAGCAAATAAATTATTAATGATCCCAGATTTAATAGCTTATCATTTGACTGGAATTATAAAAATGGAGTTAACAAATTTATCAACGACCTCATTTTATGATTCGATAAATCATGAAATTATTGATGAAGTTAATAAACTTGGTTATCCAACCTCATTGATTCCTGAAGTTATTAAACCAGGGGAATTTTATGGCAATATTTTACCGCATATAGCTCAAAAATATAATTTGAAAGAAGTACCAGTAATTGCTGTGTGCACACATGATACAGCCTCAGCTGTCCATAGTTTACAGTTATCAAAAACTGACACTTATATATCATCGGGGACTTGGAGTTTGATTGGTAAATTGTTGGATAAGCCATTAATAAATAATAATACTTTCAAAAAATCATATACTAATGAAATCGGATTTAACAATAAAATAAGATTTTTAAAAAATATATCAGGTTTTTGGATTAAAAATTTAATTTTAGAAGCATTTAATCAAGTAAAGGTAGAGTATGATGAGTTAGACAGATTAATAGAACAAACGCTTGATTTTGATTCAATTATAGATCTTGATCACAACGATTTTGAAGTTGGAGAGAATATTGTCGAAAAAATACAAACTCATTGTAGAAAAACAAATCAGAAAGTTCCTCATAAATTAGAAGAATTTATCAGCGTATTTAATTACAGCTTAGTTTGTAAATATAGGCAACATATTGAAACTCTTGATAATTTGACTGATTATAAGACTAATCAAATATTTATTATTGGCGGAGGTGCTTCAAACAGTTTAATTAATCAAATGACTGCAGATATTACTGGAATTAAAGTCATTGAAGGTAACAATGAAGCCACGTCGCTAGGAAATGCTTTTGTTTTACATCAAGCAATTAACCAAATAGAAGATGTAACGGTAAAAAGTTTATTTATTAATAATGAAAAAAAAGAATTTTTGCCAAAAAAAGATTTAACAGAGGTTTATAAAAAATATATAAAACTTATGAAAGGGACATGTTTATGAGTGTAATTACACGATATAATCAAGCTAAACAATTATATGAATCACTTGGCGTTGATGTGGAAAAAGCAATTGAAACATTAAAAAACACTCCAATTTCTATTCAATGTTGGCAAGGTGATGATGTTCAAGGATTTTATAATAAACAAGCGTTATCTGGAGGTATATCCGTTACTGGAAATTATCCTTTTAAAGCGAACAATATTAAAGAATTAAGACAAGATATTGAAGAGGTATTGAAACTAGTTCCATTTGATCATCGATTAAGTTTACACGCTATCTATTTAGATACTAAAGATAAAATTGGATTGGATGAAATTGAACCTATTCATTTTGAATCTTGGGTTCAATGGGCTAAAAACAACAATGTTAAACTTGATTTTAATCCAACTTTGTTTTCACACCCGTTATCATCAACTGGTTTTACATTATCTTCTAATGATGAGGATATTAGAAACTTTTGGATACGTCATGTAAAGCAATCTAGAAAAATATCTAATTATTTTGGGGAAGAACTTAACTCAAGAAGTGTATGTAATTTATGGATTCCTGATGGCTATAAAGATACACCATATTCAAGATTGAACCCTAGAAAATTGTTAAAAGAGTCCCTTGATCAAATTTATAAGACTAAATACCCAAATGTGATTGACACTTTAGAATCAAAATTATTTGGTATTGGCGCTGAATCTTATACCACTGGATCACATGAATTCTATTTAACTTACGCAGTGAAAAACAATTTATCTGTTTGTTTAGATGCCGGTCATTTTCATCCTACTGAACAAGTAAGTGATAAACTTTCATCAATTTCGCTTTTTACAGACCATCTAATGTTACATGTATCAAGACCAGTTAGATGGGATTCTGATCATGTCGTAAGTTTTAATGATGATTTACAAAATATTACTGATGCATTAGTAAGAGATGAACTACTGAATAAAACCTCAATCGGTTTGGATTACTTTGATGCATCAATAAATAGAATAGCTGCTTGGGTAATTGGAATACGAAACACTCAAAAAGCACTTCTTAAATCGTTATTAGAACCTAAAGAATTATTACATCAGATTGAACAAGAACAGAATTATACAAAAAGACTAGTTTATATAGAAGAATTAAAATCTTTACCATTTGGATTAATCTATGATTATATTTGTTTAAAAAATAATAAACCTGTTGGATTAGATTATCTAAAAGAGATAGAAGCTTATGAAGTTTCATTGAAAGGAAAACGCTAATATGAAAAATATTTTAGAATCTAAATTCATTCAGGAATTTTCTAATGTTATTGATAGAATGTATCTTAACGGCTGGGATGAACGAAATGCAGGAAACGTATCCTATCTTTTGTTAGAAGAAGAACTATCACCTTATCTTGATTTATCTAAAAAAGGACGAGTTCATCAATTACAAATAGATGCTCATAAATTAGCAGGAAAATACGTATTAGTTACTGGGTCAGGGAAATACTTTAGAAACGTTAAAGGTAATCCCGAAGCCAATAGTTGTATCATAAGAATTTCTCAATGTGGAACACACGCAGAAATCTTATGGGGTTTAAAAGAAGGTGAAGTTCCAACCTCAGAATTAAGTACACATTTATCATCTCATATAGCTAGGTTAGAGGTAGATGATACCCATAGAGTAATTATTCATACCCATGCTACTTATTTAAACATTATGAGTGCTGTTGTTGATTTAGACGAAAAAAATTTTACTAAAGCTTTATGGGGGTTAAATACAGAAAATATTATTATCTTTCCTGAAGGAATAGGGATAATTCCATGGGAAATACCAGGGAACGGATTAATCGGAAAAAATACAGCAAACAAAATTAAAACCTATAAAATCGTTTTGTGGCCATTACATGGTGTTGTAGCTTCAGGTGAAACTGTTGACAGTGCTTTTGGCTTGATTGAAACAGTAGAAAAAGCAGCAATGATGTACATGGTTATTAATAATTATTCAAATTATAAAACTATAAATGATGAAGAGTTAATTAAACTTGCATCAGCATTTAAAGTTACACCTAATAAGGAGTTTATTAAATGAAAAAAATGAGCTTAATTGTTTTAACATTATTATCGGTAATATTTATAAGTGGTTGTGAAAAGCCTGAAAACAGTGACAATAATGATGATAACGATGACAAAAATGTTGAACTACTTGAAGATCCAATATTTGCGACAGGATTTAATCTTTTAGGAATTAGTCCGGTTGAGGATGGTAGAACAATTAAAAGACACTTAGACTATGGTGGTACAGCACTGCCTAGTTCAAGACCAATATGGCATATGGCACAATGGTGGACGCCTTATGATGTTGTTGATGCAACCTATAAGGAAGTTAATAATGTTCATATATATGAAACCCCTTCAAGAATATTGAAAATGAATCCTGAAGATAATGGATATCTATATATGGAATTGTTTGGATTAAAAGAATACGAAAATGGACCAAGAAAATTAAATGAACCATGGACACATGCTTTGATAGAACAAGATTTCAATGAATCTGTTGGAATGTCTGAATTATCAAGTTTGATGTTGAAAATGGAAGTTACCATACATCATGTCAATAATTTAATGGGAAGCGATTATGATCCAGGAAAACATGCTGCTCAGTTATTATGGTACTTAACTTTGAGAAATGTAGTTCCTGAAGGTTCAGAAGATGTTGGACAAAATGGGGATTTCCTCTGGTTTGGTATTCCGATTTATGACAATAGAAATGATTTTATTCCTCACTCAGCTCATATAGATCAAGGAGCCGCTGGTACTACAGGAAAATTAATTTACTCAATGTCCTCGAAAAATTATTTTGATGAAAAAATCCAAATGAACAAAACGTATAACATTGAAATCGATGTATTGCCTTATTTAAAAGAAGCATTTATATATGCAGTCAATAACAACGCACTAGTTGGCGCACGTTTTGAAAATATGCAAATAGGATATATGAACTTTGGATGGGAAGTGCCTGGGACGTTTGATGTAGCTTCCACAATTAGGGGTATTTCAATTAAAGCTATTAGAAAGTAGGTAATTAATGAAAATAGTAAATTTGTTAACAGATTCATCCTTTGAAACAGGGTTTCATTTACTTGGTATCAATCCAACTATCAACCACAGAAAAGTTTATAAGCATTTGGATTATGATGGTAAAGCAAAATATTCAAAAATACCTATTTGGCAAATGGCTCAATGGTGGACGCCTTATAATGTTTTAGATGCTAAATTTAAAATAATAAATAATAACTATATTTATGAAACACCTTCTAGAAGAATAGAAGTAAATCCTTATAACCAAGGCTACTTGAGAATGAATTTATCTGCTTCAAAAGAATACTTAAACGGGGCACGTTTAGATTCAAGTAAACCATGGAGTCACTTATTGATAGAACAAGATTTTCAAAAACACGTAGCACTAGATGGTCTTGAGGCATTAAGGGTTCAATTGACTTTTAACATTGAGAAAGTTATTAATCAAAGCCCCGAAACTTATAATCCTAATTATCATGCTGCTCAATTAGTTTGGTATTTTGTTATTCATGATGCAAGTTACGAGGGATCTAAGTATGGTAATTTTAATGAATACTTCTGGTTTGGTATTCCTATTTACGATAACCGTCATGACTTTATTGATGAACATCATCATGTTGATCAAGGTGGTATTGGTACAACTGGTAGATTAATTTACTCAATGAGCAATAAAAATTATTTAAATGAAAAGATAATATTTGGAAAAACATACAACATTGATATTAATGTTCTTCCATTTATCTTAAAAGCAAAAACTTATGCGATTCAGAATGGTTACTTAAAACATAATGAAGAATCAAAATATGAAATAGGATACATGAATTTTGGATGGGAAATCCCAGGTATGTTTGATGTTGAATCATATATTCAAAATATGAATGTGATTGCGACAATAATATAAATAAAGAAAAAACAACAATAGTTGAAAAATACGGAGGAAAGTATGAAAAAATTAGTTACAATTTTAAGTTTAGTTCTCGTTTTTGTTGTGGGTCTTATGACGACCTCGATAAACGCGGCAGTACTACCAGAAAATCCACCAGTAATTGGCGAAGAGTCAACGGTAACGGATTTTTACTCACATTGGCAACCAGGAATGTTTGGTGCAAACAGATTAAACGATAAAGGTGTCGTAATGGCTCTAACATCTGGATTTGGCGCTAGAGCTGGTTTTAAAACACCTTATAACGTCACAGATTTCGAAGCACAGTTTGATTTTTCTTATCTAGATCCTGGTACTGTTGCGATCACATTTTTTGGTCCTCAAGGATCATATATTAGTGGAAATGGCGCAGTTTTATCGATTGAGTTCATTAAACATACGACTGAGGCTAATAAGTATTTAGTTGCTATTCAAGTAGGATCTGGATTACATCACGTTTCCTTACCTGAATTCATTCTAGAAGAACAAGGCAATTGGGAAGATGCAGCTTGGAAAGGTTATCAATTAGTAGCAGAAAATGATATTATTACTTTTTCTATGAAAGAAATAGGATCAGATGTCATAGTAACTATTAATGGGCATGAATTCACGGTAGCTTCAAGTGTTTTATTTGCTGAAATGGTTGATAAGACAAGCGTACACTATTTAATTGGTGCGCTAAATAAAGATAATACGATTCAAACTGTGACAGCTAATTATATTCTTGACGCACAAAGAAGAACATATTATGAAGCAGAAGGTGTATTTGAAACCTTTAAAACCAATTTAATTGAGTTGGAAACATTATTGTTAGAAGATTTATCGGTTGATAAAAATGTTCAAGCAGCTCAAGCTATTAATGCTAATCTTGATCTTGATACATTATATGAATTTGATAAAACCTTTTTTAAAGATAGATTAGATGATGCACAAGCAACTTTACAAGCTGCAATTAGTGAACTTGGTGGAGATATTATTTTAGATGAGTTAGAGTCTATCGTAGTTCAATTAGAAACAAGAGTAAGTGCAATCGTTGATTATACCACTGCTAACCAAGCTATCAATCAACTAACAGCAGCAAAAAATAAAGAAATTTCTATAGATGATTCTGAATTTACACCTGAACAAGTAACAAGATTTGCCGGATTGAGTGAAAGAATTGTTGATTCAGATGCATTAATTATTACTAAAGTTTATGATCTGGCTTTAGCACAAATCCTAGAATTTGAAAACAATGTTTTAGATCTTTCAACAATTGAAAAAGTTAACATCGCAATAGATTCTAAAAATGCAGTGAAAACAAATCTATTGGCATTATTAGAAGAAGAAATCAGTACAGCCTTCGTAGCAAGATATGATGCAGCTGTAACTACGTTAACAGATGCTACTAATTCTCTAAGCGGTTGGATTGTTGGGAAAAATACTTACGTTATAGAAAATAATGATACAATTCAAGCTACTTTCTTTGGTGAAGGTCTTGGTGAGAATGGTAATGGATTATTTTATGAATTAGAAAAATTTGATGTTAGAAACTTCCAAATGACACTAAAGGTTGAATCATTAACTAAAGAAGCAGGTGGATGGCTTAGTTTTGGTATTATGGAAAAACCTGAAATTTTTTCAAATGCAGATGATTCAAGTGTACAAGACAATAAAGGCTTATTTTTCTTAATAATTCCTGAAGGAAGAAATGGAGCAAGAATTGAAGTATATATGTTAAGTCTTTATTCTAACCGTTTCTTTGATGCACAACGTACTGAAATCTTACATGTTACATTAGATGATGACTTAGTTATTGATTTCTCAACTGTTATAGAAGAAGTATCTGGTGTCGTTGAAGAATATCTTTCAATTAGTATTGGTGGAGATGTAATGGATGCAGATAGAATTACTACGCGTGCATTAAAGACATCATTATCTGACAACTTAGGTCATTTATACATTGCAGGCACTGGAGGAACTAGTACTTCTAAAAATACCGTTACAATTAAATTAATTAATGGTAAAGACGCTGCTTCAGAATCATTACAACAAGACTATATTCCAGAACCATATCTTGTTACTTTAGAAGGTTCATTTAAAAAAGGTAGTTCATCAGATATGAATATAGAATTTTACAATCGCGAATTAGATTTCGTTGTTAAAGTCAATGGAACAGAATTAGCTGATACTAACTATACATATGCAAATAATGTTCTAAAAATTAAGGCAACTTATTTAGAAACATTAGAAGTTGGTGATTACGTTGTTAGTATTGAAACGAAAGGTGGCAACGTTACTGTACCATTTACAGTAGATTTAGAAGCAGTTGAACCAGAAACACCATCAAACGGTATTAGTCCATGGGTATGGATATCTGTTGTTGGAGGCTTAGTTGTTTTAGCCGCTGCTGTATTTGTAGTTTACACATTTGTTATTAAGAAAAAGAAAGCATAAATGACAACAAAAGTAACCTTAAAGCGTTTAATAACGCTATTGAGTTTACTCTTGCCAGCTATACTATTTAGTGCATGTGATAAAAAGTTAACCTATCAATACGGAGAAAAAGAAATGATTGTTAAGGTGTGGGAAGATAATATCATTTATAATGAAACTGTTGTCCTTGAAGATAATGGAACCACTATTAGTGGTCAACTGTTATTTGAACCAACGGAAATAATTTCTATTCGTGATTATACATTAGAAAAAGAATACGATATTACAGAATATACTTTCGATAAAAATTTCATTATTCGTAGTGAAACATCAACAATGCCTTATTTAACTACAGAGCAACTTGCAGGAAAAAACCTACCAGAAGAATTTTCTTTTAGTACTTATCAAGCAAAAGAACCAGGAACTGAAATTATTTTTACTGAAGGTATTGGTATTGTGATGCACCAAATAGCAGTGACATATAAACATGAAGGTAAGTGGACAG
>Ga0265294_10010359_pt1 | contig 10601 bp, 14 predicted proteins | sample MunlanPumphouse3_FD_192504 | JGI IMG/M metagenome (GOLD analysis project Ga0265294, IMG submission 192504) | Groundwater microbial communities from a municipal landfill in Southern Ontario, Canada - Pumphouse #3 | ecosystem: Environmental > Aquatic > Deep subsurface > Groundwater | place...
GCTCCGATGATGCACGGGGATGCCGTTTATCCGTACGCAGAGACCGAGACCCTCCAGGTGCTCGAGATGCCGTATGCCCACGAGAGCGGGAACGGCCTTGCGATGCTCGTCCTTCTGCCGAAGGAAGACAGCCTGACGGCTGCGGAGGAGGCCCTGGACGCGGAGAGGCTTGCCGGCCTGCGGGAGTCCCTGATCGCGCAGAACGTCAGGATCTCCTTCCCGAAGTTCACGCTTGATGTGGGCTACAGCCTCCCCTCGGCTCTTGCGGCGATGGGGATGCCGACGGCGTTTGCCGATGATGCCGCCGACCTTTCGGGGATGGACGGGACGAAGGATCTTTTCATCACCGGAGTCTTCCATACGGCGTTCATCGACGTGAACGAGGAGGGCACCGAGGCCGCGGCAGCGACCGGAGTCATAGCCGGGAGAGGTGTCACACCCGTCTTCCGGGCCGATCACCCGTTCGTCTTCCTCATCGTCGAGAAGGACTCCGGCGCGATTCTCTTCATGGGGAGGGTCGTCAACCCCGAAAGCCCGTGAAGGGGGGCTGCTCTCTCCCCCTTCTGTCGGCAACAGATGTCAGGCGGCAGGGTGCCCTTCCATCCGCAGTCTCGATGCCTGCCACAATCACCCACAGGATTCCCTGGAGGTGCGGTCAGCCACCCGGGCCTACCTCCAGGGAGAGTCTTTAAGCCGGGATAGCTGACGACAGCATTGTCATGCCCAAATGCACCGTTGATGAAACCGAGGAGGTAAAACATGATTCCGTCTGGATGTGGCAACCATGTCACCATCAAACTTATCTCTTGAAAACCCAATATCCCAACTACGCAGGGGTGTAATGTCATGCAGGTCACATTTGAAGTAACCTATGCCGATGGATGGTGGAGCGCCAGCGCACATGCACCTGGAAATGCCATCTATACCCAGGGTAAAAGCATCGGGGAACTCATCGACAATATCCTGGAAGCAACGTCACTCCATTATACGGAAGAGCTCGAAGCGGGAGAACAGATCACCGTTGTAACCAAATACAGATCAGAAACTCACGAACAGGAAAGCCACATCCCACCAAATTTCGAATACAAGGTCGATATCATTGCCGCGACGTCCGGTTGTTAGTGGATTCGAGGTAATCAAAGTCCTTCAAAAACTCGGATTTTCATTTCTCCGGCAGGCCGGAAGTCACGTCCAACTGCGTAAAGTTGTTGACGATAAACGACTCCGGGTTACCGTCCCCCTTCACGACGAACTTGCCATAGCTACACTCAACACAATCGTCACCGACGTTGCTGAATTTGAAGGTATGACAAAAGAAGAGGTTTACGATCTCTTACGATAACCCTCTCCTCAAGACAACAAACACCCCCTCCTCCGATCTCGTGGACGAGGTTATCCCAAAACTCTTCTGCCGGGAGGGGGAGAGACCCGGGCATGGGCCGCATCTCCGATTTCTGCGTCGTCCCGGTTCCCGGATGTGCGCCGACTCCTCGAGTTCTTCTATCGCCCAAGCACTTTTGGGATGATCTCGGCCATTTCATCTTAACTTGAGGGTGCAGTGGGAGTGATCGTCCACCTCACGCGGGAGTCGTGAAGGGTGATGGGGGGAGGAGATCGCGGCTTCGCGTTCAACGCAAGAGGCGACACTGCACGTGAAGATGAAATAGTCCACTAGAAGATATCCTCATCACGAAGAGCGGAGCCGGGCGAGCATCCGCTCTTTCTTCGCGATCGCTGCCTCTGCAGCCCGCTCGACCCCGGCCTTCATCTCCTCAAAGTCTCGTTTGTCCCCGTCCACGACCTTCTTCACCGGGGTGTAGGCCGACTCCCTGAACCGGGGCGAGAAGTCCCGGATCTTGCCGTCGACCACGAGGACCGATTCGGCCGCTCCTTCCTCGACGTAGCCGATCTCTTTCATGGCGACGCCTGCCGACCCGACGACCTGCTTGATCTCGGGGGCGACCTCGGGCGGGGCGACGACCAGGAGGGCGTCGAGGGAGACGCCGAGGTAGTCGATCTCGAGGGCATCGAGCATAGAGAGGACCTTCGGCTGCACGAGCGTGCGGAGTTCGTCCTCCTCGACGACGATCCGGCAGTTTGCGGTCTCTGCCATCTCATAGGCATCGCCCCGGAGCCCGCCGTTCGTGACGTCGGTCATGGCGTGGATACCGGGGAGGACGCTGCTTGCGAGGAGCGCCTCACAGGCTTTCAGGAAGTGGAGGTTGATCGTCTCGTCGACGACTTCCGGGAACCCGGAGTAGATCGCGGCGGTGGCGATCGTCCCGCCGCCGGCGCCTTCGGTCATGAGGAGGACGTCGCCGGGCTGGATCGCTTTCCGGGCGGTGAGGTGCCGGGCGACGCCGACGGCCCCGACACACCCGGTCATCCGGGAGCCGAGCACCATGTCCCCGCCGATGCGCAGCGTAGAGCCCGTGACGAGCGGGACGCCCATGGCCTCACCGACGGCGGTGACGCCCGCCGTGTAGTCGAATATCTTCGCGACGTCGCCGTCGTCGGCAACGTGGATATCTGAGAGGAGGGCGACGGGTTTTGCGCCCATCACGTAGACATCCCTGAGCGTCGCCCGGGTGACGTGGAACCCGGCGAGGAAGGGGAAGTCGGAGAGACGGGAGTGCATCCCATCGACGGTGGTGATGATATAGTCCCCTCCGGCACAGACGGCGCCGGCATCGTCCATCTCGTCGACGCCGACCGTGGCCGACGTCCGGCCGATGATGCGGGCGAGCTGCCGGTGGGCGAAGAAGTCCCCGGCGCCCCGTGAACCGACCCCGAACTCACCCATGCTCGAGCCTGCAGGCTCGAAGGTGAAGAGGTCACCGGTAAGCCCGGTCGAGTTCTTCGCCTCGGTAAGGACTGCTCTCGCGAATTCTTCGGCGTATGCCGGGGGTATGCGGTCGCGCTTGATCGTGAGGATATCCCGGGAAAGAAGGCGCACGATATCGTCGTCGGGGGTGCCGGCGGCGAGGTGCCGGCGGCTGATCTCTTCTACATCCATTGTAAATAGTGGTCGGTGCGGAACCAGATAAAAGGTGTTCTCTGCAAAGGTTCAAGCAGATCCGCGGCAAACGTTAGAGGATGACGGGTGCGCAGATGGTCTCCGCCTGCTCCATCGCCGGTTCCGACTCGGGGGGAGGAGCGGGCATCCAGGCAGACGTAAAGACGTTTACGGCGCTTGAGGTCTTCGGGCTGACGGTCATAACCGCGGTCACGGCCCAGAACACCCGTGAGGTGCGGGGGACCTGGATGCTCCCCCCGGAGGCGGTGCGGACCCAGATCGAGACGGTTGCCGACGAGTTTGCTATCGGGGCGTGGAAGACCGGGATGCTTGGGAACGCCGCAAACGTCCGTGCTGTCGCTGAGGCCCTGCCCGACGGGACGACGCTCGTGATCGACCCGGTGATGGTATCGACGTCCGGTCACCGGCTGCTCGATGAGGACGCCGTCGCTGATCTTGTGGGACTCCTCATCCCCAGGGCGGGGGTCGTCACCCCAAACCTCCCCGAGGCTGAGGTGCTTGCCGGGATGCGGGTCAAAACCCCTGACGATATGGCCGAAGCGGGCCGGCGGATCCTCGACCTCGGTGCCGGGGCGGTGGTGGTGAAAGGGGGCCACCTCACCGGCGATGCGGCGATCGATGTCCTGGTCGACCGCGACGGGACGGCGGAGGTCTCAGGGAGGCGCTACCCCTACTCGGTGCACGGGTCGGGGTGCTGCTTCTCGGCGGCGCTCGCCGCATACCTTGCCCGGGGAATGGATGCGCGGGGGGCGTTCGCCGCGGCCCGGGAGTTTATTGATACTGCTATTGAGCGAGCAGTGGGAGGTCCGGGGACACTCAGGATCGTGAATCCCGGGGGAACGAACGTTCGCTGGCGCTGAAAGGATATTTCGTAAATCTGCCCGAAATCTGGCCAATATTTCCTATTTTCCGGGGGGCCGTTAGACATTTATCACCCCGCATTTGTCCGACGAAATCAGGGTATGGCGATTGTTATCTGGTAGAAATTAGAAATACCGTTCCTTCGGTTTAAAAGTAAATGCGGAATTTTAATAACTGACAACCTGTAAGTATTGTACAAATGGATGAGATCGACGATGCGATACTTCGGGAACTGCAGAGAGACGGAAGGATGTCTATGGCAGCGCTCGGTTCAATTGTGGGCATTGCACCGTCGACGGTATTCAAACGGATCGAGAAGCTGAAGAAAGCCGGTATCCTTGAGCGGTTCACGATCGTCATCAACCAGAAGTGTTTTGAGCACACTCTGGTCGCTTTTCTGAACATCAGGGTGGACCCTGATGAGAAGGTAGAGGTCGAGGAGTTCATGCGGGACCTTCCCGGCATCCTCGAGGTCTACGAGGTGCTGGAGCCGGGCGACTTCTTCGCCAAGGTCCGGGTGCAGAACATCACCAAGTTGAAGCGGAGCGTGCTTATGCCGCTCTCCAGCCTTCCGGGTGTGAAGGAGATCCAGACGATCATATCGGTGAGAAAGATCAAGGAACGGAGTTAGGTGGAACTGAATGCAGATTGAGATCATGCAGCAGATGCTTGCGGTCGTGACGCTTCTTATGGGGGCGCTTCTCATCGCCATCATCTTCAACGCCTACCGGATTGTCAGGCAGCAGACGCTGCTCCTCTTCATCTACGGGCTTTTCACACTGATCGTGGGGATCACGTTTTCAGACCTGGTGAGTATCTTCACGCCCGACGCTTTCATCGTCCTCTGGTCGGCGGTCTTCTCCCGCATCGTGGTGATCCTGGGGCTCTGCGTGATGGCCTACGGTGTCCTGAGAGGGTGAGATGCGGACCGGTACCTCATTTGCCCGGGACTGGCAGCTGATCAAGGTCGCCCGGTCCCTGCGGCGGCACGATGTCGCCGGACCGCTGGTGCGGGAGCTCCTTGCAGACGCCTCCCCGGCCCTCGTGGAGCAGGTCGCCGCGATCGCTGGAAGGCTCGGGGAGGAGGACGGGACAGCCCTCCTCGCCCGCAGTGAGGAGCGGTTCGACGCCGCGACCCTGATGGAGGGGCTCCTCCTGATGTGGGGGATTCCCTGTGAGTCAAAAGAGGTCGCCGGGGAGGGCATCACGATCACCCTCCAGGGTAACGGGGCGGCGACCAGGGAGGCCTTCGTGGACGAGCGGGTGGCTGCACCCTACCTCGCCGGTTACGCCCGGGCGCTCCAGCGGGACGCCGTCTTCAGGCCGGGTGCCGGCGGGAGGATGGCGATCCGGTTCCCGCCCCGGGGATAGTGGGCTGTTTCACCTTATTGTGCGGATCGCCACCCCACGCGGGAGATCCGCGAAGGGAAAAGCAATCGCGTGGACTTTGCGTGAGGCAACGATGCCCCTGACTCCACGCCAGCGCTCTTATGCGAACGTTTATCTTGCGGGGGTGAAGGGGGCGGAGCGGGAAGACCCCGGTCTTTAGGCCGGGGATGAAAGCGGAGCCGCCCTTCTGATACTGTTTCCTCACTTACCGGAAACTATATCTTATTGTAACGCTTACTATTGCTTGTATGCTCCAAGCCTACAAGTATCGGATGTATCCTTCTCCGGAGCAGATCTCGCTCCTCATGCAGCACATCCATGCCTGTCGGTTTGTGTATAACCATTCTCTGGAGCAGAAGATCCGGGCATACGAGCAGGCAGGTCGAAAACTCTCCTGTTTCGACCTGAACACCCGTCTCCCCGCCCTCAAAGAAGAGCATCCGTGGCTCAAGGAGGTGAACTCCCAATCCCTCCAGAGTGCAAACAAGAACCTCGACAATGCCTTCACCCGGTTCTTCCGCGAGAAGAAGGGGTTTCCCCGGTTCAAGTCAAAGAAGAATCCGGTACAATCCTTTCAGGTACCGCAGCATTACCGTGTGGATTTTGATCAGAAGAGGATCAGATTTCCAAAGATTGGTGAGGTTAAGACCATCTTCCACCGGATCTTCACCGGAAAGATGAAGTACGCTACTGTTTCCGTGACATCGACCGGAAAATGGTTCGTTAGCATCCTTGTCGATGACGGGAAACCCGAACCTGAACCCGCTCCATTCTCTCTGGACACTACTCTTGGGATTGATGTCGGGTTGAAGGACTTTGCGACTCTCTCCACGGGAGAGAAGGTCGAGAACCCCCGATACCTGAAAAATTCTCTTCAGCGTCTGAAAGTGTTGCAACGACGGGTGTCCCGGAAGAAGAAAGGGTCGAAGAACCGGCAGAAGGCAATCCAGAGACTTGCCCGGTGCCATGAGAAGGTCGCCAACCAGCGCAACGATTTCCTGCACAACCTCTCTTTTCGCGTTGTGAGCGAGAACCAAGCCATTGCAGTCGAATCGTTGAATGTTGGCGGGATGATGAAGAACCATCATCTGGCGCAGGGGATCGGGGATGTATCGTGGAGCACGTTCTTCACGATGTTGGAGTACAAGTGCCGGAGGTATGGCAAGACCCTCCTGAAGATCGGACGATTCGATCCATCATCGAAGATATGCAGTAAATGTGGGTATCTCAAGCAGGATCTCGCCCTTTCAGACAGAGAGTGGGTCTGTCCTGACTGCGGTACTCACCACGACCGCGACATCAACGCGGCGATCAATATCAAGAAGTTCGCCCTGCAAGAGCAGAATCTTGTCGGGGTATCAGGTGCGGAACGCACCGTCGAGCCTGTGGACTCACCTCAATAGAGGGGGGATGAAGCAGGAAGCCACGCCCTTCAGGGCGTGGTAGTTCACCCGGGAAAAGCCCGTTCGTTTAGCTGAAGCGTTTCATCGCCGGGAGGAGCCTATGGGATCAAGATGCACACGAACGTGTCAGAGTTGCGGAATGCCGATGGACTCGGAGGACGATTTTGGAACAGAAGCGGATGGTGCACTCTCAGACGACTACTGCACCCACTGCTACCAGAACGGCGCCTTCACCGAGCCTAACATCACTATCGATGGGATGGCGAAGGTTTGCGGGGCGATCATGTCGCAGTTGTACGCGATTCCCCAAAAGAAGGCGGAGGAGTTCTCAAGGGAGCAACTCTCGTGCCTGAAGAGGTGGGCCGGGAGGGAGGTCGCGGTCTGCGGGAGCTGCGGGATGCCGCTTCTCCGGGACGAGGACGCGGGGACTGAGGCGGACGGTTCACCGAGCGCTGAGTACTGCACCTACTGCTACCGGGACGGTGCTTTCACCGAGCCCGATCTTACGGGCGAGCAGGCGGTTATGAAGTATGCGCCGATGATGGCCTCAAACCTCGGGATACCTCCGCTGGAGGCGGAGGAGATGGTGCGGCGGTACCTCTCGACGCTGCCGAGGTGGCGGGAGTAAAGACCGGTTGGTCCGGCCTGTTGCCCGGCGTGAAGGGCTTTCAGGGGAAGACGCCATATATCTCTTCAAGGCTCTTCACCCGGTAGAAGATAAGGGCTCCGTCCTGTATCCGGCGACCGATCCGGTACAACCCTGCCTGGATCCGGTAAAAGTCCTGGTAGCCCTTGATCTTCCGGATGTCAAATTCTGCAAATGCGTTCTCCGATGCCGGGACCTTTTCAAAAACCAAAGTTTCTATCCTTCCCCGGTAATTGGGATAAACTTTTGTCAGATCCTTCAAAAATGTCGTTTTGTACCGGCAAAGGACCATGGTATCATTCTTTCACCCTTCCTGGAGCACACTCACGTAATGGAACGACGATTTGACGCATACTCGATCAGAATCGGAAATGCGGCCGTTGCCCGGGTATCGCGTCTCGGGAAGCGACTACCGGTACGGTAGGGGTTTTGAGAAGACCGAAGGTCTTCCGAGTGTGTGAGCGAAAACGAGCACGAGATACCCGGAGAGTTTTGAGAGGGACCCGGGAGGGGGCGGGTCCTCTCCCGGCAGAAGGGTTCAGGGATAACCTCGCAAACATTACGCATCGTTACGCATCATCACGCAGATAGATGTATCAGTAGCCAGGTCATCGGGGAGCAGCATACTCTCTATGGGAGGAAGATAGTCTCGACACTGTCGCGAGAATCGGTTGGGGAGTACAGAACGGATGAGAAAGAATGTGCGCCAATTTCGGGTTGCCATTGAACATTGATGGCAGCCGCCCCGGGGGCCCGGGAGCGGGCAGGAGGATCCGCAAAACCCCTATATAGTGCTGTAGACAATTCTCCAGTGGAGTGATCAAGGTCTTGAGGCCAGATACAGATCCAAAAACCGATATCTATACCCTTCTCGCCCAGAAACGGGGCGAGATCCTCTCCCTTGCGCACCGGAGGGGGGCGAGAAACGTCCGGATCTTCGGATCTGTGGCGCGGAATGAGGCCCGGCCAGATAGCGATCTCGATATCCTGATCGATCTGGACCCCGACCGGAGCCTTCTCGATGTCGGGGGGCTTGCGATGGACCTTTCCGCTCTACTCAGCCGCCAGGTCGATGTTGTGACTGAAGCAGGGCTCCGGGAGCGAATCCGCTCAAGGGTCGTACGGGAAGCGCGGCCCTTATGAGAGACGATCGCGAACGGGTGCTGGATATCCTCGAGGCCATTGGACGGATTGAAAGAGTATCAGCCCGGGGTCGTGATTACTTCTATGACGACGAGATGGCGCAGGTCTGGGTGATCTACCATCTCCAGATCATCGGGGAAGCGGTGCGGGGTCTCTCTTCGGAATTTGTGGCCGCAAACCCAGAGGTTCCGTGGTCGGATATCATCGGGATGAGGAATATCCTCGTCCACCACTATTTTGGAATCGACCGGGATGCAGTCTGGAATGTGCTCGAAGATGACCTGCCGGCGCTAAAGGAGTACCTTTTGCCGTGGGTTCGGGAATAGCGGCAACTAAAAATCCCAGTTTCTGGAGCATTGCAGAAACTGGCTGAACTGGAGTTTCAGCAGAAAACCCGGATCCGGTTTGTCTCCAGCGCACTCATGCACAGCAGTCCTGAAGAGAAGTTACGAATCGCTTTACAGGTGTCGGGCAAAATCATCGGGGTCAATCTTCGCCAGCCTCAGGACGCCCCGGAGAGTACCGATCTTCAGTTCTCTGTGGAGCGGGACAACCGTTCCCACTTTCCCTTCGGGAGTCTGTTTTGAGAGACGTATATGACTCCCGGATTGTCCGCTTACAGCGAACCCATATTCTTTCGTGAGTATTGTTATAGTAGCCTCGCCTGAAACCGGTCTAAGCCCCGGCACCCGCAGCCACCTCGAACATTGTGATAATCGGCCTCTGTCCGTCATCCAGCGGGAATTCCTCCAGGTACAACTCCGTTGCTTCTTTGAGGTTGGCCACCGCCTCTTCCACAGTCCTGCCCTGGCTGACTGTGCCAACTTCCGGGCACTCAGCTACATAAACGTCTTCTTCCTTATGCAGTATGGCCGTGAATACCCTCATCATCTCACCGATACAGTATCATCACCTTTCAGGGTGATAATACTGACTGAACCCCCCGGAGCCCCCTGCCAAAATGCTGCCGGCCTTCCCGATGCGGCGGGTGAGGTTGTGCTACGATAGGGATGGGAAGCGGTTGTCCGGGCTGCAGCCGTGGAGGGTGTCAGGCATATATCACGCATGGATCACGCAGATCACCGTTCTGGATCGTGGTGGGTGATCGATATTCCAGAACGGGGCGATCCACTCATTCCGGAGATGAATTTGTGAATGCGGGGGCAATGTACCTGCTACAGGACATATGGACCGCAGGACCGACACCTCTACCCTTCTTATCCAGAAACGGGACGAGATCCTCTCCCTTGCAGAGCGGAGGGGAGCAAGCAATGTCCGGGTCTTTGGATCAGTGGCACGTGACGAAGCCCGGGCAGACAGTGATGTCGAGTTTCTGGTCGACCTGGATCCTGACCGGAGTCTTCTTGATGTCGGGGGTCTCGCGATGGATCTCTCTCCTCCTCGATCGCCCGGTCGATGTTGTGACCGAAGCGGGGCTCCGGGAGCGTATCCGCTCCCGGGTCGTACGTGAGGCGCGGGCCTTATGAGAGACGATCTGTGAGCGGGTACTGAATATCCTGGAAGCCATCGGGAGAAGTGAACAAGGGTCAGCCCGGGGTTGCCCGTTGTGATCTCGTTACAACCTCCTTTGCACCATAGTACAACCCTGTTTGCAACTCCCCCGGGAGCCCCATCATCAGCCCTGCCGGACATTGGGCCTGCACCGTCTGCCCCACGCCCCCGGGGGGCCGCCGGAAGCCCCGGCCGCCCTTCCGCCCACGAAGGGTCGCACACCCCCGGGAGAGTCCGGGCCCGGCCCTGTCCCCCCTGCCGCACCCCCGGCGCGCCGCCTGGCCCTTAGATTTATATGCCGGGAGGTATGGGCCTGTATTTTCCGGGAAACGCCGTTCTTGGCCGGGCCATCGTTTCAACAACCCCTTTATGCCATGAAAGGATCTTTCATGCAGGCGCTGGTGACGATATTAAATCATTCCGGAAAAGATCACTACGGCATCTTTATAGATTATGACAAATTACGTAGTCTCGTTACCTGATAGCCCCGTCGGGGGTTTGTGTCAGGAGAGGTGATTGTATAATGAAGTTTAGAGAGAATGAAGAAGCAGTCTCACCGGTGATCGGGGTCATCCTCATGGTCGCGATCACGGTGATCCTCGCTGCGGTG
>Ga0265294_10010360_pt1 | contig 10601 bp, 7 predicted proteins | sample MunlanPumphouse3_FD_192504 | JGI IMG/M metagenome (GOLD analysis project Ga0265294, IMG submission 192504) | Groundwater microbial communities from a municipal landfill in Southern Ontario, Canada - Pumphouse #3 | ecosystem: Environmental > Aquatic > Deep subsurface > Groundwater | place...
CAGATGAAGTCATGGATGTATTGTCAGAAGTCAACGCCGGCGGTATCACCATGGTCATTGTCACACACGAAAAATCCGTATCGGACAAAACCAAACGCATCATTCGCCTGAAGGACGGTATGATTGAATCCGATTGCCAAAACCAAATAGATTATGAGGTTTTTTGAATTTGACACTTTGCAAGAAATTATCGCAACCATGCGGGAAAGCAAGCTTCGGACTTTTTTGACCGGTTTTGCGGTAGCATGGGGCATTTTCATGCTAATCGTTTTGCTCGGATCCGGCAACGGACTCAAAAACGGTATATCTTCAAATTTCAACGACAGGGCCACCAACACCGTCGAAATGTGGGGCAGAAGAACCACGATGCCTTATAAGGGCTTCAAATCACAAAGAAGGCTTCATTTCACCAATCACGAAATGGAGATTATCAAAGCACAGTATCCACAAGTAGACAAAATTTCCGGACGCATATTCAAGAGCCCGGTCGTTAGTTATAAAGATGAATATGGAAATTTTAATCTGGAAGGAGTCATGCCCGATTATCGGAAGATCAGTAACATCAAAATTGAACCTGGAAACGGTAGATTTCTGAATCAAATTGATATGCAGCAAGAACGAAAGGTTATTGTCCTTTCAAAAAAGATAGTAGATAACCTTTTTAATAAAGAAAACCCACTGGGTCAATGGGTGAAAGTCGACAACATCTCCTTTCAAGTTGTAGGTATAGATACCAAAACCTCAAATGAAGAAGGCGGACGTTGTTACATTCCCCATTCCACCGCACAAAAAATATACAACAAGGCTGACTGGACTGACAACATTACCTTAACAGTCAATGGACTCTATACAAAAGAGGCAAATGAAGAATTTGGGAAAAATCTGAAAAAAACATTATCCAGAATCTTGATTGTGGATCCGGAAGATGAACAAGCTATTGGAATGTGGAATCAGGCTGCAAATTATGTACAAACCATGAAAATTTTTTCAACCATCGATTTGTTTGTTCTTTTCATCGGACTTTGTACTTTGATTGCCGGTATTGTAGGTGTTGGAAATATTATGGTCATTACTGTCAAGGAAAGAACCCGCGAATTTGGTATTAAGAAAACACTCGGAGCAACACCTGGCAACATCTTGATATCCATTTTGTTAGAATCAATGGTGATTACCATTACCTTCGGCTATTTGGGGATGCTTTTTGGAATAGGGCTTCTTGAACTAATCAGCAAAGCTCTAAGCATGAACCCTGGTGGTGGAGGAGGAGAAGAAGGAGGTCGGACCCTGTCCATTTTCCTGAATCCATCCGTTAATCTGAACACTGCAATTCTTGCCACGGTCATTTTGATACTAGCCGGGCTGATAGCAGGATACATACCTGCAAAGAAAGCAGTGAGTATTAAGCCAATTGAAGCGATGCGCGCTGATTGAGATATAAATAAATGAACCAAGACCATGTTTGATTTAGATAAATGGCAAGAAATTTGGATGACCATCACAAGGAACAAGACCAGAAGCATATTCACCGCGTTCGGAGTGTTTTGGGGTATACTGATGCTCACCATCCTGCTTGGCACTGGTAATGGACTTGAGAATGGGATGATGAGCGGTATAGAAGGTTTAGCAACAAACTCATGTTTTTTCTATACAGACAAGACTTCAGTTAACCATAAAGGATTCAAAAAAGGCCGCGAATGGAATATGCACAATTCTGACATCAAAGTCATTTTAGCCAATGTACCGGAGATTAAATATCTTGCGCCCATGCTTTTTGGAGGAAAAAGTGAAAACAATACCGTACGTGGTGATATCGCCGGGACTTTTAGCGTTAGAGGTTGCTATCCGGATTACGCACATGTAGAAGAACAAAAGATTTTATACGGTCGATATATCAATGAGGTAGACATTCAGGAGAAAAGAAAAGTCTGTTACATCGGGAAGACCATCTATGAAGCATTGTTCAAACCGGGAGAGAATCCGATTGGCCAGGTCATCCGAAGCAATGGTATCTATTATACTGTCATTGGAGTAGGAACAGGGTTAAGCAACGTACAGATTGGCGGACGCAGTGATGAAATGGTTGTTTTACCTTTCACTACCATGCAAAGAGCCTACAACCAAGGTGACATCATCCATTTCTTGGCGGCAGTTGCAAAAGACAATGTAGATGCTTCCTATATAGAAGAAGAAATTAAAACAATACTGAAAAGCCAAAACGAAATTGCGCCAAACGACGAAAGAGCTGTCGGCAGCTTCAACATCAGTGAAGCATTCAAAATGTTCAGTTATCTGTTTCTGGGCATCAGGATACTTATCTGGATTGTAGGTTTGGGTACTCTACTGGCAGGAGCCATCGGTGTCAGCAACATCATGCTGGTGTCTGTCAGGGAAAGGACCAAGGAAATTGGGATCAGACGGGCACTGGGTGCCAGACCCAAAGACATTATCTCGCAAATTCTGAATGAAAGCCTAGTATTGACAGCCATCGCCGGCTTTATCGGATTAAGCCTTGGAGTGTGTATTCTGGCATTCTTTGACAATATTATCAATAACCTGCCACCTGAAAACGGCGTATTCATCAAAAACATCATGATCAAATTTAATGTAGCCATCCTGGCATCCGTCGTTCTCATCGTTGTCGGTTTGCTGGCGGGATTGTTACCTGCCTGGAGAGCCATGCAAATCAAGCCAATAGAAGCTTTAAGCGAAGAATAATTTTAACAATCATAAAAACGCACAAATGAAGAAGTTTTTCAAAATTCTGGGATTCGTCGCACTCGCTGCACTCGTCATTGGAACCTTTGTCTTCTTATGGAAGAAATCCCGCCCGGTTGAGATTAAATATGAAATCGTGACAGTCACCAAAGGAGATATCGAAAAGAAGGCAGTTGCCACCGGCAAAGTAGAAGCTCGTAACGAAATACAGATCAAGCCACAAATAGCCGGTATCATCGATGAGATTTATAAGGAGGCTGGCCAGTCTGTCAAAAAAAACGAGATCATAGCCAGAATCAAAGTGATTCCGGATATGGTTAGTCTAAACTCCGCCCAATCAAGAGTCAATGTCGCCAATATCAACCTGAAACAAGCAGAGACGGACTTTAAACGCCAAAAGGACTTGTTTGAAAAAGAAGTCATTTCAAAAGAAGAATATGAAAAGACCACAGTAAGTCTTAATTCGGCCAAAGAAGAAAACGAGTCAGCCAAAGACAATCTGGACCTGATTAAAAATGGAATCACCAAGAAGTCTGGAGCAGAGAGTAATACATTGATTCGCTCAACCATAGATGGAATGATCTTGGACATACCTGTCAAGGTTGGAAATTCTGTCATCCAAACCAACAGTTTCAACGAAGGCACCACCATCGCAACCATCGCCAACATGAACGACATGTTATTTATCGGGAATGTGGATGAAACCGAAGTCGGTAAAATTCACAAAGGCATGCCTTTAAAACTGAGTATCGGAGCCCTGAATGACCAAAAATTCGAGGCCAAACTGGAATATATTTCTCCAAAAGGTATGGAAGAAAGCGGAGCTATCATGTTTGAGATCAAAGCCGCAGCCAAAATTCCAAACAACGTTTTTATCAGATCCGGATACAGTGCCAATGCGGAAGTGGTGTTGAACAGTGCCAAAGATGTCATCACAATCCCTGAAAGTGTCATTGAATTCGACAAAGATACATCCACCGTGCAGATACTCAAGACCAAAAATCCACAGACATTCACAAAAAGGAGAATCACCACAGGACTTTCTGATGGCATCCATATAGAAGTGAAAAGCGGCCTCAGGAAAGGTGAAAAACTTCGTGGTGCAGCCATTGACCCTAAAGCCAAAAAGAAAAAATAAAAGATTCTATTTCACAACATTTGTAGCGTTTATCCTATTTTACAAACATTCATCCGTCCTATGAAAAAATATATCATTGCTATCTTTTCCCTCATCCTTGCTGTCGGAACAATTCAAGCCCAGCAAAAGTGGTCATTGGAACAATGCATCGAATACGCATTGAAAAACAATATTACCATCAAATCTTCCGAGTTGAATACAAAGTCACAGGAAATCAAGCATCAGCAGGCCAAAAACCAAAGGCTGCCTGATTTATCAGGTTCAGGTTCAGGTTCCTTAAATTTTGGTCAGTCTCTGAACAGTGAGAACACCTATGAAAACAAAAACACGAGCATTTATTCGGTTGGGCTGAACTCATCTCTATCTCTTTTCAGCGGTTTTCAGATTAAAAATTCAATCGAAGTACAGAAATACAACCTGCAGGCCTCCCTGGAAGACCTGAAAAAAGCGAAGGAGAACATTTCCGTCAACATCGCATCTGCTTACCTGCAAGTCTTGCTCAATAAGGAACTATATCAGGTTGCACTTGAACAGATCAAACTGAGTCAAACACAAGTAAGCCGTTACGAAAGCATGGCTTCCATCGGTAAAATTCCTGAAGGACAAGTCTTTGAAGCGCGCGCTCAACTGGCCAAAGATAAACTCAGTGCCACTGAGAGTCTGAGCAATCTTCAGCTTTCTTTGCTTGACCTTTCACAATTACTGGATTTAAAGGAATGGTCTGACTTTGACATTGTGACCCCCTCCATCAATATGCAAGCTTTGACTCCGATGATTCAACCCGCTGATGAAGTTTTCAACTACGCTGTTACTAATAAATCCACAGTAAAGGCTTCTGAATTTCGCCTGAAAAGCAACGAAAACAGTTTAAAAGTGTCGAAAGGAGCCTTATACCCAAAGCTCTCACTATGGGGCTCCTACTCCAACAGATACTATCCTGACTTGCAATCGATTGATCCGGACAACCAAACAGCATACAAAGTCAGCTTTTCCAAACAATTTGACATCAATGCCGGTACGGCCTTTGGGCTTAGCCTGAGCGTGCCCATCTTTAACCGTTTCGACACCCGAAACAATATCAAGCTGTCACAATTTGATGTCGAAACCGCCAAACTGGAATTAGACAATACCAAAAAAACACTTTATAAGGAAATACAACAAGCCTGGTTCAATGCACAAACCGCTTCAGAAAAATATAAAGCCTCAACGGAAGCAGTCCTGAATACAGAAGAGGCCTATCGTTTCGCCGAGGAAAAATTCAACAATGGCAGATCAACAATCTATGAATTCAATGAAGCAAAAATGAATCTAGCTTCTGCCAGATCCAACCAACTTCAGGCCAAATACAATTATTTATTCAGCATCAAAATTCTAGATTTCTACAAAGGAGAACCTCTACGCCTATAATTTCGGGGTTTCAGGGACAAAACCCTTCGGGAACTGCATGGTCAGGCAATGTAACGATCCATGTTGACGGATTAAAGGCAGGCAATTGATGCCTACAATTTTTCGGTCCGGAAAAGCATCCTGAAGTTTTAATCTAGCCAGTTCATCTTTGGGTGAATCATAAAAGGGCAACAAGACAACTCCGTTCATGATCAGGAAATTGGCGTAAGTGGCAGGCAGGCGTTCCTCCTTATAATATACAGCATCAGCCATTGGGATCTCTATCAGACGATAGGGCTCTCCCTTAACAGTACGAAAAGAACGCAATTCCTCCTCCATCATCCGTAGTTCTTCCGTATGTTCATCCTCCTCTTCTCCTGGAGCGACATAGGCGATGGTTTGAGCATCACAGAACCTGGCTAAGGTATCAATATGACTGTCTGTATCATCACCGGCCAAATATCCATGTCTCAACCAAAGAACACGTTTCAACCCAAAATTTTCCATTAGAAAAGTCTCAATTTCCTCTTCACTTAGGTAATCATTTCTGTTTACCGAAAGCAGGCATTCTGCAGTTGTGAGCAAAGTCCCTTCTCCATCAGATTCTACGCTTCCCCCCTCCAGCACGAAAGGCATCTGATTGATATATTCAACCTCTTGATTAAAAGCCTGTTCACCATAAAGAGAGAAGGTTAATTGATTGTCCAGATTTGAAGGATATTTCATGCCCCAGGCATTAAAGGTAAAATCATACAAAACTGGGACTCCGTTCACAAAAACGGAAATCCCTCCATGATCCCGAGCCCAGGTGTCATTTGACGGCAACTCATACAAAAACAACCGATCTTCATGAATATCTCCCAATTGGGTACGAACTGTATCTGCTTCTGCACAGACAATGATCAGATTCTCCCATTTCAGGATTTCTTTGGCAATGTCCACAAAGCAAGGAGTCACCTCATCGAGCATATCAGCCCAATCCGTTCCTTCATGTGGCCAAGTCAGTTGAATGGCTGACTGAGGGAACCATTCGGGTGGAAATAAGGTGTGTTCCATATATCCTGTTTACTATTTAATGCCATGAGCCGTATGAATAAAACTCTTATTGGCATTTTTCAGCTTAAACAAATTTGTAAACATCAAGACAAACGCCATTGGCAGTTCTTTTAACGCTATAAAAAGACGACGATTCACCATTTTTTCCGGAATGGCCATAATCAAAGTCAGACAAAAAAGTAAAAAAATAACCCACCATTTCAATGCAAATCCAGGCATCAATATCAAAGCTAAAATTGAATATATTCCTGTAAATCCCAATAAAATGATTCTGGGTATGGCCAACTGTTGCAAAAACTTGTTGCAAAAATCGACATTTCCTGTCACCACTTCATGAGGAAAATCTTTCATAAATTCAAAAAAATAATGAATCTGAGCTGAAAGCCAGCGTCTGCGTTGATTAGAAAAAGCCTGGCTGGATTGAACCTTCTCGTCGTACACATATGCATCCGGCAAGTATTTAATATGCATACCATCTTTCAAAAATGACAACTCCAAGTTCCTATCAAAGCCACCGACTGCATGAATGGATAACATCTTTTTCTTAAACATCTGATAATCAAATGCCATCCCTGATCCAATCAAAGCAGACGAAAGGCCAAGATTGGCATGTCCCTGTCTAAAGATGCTATTGTTGATTTCTTCACTGACAGCATCCAATACAGCCATATCGTTATTCAGATTTTTGGCAACCCTATGTGCCTGAAGTATATGCGTATCACTCGATTCAAAAACATCATTGATTCGCTTGAAAAAATCGGCATCAACAGTATTGTCTGCATCAAAAACCAAGGCGATATCATGATCCTCAATTTCACTCATGGCCAGATTTAACGCTTTGGCTTTCGTGCTTTGTTCATACTGCGCAACACAAAGTTTGATGGGTAACTGTGAAAGTCGCTGATTCATTTCCTCTGTCATATGGTCTGAAATGACAACAACAGAATATTTATCTTTCGGGTAATCCTGATTAAGACAGACATTGACACATTCTTCAATCACGGCATCTTCCTTATAAGCAGGGATTAGCACAGCAATGCGTCTGAAACAACTGGCTTCAATATCATTCGATTTTTTACCAAATCTATATGCAACAGCAAAGAATAATAAATATAAAACGTTAGCGGCAAAAATGATGAACAAGACCCAATCAAAAATTTTCATATGGGATGTGTTTACTAATAAATCCGTACAGAGAAAATACTGGCTACGAATGTAAAAACAATTTCGGAATTAGTGGCTATGCATAAAAGAATAAGTTCTTTCCCCGTTTTTTTTTCTATGTTTGCATATTGATACAAGCGCACCTATCAACATGAACAAACTTCAACATATTTTTCTTTCGATTTTGCTGGCAATATTACCGGCAATGGCCTTTGCTGCACAAATCGACAAAACGGAAGCACTCGAAAAGGCTCAACAATTTTACAGCCAGCAATGCAAATCCTTGTTGCGTTCAACTTCGGATTTGGATTTGAAATTGATCTATTCGTGCAAAGACAGTGCTTCGCTCCTAAGGTCTGCAGATACCATTACTCCCACTTATTTCTATGTATTCAATGCAGGAAACGATCATGGTTTTGTCATTGTTTCCGGTGATGACGGGACGAAAAGCATTTTGGCATACTCCGATGAAGGCTCTTTTTTTGCGGACAACATACCGGCCAATTTAAAGAAATGGCTTGATTTCTATCAATCGGAAATCTCCTACACCATGAAAAGAGGTTCCATCCAAACAAAGACAACAACCAATTCAAATAATGTTACCCTGCGTTCTGCAAAAACCGTCGCACCCTTGCTGGGTAAAATCAAATGGAACCAAACTGATCCGTATAATATACTCTGTCCGTACGACTCCAAAACCAGGGAAAGGACAGTAACGGGCTGTATGGCCACAGCCATGGCTCAAATCATGAAGTATCATCGATGGCCGGTTACAGGCATCGGCAGTATCAAATACAAACCCAGTTATCGGGATACGGTTTCAGTCAATTTCAGCAAAACCACCTATGATTGGGATCAAATGTTGGATTCCTATACCGGTGAATCAACACCAAGACAAGATACGGCAATAGCAACCCTGATGTTCCATTGCGGTGCTTCCACCATGATGAATTATGACATCGCCAATAATGGCGGAAGCAGTGCTTATGACAACGATGCAGCCTACGGTCTCATCCATCATTTCGGATATGACACTGACATTGATTTATTATACAGGAATTATTACACAGATTCAGAATGGAGAACCCAGCTGAAAAAAGAGTTGGATGCATCAAGACCTGTTCTTTATGTAGGTACCACCAAAGATTATTCGGGACATGCTTTCGTTTGCGACGGATACGACGGGAATGAGTTCTTCCATATGAATTGGGGCTGGGGAGGAGCCGCAAACGGATTCTATGAATTAAGCACATTAGACCCGTTTATGTCCGGTTCCGGTGGTATTGCAAGCGGTTTCTGCCAAGAACAAGGTTTCATCGGAGGAATACAAGAACCGGATACCATCACCCAAGAAGTTGACTGGAAGATCGCCGTATTTTCCCTCGGACTTAACTCAAGCAAATCCAGGCTGAAAACTTCTTCAGAAACAACAGACTTGTCTTTTGGTTATTTAAATTCCGGATTAAATATTTTCAAGGGCTATTTAGGCCTTGGATTATACCAAAACGGAGCTCTTAAGCAGGTGATGGATACCTCCTTTATAGATGGTTGTCCCTACTATTACGGAAGCTATGAAGAAACTTTCAGTAAGATATCTTTGGTCGGCATTGAAGCCGGTGTTTACAGTCTTCGCCTGATTTATTGCCCCTCCGGTAAAAATATATCCAACCTTTTATCCTGGTCGCCCTTCAAAGAAACATACACTTTGAAAAATTACCTGGATGTCACCATTTCCAACAGTGAAACGGATGGTCTGGTCGCAACCATAACAAAGCCAATCACTAGCCCCATCCTTAGTATGACTAAAGCCATCCAGCCTCCCCAAAACATCTATAAGGACAAGATGGCCAATTTCACAATAGAGGTGAGCAACACAGGTACTGATTTCTATTCGAATGTCGGAGCCCTACTCTATTCAGCAACCGATCCGTCCGTCAAACAATACATCAGCTCAGGAGGCTTATGCATCGCCGCAGGAGAAACTAAAACCATCACTTTCGGAGACTATATCGACTGTGCCCCGGGCTCTTACTATGCCGTTGCCGTGTATGACAGCACAAACACCTTTTCAACCTGGAATTTCAAAATAATCACTTCTGCCGAAAACACACCGGTAGCTGTTTCCATCAAATCCGAATCGTCATCACCCAATCTGATTCTAACCAAACGTCTTTCCTTGTCGCAAGACACCATATACAAGGACGAAGATTTCACCATCTCTTTCTCCGTCCGGAATTCAGGCGGATATTTCGATTCCAATATATATGCCCTCGTTTGTTCGGACACTTTGGGTGTAGGTCTGGATGTCATAGGTCCGGTAACAGTCTACATCGACTCAACCGGTACGCAGGACATCACCATGAAGGCTACTTTGGAATTGGATTCGGAAAACTACGCCATGGCTGTCTTCTATGAGTTGCCATCAGGTGATTTTATCCAATTCTCAACGCCGTTCTTTTTTCATCTCTCTGAACGAGAACAGGAAAAAGAACCTGACATGATTATTTACCCCAATCCGGTAAAGGACATCTTGTTCATATCTTCAGCCGAAACAATCCGAAATGCACAGGTTACAGACCTTTTCGGACGGTTGGTCTTGAGTGTACAAAACAGTTTTGCCATTCCTGTCAGCTCCCTTGAAAAGGGTATCTACTTCCTGAACATTGAAACGGATAAGTGGACAAAAACAGAAAGATTCATCAAAGAATAATCCATGAAATGCACGAAAGTTTCCATTTTTCTAATCACCATTCTGACGATACCAGTGTTTGCCGATTGTCATAGCAGCAAGGAAACAGCCGAAAACATTCCAATCAGGCAAGATGTTCTCAAGCCTGTCGCTGTAACCAAAACCATACCACCTGTCGCCGCAACCAACACCACATCGGTTGCAGCCCTGGCTCCCATTCTGATTTACAAGACCACAAAGGATTATTCACAATACGTCCCTGTCATCATGAATGCAGAAAAGACAAAAATCGTAACCTACCCAGATCCGACAGATATTTTTTATGGCGGAAAGCTGGCATACCCTACACTCCTGGACAACGGATATTTTCTAGACAACCGTGGCATAGGGCCCAACGTCGTTTTCCTGAATTACACCTACGAAGCATATAGCCGACTAAAAGCTGCCCCGACC
>Ga0265294_10010361_pt1 | contig 10601 bp, 10 predicted proteins | sample MunlanPumphouse3_FD_192504 | JGI IMG/M metagenome (GOLD analysis project Ga0265294, IMG submission 192504) | Groundwater microbial communities from a municipal landfill in Southern Ontario, Canada - Pumphouse #3 | ecosystem: Environmental > Aquatic > Deep subsurface > Groundwater | place...
CGTAGTGGAAGAGGGTGCGGATTTCATCCGCCTGGGAAACACAGCGGGGAACACCGTGCTTAACGGGACTGTCGGCGGAAACGCCGGTTCACAGGTGCGCTTCTTTTACCAGGCCGATAGTCCGACAGCTTCGGCTACAACCAACCGATTTGGCAGTATCCGGGTTACATATGAAGACGGGATGTTGGAACACATTGTCTATGTCCGCCAGGGATACGGCGATGTGCAAATGACGGCCGGCGGCACTTGGTGGTCCACGTTTAATGCCTTGGGAAATGTTGGTGCTGATGCTGGTTTTAAACAGAATCCTTTTGCACCTTCAAAACAATTCGGCACATATCTTACAACCTTTCCCACTCATACCGGCTGGTTCTTTAAATGGGGAAATAACGGCGGCATGCATCCGTCAGTTCCCGGACCGGGTGATGCAAATACCCAAAAATTGGAATTAACCCTTACAGTAGCTGGAAATCCTAATGCAAACCTTTTGACCGGATGGGCTACAGTTACTAAAAATATTTATAACTGGAATGTAACAACAAACAGCAGGGGACCCTGCCCTGACGGGTATGTTGTGGCTACATCCGCTCAATATACGAGTCTTTCTTCTTCCCTGATGCTTCCCGGTTACGTCTTTGATGATATGGGAGTGGCAATTGGAGCATTGATGATCGGTACAGGAAGTGCCAACTTGTTTTTTCCAATGGGTTGGGACGGATATGGCATCCGGGACGGAACAAACAGCGGAGCCTTGGATTATGCGGTTACGGGGGCACCATCTGCCTGGTATTGGGCCCGCGGAGCCTCCGGGTCCACAGCAGTAGCACATGCCGAGTTTGCCATAGGAGACGGATCATTGGGTGTTTTACCAATCCCTAATGTCACAACGGCCGGCATAACACAGGATTCCGGAAAATTTGTCCGGTGCGTTAGACAATAATTTTTTATCCGAACAGCACGGTATAAATTGTGACAAAAACCGTCCAGAAACTGATGCCGTTTATGAAAAAGATCTCGCTAATACCATTGACTCCCTGCCGGATAATATAGACGGCCGTAAGGACCAATGTTCCTCCGATCAGTATCAGTCCGGCAATTCCCAGGAAAGGCATTGATTCAATTATGGCTGATTGAAACAATATAATCAAAGTGGGTAAAGAAAGGAACACAGTAATGGCCAGCAGATTGTGTACCAAACGTTGCAGTGTGGTGCTCAAGCGTTTGAAGCTGTAGGGCTTGATATTATGAGGCACGAAAGCCAGCAATGTAAGAAAGGCAAAGCTGTAGGTTATGTATTGCATATACGTTTCATGTTCACCCAGGTTGTAATACTTTGAAAGAAGCCAGAAAAACACATAATGCAATACCGCCGTTGCAAACAACAGTCGTGTGTATCCCCTGACTAAATTTTTATTATAGAGCGTTTTATTGCTCAAAAAACTCAAAGTCTGAGCATGCAGGTCAAAATCTATCTGGCGTACTACCCGCCGTACCGTAAAAGGGATCAGTCCTGCATAGATAAATCCGATAATCAGGATCCCCAGTTTAATCCATACCATAAGAACAGCTAAAACCGTTCAAATTTGGGAAAATCTTCCCGGTTTGTCAATTTTTTTACCTTTACGATATGAAAGCAACAGTTACGATCCTATGCATAACTATTCTTTTTTCCTGTGCGCAAAGTACAAAAGACCGGCTGTTTGAAGAAAAGGTAACAACAGCCCTCAAACAACAGATGGCCCGTTATCCCCAAAGTACGCTCCGGGATATTTACAAGAATTTTTTTCAGGATAAATTCGGGCCGGGACACCTGTTATCCGATACGGCGGCTGCCGGTCAATACCTGTGCCGGGAGTTGAATTCCTACAACCCGGACACTTTGCCGTTTCTGTCTCCTTATGTAGATTCCACCGGGTGGGAACTCCGTTTTTTTAGGGTTGATTTGCGGGTGATTAAAGAAGGAAAGGTCAGTTACCGGGACTTTTTTGAGGCGTTTGTGCGCAGTGCACAAGCTGCTCCTGTTATTTCAGTCGAAGAATGGACAAAAGAATGGACCCGGATCGTAGCTGTTCTGGAAAAACAGCCATATTCCGTGATTCATCAACCGGATTACAAAGCTGATAAAGATTCCATAATTGCCATGTTGCTACGGGGTGAGTACGTTGGACACCACAGCCGTATCTACGTAGCATCCTATGCCCCGCATTACCGCCTGATAACTGCCGATGAACTTCAGTCGCTCGAACTCTGAACCAGGGCAAAGGATAACAGCCCCTGGGCGCAAATATCACCATGTACGCGGGCCTCGGCCTTGACAAAAAACACCATGGATTTTTGTTTTGTTATGTATCCGGTAACTTCTATGGTATCTCCCGGATGTACTTGTCTTTTAAACCTTACTTTGTCCAGTCCGGCATAAAAAGGAGTCCTTCCCACCAGGTGTTCCTTAACCAGCAGACTGCAACATTGCCCCATGATTTCGCACAGGATCACTCCGGGAACTACCGGATAACCGGGGAAATGACCTTTAAGGAAAAATTCTTCTCCTGTAACGGTATACTGCGCGTGGGCGACTTTGTTTTCGTCCACTTCCATCCGGTCCACAAGAAGCATGGGCTCCCTGTGTGGCAGAAATTCCATAATTTCTTTTCTGACCATAACTTTACAGTTTAAATTTTCGTAAAGCCACACAGGCATTATGTCCTCCAAAACCCAGCGAATTGGACAGGGCTATGGTTATATCTGCCTTACGTGCTTTACCGGGAACATAATCCAGATCACATTGCGGATCCGGATTCTCCAATCCTACAGTTGGAGGTACAATACCTTCTTTCAAAGCCAGGGCACTGGCAATGACCTCTGCAGCACCGGCAGCACCCAGCATATGACCGGTCATAGATTTTGTAGAACTGATCAACGCTTTTCTTGCCTGTTCTTCTCCAATGGCCAGTTTGATGGCCATGGTTTCGGCGGGGTCGTTCAGCGGAGTGCTTGTACCGTGCGCGTTGATGTACAGCAGATCTTCAGGGGTGAAGGCCGAGTTGGACAAAGCCAGGCTCATGGCTTTTGCGGCGGCAGATCCGTCGGGACGGGGCGCGGTGTAGTGGTAGGCATCGCAGGTGTTCCCGTATCCCGTCAACTCGGCATAAATGGTGGCTCCCCTTTGATCGGCGTGTTCGTATTCTTCCAGGACGATGATCCCGGCACCTTCTGACATGACAAATCCCTGCCGATCCACATCAAAGGGGATAGACGCCCGTTTGGGATCTTCGGCCCGGGACAGGGCACGGCTGTTGTTGAACCCGCCCATCGCCAGTGGAACCACAGCGGCCTCGGACCCTCCGGCAATGACAGCATCGGCATAACCATGCAGAATAGCCCGGTACGCTTCTCCTATGGCGTGCGTGGAAGTGGCACAAGCCGTGACAACGGGAAGACAGGGACCCTGTGCGTTATGGGCTATGGCAATATTTCCGGCAGCTATGTTGCCGATCATGGTTGGGATAAACAACGGGGAAACCCGGTTTGGTCCGCTTTCCAGGTATTTTTTGCACTCGGTTATAAAAGTGTGGATCCCTCCGATCCCCGATCCTACGTATACCCCTAAACGATCGGGATCAACTCCCGGATTGCTTTCTTTCATGGCCTGAAAGGCTGCTGCCAGGGCATAAAGGGTATACAGGTCCGCTTTTCGGGCCGTGCCCGGATCTATGCCGTAATCGGCCGGATTAAAATTCCGGACCAGACCGGCCACTTTTACGGAAAAGTTTGTGGTGTCAAAGGTGTCAATGCGTTCTATGCCGCATATACCGGCTTTAAGGTTATTCCAATAGGTTGCAATATCGTTTCCCAGCGGGGACACTATACCCATACCGGTTATGACTATTCTTCTCATAGGGGGGTGTATGTTATAATTTTAACAGTGCAACGGCCTGTTGTATTATTTCTTCAATGATTTCTTCAGCTGGCTGGATCTTTTTAACCAGACCGGCACTTTGGCCGGCCATATAACATCCCATTTGTTCGTCACCGTCCTGTGCGGCTTTTCGTAAAGCCCCTGCGCCAAAAGCGTCGGCTTCCTCCTGGGTTATGTCGTGATCGTGTTCCATTTGGGAAAATTTCCGGGTAAAAGGGGTTTTCAGGGCCCTTACGGGATGTCCCAATTTTTTTCCGGTCACAATGGTATCCGTATCCCCTGCCGATATAATCTTGTCTTTATAAAATTTATGGATCTGACATTCTTCGGCAGCCAGAAAACGGGTTCCCATTTGTATTCCTTCGGCTCCCAGCATAAATGCGGCAGCCATTCCCCGGCCGTCTGCTATCCCGCCGGCCGCCACAACCGGAATGGAAACGGCATCACATATCTGGGGTATAAGGGCCATGGTATTGAGTTCTCCTACGTGTCCGCCAGCCTCGGCTCCCTCGGCAATAACGGCACAGGCACCCATTCTTTCCAGGCGTTTGGCAAAAGCCACGGATGCAACAACCGGGATCACCTTGATGCCGGATTGGAGCCATCCTTCCATGTATTTTCCGGGAGTTCCTGCCCCGGTTGTTACAACAGGGACTTTTTCTTCCATAACTACACGGGCAACTTCATCTGCATGAGGGCTCATGAGCATGATGTTAACCCCAAAAGGCTTGTTTGTCAACTCTTTACACAATTGTATCTGTTCTTTCAGATACCCGGCATCTGCGTTCATGGCCGAGATCAATCCCAGTCCTCCGGCGTTGGAAACGGCTGCAGCCAGCCGTGCTTCAGATACCCAGGCCATACCTCCCTGGAAAATGGGATACGTTATGCCTGTCAATTCACATATTCTGCTTTGTATTGTTTTCATAAGTTATTAATTCATGGACCAGGTAAAAAGACACGTGCCGGCAGTAAATCCGGCACCGAATCCACTTAGTATAATAGTATCTCCCTGTTTCAATTTTCCACTCTTATTCAATTCATCCAACAGGATAGGAATCGTAGCGGATGAAGTGTTCCCAAGGCGTTCTATGTTATGGGGGAATTTTTCCACAGGTTGGTGCATCTGGTTCCGGATGGTTTCTATGATACGCATATTTGCCTGGTGCAAAATGTAATGATCTACCTGATCAGCAGTCAGCCCGGTTTCTTTCAGAATCCATTCGATGCCTTCTATAGAGGCATTGACAGCCATTTTAAAAACTTCTTTTCCATTCATGTACATAGGTACCCCGCGTTGCTGGTAAGTCACGAAAGGACAATCTTCCAGGGCTCTTTGGTAATACAGAATTTCCGGCCGGTATTTGGCAGTAATGTATGAAGCTTTAAAATCAGTTCCTTCCGTTACCACTGCAGCTGCTGCTCCGTCCCCGAAAAGGACGGCTGTATTGCGGTCTTTCCAGCTGCACATTCGCGTGGGTTCCTCGGCACAGATGACAAGGATGTTTTTGGCTTTCCCTGCCAGCTGGTAAGCGTGTGCCATATCCAGTCCATAAATAAAACCACTGCATGCGGCATTCAGGTCCACACAAGGACAGGAGGCGTTGATTTCTCCGGATATCAGGCAGCTTAGTGAAGGGGTTACGTAATAATTAACCACGTTGGAGCAGATAATATAATCAAGTTGGGAACCGTCCATATTGGCATCTTCCAGGGCTTTTTTAGCGGCTTCTACGGCCAGATCTTTCAAGTTTTCGTCAGAAATGATCCTGCGTTCTACAATGCCGGTACGTGTTCTGATCCATTGGTCACTTGTATCCATAAAAACGGACAACATATCGTTGGTGACAGACAATGAAGGAATTGCACTTCCTGTTCCAATAATTTTCATATTTGTTGAATTAGTTTTAATGACGAAGGCAAATATTACTCAAAAACCCTGCCAGAGGAAAACAAAGGTTTTTTCCAAAAAAATGCGCCGACAGCTTTAATTTTCTGTCAGACAGATTCATATAAAATTTACACACACGTTATTAAAACAGGAAAACGCCTGCTTTTTCACAAATGTCATGTGTGGATTGGGGCCAGACTGAGGACTGTACTTCCCCAATGTGGCATTTTTGTAACAGCAACATACAGAGACGGGACTGTCCAATGCCGCCTCCCATGGTTTGTGGTAATTTGTTACCCAACAGCAGCTTATGAAAATTCAGGCTGGCTCTTTCCATGGCGTTGGCACACTCCAGCTGGTAGTGTAAAGATTGGGGATTTACGCGAATCCCCATTGAGGAAAGTTCGAAAGCAGATTCCAATACGGGGTGGTATACAATAATGTCACCGTTAAGACCTGAGAATCCGTCTCCCGTTTCTGTGCTCCAGTCATCGTAGTCGGGCGCGCGGCCGTCGTGTATTGTATTGTCTCCCAGGGGACCGCCTATACCCCGGATAAATACGGCTCCATATAGAGCCGCGATCTTGTTTTCCCTTTCTTTGGGTCCGAGTTGGGGATACAGTCTCCGAAGTTCTTCCGCGTGTATGAAATGAATATCGTGGGGCAGGAAGGGATTCAGTTGGGGAAAACGTTCACTTAACAGGAATTGAGTACGTTTAATGGCGTAATAAATGGATTTCACACATTTATGCAAGGTTTGAATGTTACGTTCTTCCGGCAGGATTACCTTTTCCCAGTCCCATTGATCTACATAAACAGAGTGCAAATTATCTGTGATTTCATCGGGACGTATGGCATTCATATCGGTATAAATACCCAACCCGGGCTCAATGTTGTGACGCCATAGTGCATAACGTTTCCATTTAGCCAGTGATTGGACGATCTCAACTTTTTTATTGTTCAGTGTTTTCAAAGGAAAATTTACAGGAGCCTCCGTCCCGTTCAGATTGTCGTTCAGCCCGGTCCCTTCGGCAACCAATAAGGGAGCAGTGATCCTTCTGAGTTTAAGTTCTCCGGACAGCTCGGTCTGGAATGTCTCTTTGATGAATTTGATGGCCTGTTCGGTTTGCCATATATCCATGAGGGATCTGTAAGATGCGGGAATACAGGTTCTGTCCATAATTGTACTGTTTTCATTCCTGAGCGAAAATACAATATCACTTCAACATGTCCTAATATTAATAAAAATCTTAAAATTTCTTACATTTGTATAAAGGTAAACAGTTAAACGCAAGGGAAACAATACTGTTTGCTTTATAACTTCTGTTCCATGATCTACAGGATAATTTTTCTGGGAACCGGAACTTCCACCGGAGTTCCGTTAATTGGCTGTAAATGCAGGGTTTGCCGTTCTGATAACCGGAAAGACAAGCGTCTGCGTGCTTCTGTTTTGATAGAGGTATTATCCCGGAAAGATAAACCAGTTAGAATTTTAATTGATGCAGGACCCGATTTCCGGCAACAAATGTTGACTTACGGGATCACCGGTCTGGATGCCATTTTGCTCACACATGAACACCGGGATCATATTGCCGGTCTGGATGATGTCAGAGCCTTTAATTTTTTATCCAATGAACCTGTCCCGATATATGCAGAACAAAGGGTTTTGGATTCATTACGCAAACAATTTGATTATGCTTTTACGGATTCTAAGTCTCCCGGATTGCCCGAGATGACCTTGCATCCTATAGATAATGAACCGTTTTATATCCGGGATATTCCCATCATCCCGGTTCGGGCTATGCACGGCCCCTTGCCCATCTTCGGGTTCCGTACAGGTCCTGTCGGATACCTGACAGATGCCAAGACCATAGAAAACAAAGAACTGGAAAAATTCAAGGGAGTAGAGGTGTTTGTTGTCAGTACGGTACAAAGAACGGTACACAGGACGCATTTCTCTCTTTTACAGGCTGTTGATGTTGTCCAACAAGTGGGAGCACCAATTAGTTATCTTACCCATCTTTCACATTGCCTGGAACCGCATGAAGAATTGCTGGCATCCCTTCCGCAGGGCATTGAACCTGCTTACGACGGATTGGTCAGGGAGGTTGTGGTTAAAGATATACAATGATGTAATACATCATGATGCCACTGGCAATGAGCTTTAGTCCGATCCCAAAAAGAAATCCCAGGAAAGAGCCGAAAGCCGGTTTAAGTGATCCCGAAAACCCTTTTTTGGTTTTGTTGTACAAAAATTCTCCCAACAGTGCTCCCAGGAAAGCTCCCAGGATCATTCCCAGCGGAGGGAAAAACAAAATTCCCAACAACATTCCGGCTAATGCAAACCTTGTTGAAGCAGGGCTTCCGCCGGTCAATTTGGTGAAATATGCCGGGACCAGGTAGTCCAATACAGTAACTACTGCCGCAATAACGCCCCATAAAAGCAGAAAAGACCATTTCATGGTATTTTCTGGTAAAAAAAACAGAAGCAAGAGTCCGAGAAAGCTCAGAGGTGGTCCGGGCAACACCGGAAGCAGACAACCTACAAGGCCGGCTATTCCCAGTAATACTGCCAATATTTGGATTACAAGATCCATTCTACAAAACGCTTTTTGGCATTACGCAGGTCTTTGGCCAGGATCCATCTGATATCGGACCGGATTGTCCGGAACCATTTATAATATTGGAAAAATGTAAGGGGAGAAGGCAGGAATACCAGGGACAATGCCAATGCGAGCTCCCATTCAAAAAGACCAAAAACAGTAATTGTAAATACAACGAACGTAATTGTCCAAAGAAGTAATGTTGTTACAAAACGGACTGAATTATGAAAAGCATGGTCTTCGATCCGGGAACAAAATAAATAGGACGCCAGCAGTGTCGGTGCGTAAAGAATGGTGCTGACAATAAAAAAGGGGAATAACAACAATAGCAGCAAAGATCTGTAGATGATTGTTATACCGGGATTCGGGTTGGCAACCGACGCCATACTGATTCTGTTCCTTTTACGGGTTTCTGCAAACCCGGCGATCTCTTCCAGAATTTTTCTGGTGTTTTCGGGGTCTGCTTCCCGTCGGGTTTGGATCAATTTCACTGTATACTGGTTGGCTGTCAGCCTGTTTTTTAAAACGCGGTGTTTAAGGCTTAATTGCTCAATCCGGTCGTGACAGGACATGTTGCACAATTCATGGGTGGCATCGTAATGTACATCGTCGGGAATGTATAGGATTAATTCCTTCAGATCTTCCTGAAGTTTTTCTTTCAGGTCGTTCATAATGACGGGTTCGTCCTTTTCAGGATTAGCCTGAACATAAGTCGTCACGTTAATGGCGTGGCCTATCTGTAATAAAAGCGAAGAGCGGTAACGAAAAAAATTTCCGTGTTCTATACCTACGGGAACAATATACACTGGTTTTTCCCCGGCAATTTCCTCGTTGGCCAGCAGGGCTATGCGAAATATTCCTTTGCCCAGGGGCAATAAACTGTGCATGGGCCGGTGTGCTCCTTCTGGAAGAATAACAAACGGTACGTTGTTGCATAGTACTTCAGCGGATCGCTTAATGATTTCATCATTTTTTTTTAGCGTATTACGGCCGTCACGGATCCTGTTTATGGGCATGATCCGTAAAAAGAAAAATATTTTGGCCAGGAGCGGTTTTTTGAATATGTCAGCTCTTGCTACAAAAACCTTGGGGCGTGTATCCAGGTCGAGTACAGCCAGTGCATCCATCAATGCATTGGTATGATTGGGCGCAAAGATCAGCGCTCCGTCGGAAGGGAGAGTCTCTATCCCGTAATATTCCCGTTTTCCGTAAGATAATTTGAAAAAAAGTCCGACGTAATACTTTAGGACGGTATAATAAATATTCCTTTCATAGATCCGCTTCTTACGTTTTGTGCCCATAAGCTTTCTAAACAGATGTTTTCCGGGTCAGACGCCTGTCCCTCCAGTTAAAGAGGAAAGACACACCGAGTCCCGAAATAATATGCCATACTCCCCACCAGGCTGTTATAAACAACATGCCTCCAAGGGCGAGTTCCGGAGGAAATATTTTGGGATTGAATAAAAGGACCAATCCCAGCCCGGAATTTTGAATACCCGTTTCTATGGTTAACGTCCGCCTGTCTTTGCGTGGTATTTTGAAAGCGGTCCCCACACCGTATCCGATACTCAAAGCCAGCGCATTGTGGATTAAAACTATAATAAAAATAAAGAAGATGTACTTGATGAAAAGATCAAAATTGTTGCTGAATGACAGTACGACCATAGCGATGAAGAAGATCAGCGAAAAGTACTGCATGGGTTTCTTCATCTTTTCTGCAACTTTCGGGAAAAAATGCACAAAAAGGATTCCCAGCACCAGGGGGATCCCCAGCAGGATAAACACGGTTTCCAATGTCTGCCAGATATCTATATGTAAAGGTTGCAGGGCGGCATCGGCATAACGATTTAGATAACGCGTATACAATCCCCCCCAAAATGCAAAACTGAACGGTGTCATGAAAGTAGCCGCAGAAGTACTTACGGCCGTAAGGGTAACGGACAGTTCTGTATTGGCTTTGGACAGGGAGGACATGAAATTGGAAATATTCCCGCCGGGACACGATGCTACCAGGATCATACCCATGGCAACCATGGGAGTAACATAATTCCTGAAAAGCATGATCAGCAGGAACGTCATGGCCGGAAGCAATATCCATTGGCAAATCAATCCCAGGATAGCTGATTTGGGACGAATAAATACGGTTTTGAATTCAGCCGGTCTGATACCCAGGGCAACCCCGAACATGACA
>Ga0265294_10010364_pt1 | contig 10599 bp, 11 predicted proteins | sample MunlanPumphouse3_FD_192504 | JGI IMG/M metagenome (GOLD analysis project Ga0265294, IMG submission 192504) | Groundwater microbial communities from a municipal landfill in Southern Ontario, Canada - Pumphouse #3 | ecosystem: Environmental > Aquatic > Deep subsurface > Groundwater | place...
TAGACCGGTACATCTGTTTTTGTAACTCGAATCGGTTAAACACCTTGTTCTGAAACGCAAACTCAGAGATGCTGGTACATGCCGAGTTGACTGCCTTCATGGTTGCCAGAAGGATCTCCTTCTGGTCCTGTGTGGGAAGGAGTTTTACCCGGATGGTCTTCAGCATCAATAGTATTATTAGTGAGTGATCCATATATACCTTATGGTCTTTGCACATGACTGAAAAAAAGAAGGCTTCGTCCGCAGTATATTCCATCAATTATCACATTGTATGGTGTACGAAATACCGGCAGAAAGTGTTAGGGAGTCAAGTCTCAAAAACGGCTGAAACCATCCTTACAACTATCTGCGATACGAAATCCTGGGAGATTCTCGAACTCGTTGTGATGGAGGATCATATCCATCTCTTCCTATCTGCATCGCCGTTCGAGTCGCCTACCGCCATTGTCAAAATTCTTAAAGGAGTCTCCGCAAAACAGTTGTTTGCTCAGCATCCCGAGCTGAGAAATGCTCTCTGGAAAGGAACCCTGTGGTCTCCGAGTTATTATGTCGGTACTGCGGGAGAGGTCTCAGTAGAGATTATTCAGCGGTATATCCAAAACCAGCAAACACAGGATGGGAGACGCAATTCCTCCCCCGGTTAAAACCGGGGGACTCCTTGCTCCAACTCTTTGAAGACATACTCCGTGGTTTCCGTCATGCTTTTTCCTCGTTCTGATGTTAGGACCCCGAATCGGGGGTTCTCTTTACAATCCCGTCGCCGCCGAGTTCGCCACCAGGTCGGCCGGGATCCCGGCCCCCTCCCCCCCGTCCGGCGCCGGCGGCGGGGTCGCGGGGCGGTCGCGGTCGGCCCGGACCCCGGAGGCGACCGCCGCGTCCGTGAGACCGAGCCGCCCCTGGGCTTCCGAGAGCCGGTTCCAGAAGACCTCATGCTTCATCGCCTCGTACTCCCGGAGCAGAGCCTGCGAGGGGGCGTTGAACCAGACCTTCCGCACCTTGACCCCGTTGACGACCGGGTTGACGTACCTCAGCTGGTCGTCCGAACTCTTCGACGGGAGCCGCGTATTCTTGACCTGATACCAGAATACCCCGGAGAGCCGCCGCATCCAGGGCGGGGCGGTGGTCCGGTCGAACTCAACCGTATACAGATAGGTGTGCATCAGCCGGCGGGCGTTGATGTCGATCATGGCGATCGAGGGCAGGTTGAAGATCACCGAGACCTGCGTAAACCGGATCATCGACAGGATGATGCCCATCTGGACATTCGACTCCTTCATGGCCCGGCGGGAGTTGAGCTCTTCGGACTCCTCGAAGATGATCACCTCGCCGGCGTGGCAGGTCTGGAAGACCCGGAGGAAGTCGTCGGTCGAGAAGACGATCTTGCGGGTGCTGAAGTTTGGATCTAACTTCTCCGCCAACGCGAGGGAGGTATACGATTTCCCGGTCCCAGTGAGCCCGCAGATGACCACGAGCCAGTTCCGGTTGTTGGCGATCATCTTCCGCGGCACGGCGTCCAGGACGTCGTCGGGGGTGAGCCGGGGGCGGGCGAGGGCGGGGTCCCGGACCCGCTGGTAGAGGTTACTGCTCACCGTCCTCCTCCTCTTCTTCCGGGAGCGGGTCGAGCCCCGGCACCGGCTCGTCGGCGTAGGCCGGGATCGCGTCCCCCTCGCCCGGCCCTTCGTCGGCGGCCGCCGGCGGAACGGCCTGGTAGGTCTTGCCGAAGAAGATGCCTTTGCTGTGCAGGATATCCTGGATCAGGGCGAGCCGGGCGTTCGCGACCTTGAGGGTCATCTTGACCTCGAGGTCGCGGCCGTTCTTGACGAGATCCCGTTTGGAGAGGCTGTCTTTGCGCCGGACGTAATACGCCCGGGCGAGCCGGCGCATCTGGTCCACCCGCTCGAAGTATTCGTCGTCCAGGAACGGGCCGGCCAGGGCTTCGAGGGTGGTAACCGCCGCCTCGTAGTTGAGGGCGTTCCGCTGCCAGTCGGTGGTGACCGTCCCGTAAATGTTGGTCGAGAGCTGCGTGATGTTGAGCAGCGCCCGGAAGAAGACCTCTTCGGCGGTGACCTTGCCGCTGAGTTTATCGACCTCGCCCATCAGGGGGCCTCCTCGTCCGGCAGGCCGGGAGCCGGGGCGGTCGCCCCGACCAGGTCGAGGTCGTCCAGGCCGTCATCGATGTCCGGCTGGATCACGCCCTCGAAGAGCGTGACGATGCCGTAGTCCGCGAGCTCCTGGTAGAACCGGATATACAGTTCAACCCCGGCGAGGATCATCGGGGCGTCCCGGTACCGGCCGGGCATCCGGGTGAACCAGAGCCGGGTCTCCCGCTGGAGGTCGTCGCTGATGAGGGGGGCGGTGTACTGGAAGAGCGCGAAGAAGAGCTGATAGAACCGGGCGGTGTGCCGGGGGGCGATCACCTTGGCCCCGGTGATCGTGGAACTGGTGATGAGGGAGACCACCCCCATGCACTCGTAGAGGTCGATCGGGAGGATGTTCTTGATGTCGGCCCGCGTCCGCTGGAGCTGGGTCTCGTAGGATGTGGCCGAGGGACCGGAGGGCTGCATGAGGGCCTCCGGTTACGCGGCCCCGCCGCTGTTGAGGATGGTGAAGAGGACGCCGGCACCGATACAGATGGCGAGGATGATCGGGACGGCGACCATGGCGTACTTCATGAGCTCGCTCGCCCGGTCGGAGAGCTTGCGCCGGGTCCGGTCCTCGACGAAGGAGATGGTGTCGCTGACGACCGAGACGTTGGTGCCGATCAGCTGGTCGATGACGGAGACGGCGGTCTGGTAGGTGAACGCCCCGGACTTGAACATGACATACTTGACCTCGGGGTTCTCTTTGATGAACTGGAGGATCTCCGCGATCTTGTTCCGGGTGGTCTCGTCCTGGACCGTGAGCCCGGCCCAGGCTTCCCGTTCGGTCTGGGGGCCTTTGGCCGCCTGCCCGATCATCCAGAAGACCTCTTTCAGGTACCCTTTGGTGGAGAAGCCGTTCCACGCCAGGAGGTCGTTGAGCTGGTCGATGGCGACGAACTGCCGGGTGCCGATGGGGACCGGAGACCGGGCGGAGTAGTGGAGGAGCTTGATGTCCTCGAAACTCTCCCATTTCTCGCCGGTGGTGTCCTTGAACCGGACGGCCCCGCCGACCTCCCAGTAGGGGGATCCTTCCCCGCCGTCTTCAACGAGTTTGGGGATCTCGAGCCGGACCTGCCCGGAGGGGTAGTGGATCATCGCGAGCCGGTTGCCGGCCTTCTTGGCTTTCAGGAGCATCTTGATGAGCGGGTTGCCCCAGAGAGTCATCGCGAGCACGAACGCGGCGGCGCCGGCGATCAGGGCGATCCCGGCGATCCCGAAAAACATCCATTCGGGGAGGGTTATGAAACCTGCTGCTGACATTTTTTACGACCTCATTTTACAGTAGAGTTGATGAGCGAGCGAGCCGAGCCGGAGGTGTCGAGGAGGGCGACCGGGGCCCAGAGCGGGAGGTTCCGGTCGAGGATAGCCTTCAGGATCGCCGTGCAGCGGGAGCGGTCCATCTCAGGCCCCCTCCTGCCGCTTGCGCCGGGCGAGGGTGACCCCCGCGAGGAGTGCCGAGCCCAGGCAGGGAGCCAGAACGCCCAGCGTCATGATCTGGACATAGTGGATGCTGAACCGGATCACGCCCAGCACCCACCCGTTCTCCAGCATCGCCGGGTCCTCGGCAACCAGGGCGGCCTCGATGCACCCCCCTCCGATCAGGGCGACCATCAGCACGAGCCGGAGGGCCACGAGATAGATGATCATGGCCGCACTCAGCAGGAGGCTGGCGGGGATGCACCACCGGGAGGCGAAGGCCGGAGCCCAGAACCGGGCGTTCCGGTCGAGAAGCGTATCAAGGTTGGTAGACCACATTTTATCACCCATTTTACCTTCAGACTCTTGCCGGGGGCCTTACTGCGAGAAGCCCCCGAGGAAGGGGATCTTGGACCGGAGCCGTTTGTCGTCGGCTTCGTCCCGGACCACCTGTTCGGAGACCGATTCTTCCCGCCGGGTGTTGACCTGCCGGAGGTTGAGCGCCTTCCGGGACCGCCGGAGCCGGAGGTTGACGTTGCCTTCCATGGTGGCCATCGTCGTGAGGTAGTCGGTCGTCAGGTCATACTGCGTGAAGTCGAGCCGGGCAAGCATCTGGATGTATTTGACATCGTCCTGCACCATCTGGAAATCCTTGAGGTTCTCGATGTTGGAGAAGACCTGGTTCTTGGACAGGAACGCGGCCAGGATCATGTTCATCCGGTCTTTGGCGATCCGGGTGATCCGCGCCCGCTGGATGTAGCGATAGATCGCGGGCCGGCTCTCGTCCATGGCGATGTCGTTGAGGAGCTGGAGGCTGGGCGCGTCGTAGACCGGTTCGTCGATCGGGCCGGTCGGCACCATACAGTGCGAGCCGTCCGGGACCCCGGTGAGCTGGTCGTCTTCCCCTTCCAGTTCTTCGGGTTCTTCGTTCAGGACGGCCGGCTCGTCGTCCGGATCCTGCGGTAGCGGTAAGTCAGACATGGGTTCCCCTTCCGTGTAGTGGGGGTGGAAAACAGATGCTAGGGTGTTGGTGGTGACAGAGGGGGAAGGACCCCCTCTGCCCCGGATGGTCTGGTCGGCGTTAGTACCCGCCCTGGCGCTGACCTCCGAAGCCGGGGATGAGCCCCGCACCCTGGAGGTACTGGAACACGACGGCGACGATGGCGACGATCAAGAGGATCCGAACGATCGAGAGACACTGGACGAAGGTATCGATGGCTCCCTCCTGGGCCTCGTAGAGACTGCTCGATTCGTTAACCGAACTCGCTCCGATCATCGCATCGCAGACGAATATGCCGATCTGCGTGAGAATCAGGAACCCGATCAGGACTCCGACGATTGCTGTTGCCTGCTGCATCTGTACTACACCTCCTCCACGACTATAGGGTATTCGAGGAGAGTATATATACAATGCCTATGTTTTGGGGGATCTGAGGCGTACCGGTGAGGATGTGTGGGGGGTTTCTGCACGACCTGCATGTGCATATCGAGGTCTTAGGCCCCCCCTCTGAGCCGGGGGGAACACAGCAACCCGACAATGACCGTTGCTTCCTGCATCGGATCATCCCCGCGGGCATGGGGAACACAAAACTGCAATGTCGATGTGGCGCGAGTAGGCCGGGTCATCCCCACGCCAGTGGGGAACACGTCTACTGGCGGGCCGCCCCGGCGGAATGTACCGGGTCATCCCCACGCCCGTGGGGAACACTCATCGACGCCGTATGAGGCGATCCGAAACACCGGGTCATCCCCACGCCCGTGGGGAACACGATGGCGGGTAATTGCTCAAGGAGAGGTAGGCCGGGTCATCCCCACGCCCGTGGGGAACACACCGCAATATCCGTCCCATCACCTGTTTTCACCGGGTCATCCCCACGCCCGTGGGGAACACGGGGGAGTTCACCGACGCCAGGGCTGCGGTCTCGGGTCATCCCCACGCCCGTGGGGAACACTCTTCTCGTTATCTCCGGTGGAAGGAAACCTCCTTCCTAACCCTGTGTAGATGCTATTGGCCCCCACCCTTAATATCCCTGCCGCATCCGGCCTTCGGGATCACCTCAATGGCCTGGTACCGGACCTGCACCGCCCCAAAGTCCGCGACGAAGGACTGCACGTACTGGGGGGTCGCGGCTGCCGGGGGCAGGGGGGCGGGCACAGGAGGGGCTGCCGACGACTCCCCCAAAGCACCGATCTCGTGCAGGAGCGTATCGATCTGCTCCAGAAGGCCCATCCGGAAGACGCGGGCCGTGTCCCAGACCCCGTGCAGGGGGAGACATGCGGACCTTGCCCCGGTGAGCGCATCGAGATCTGCGATCAGGCCAGCCGGAGGGGAGGCTTGCCAGGCTTCCAGTTGCGAGGCGTCTGCGGAGATCTCGCGGGGGGATCGGGGGAGGCCCCACTCAGCCCAGAGGGCTTCAAACGCAGGGATGTGGGCCTTTGCTCTCTCCAGCCGCTCACGCCAGAGGTCGAGGGCCGTGGCAGGGTCTTCCGGGTTCCGCGATCCGATCCGGGTCCAGGAGACCGGGAACGCCACCCCCTTGTCCTTCCTGTAGAGGGGGAACCGGCCCCGGGTGCTGCTGACGACGAACCGGGAGACCCCCTGTTTGGTGTGGGTGAAGGTGAGCGTGAGCACCCCCACGGTCAGCACCACCCGGCAGGGCCTGCACGAGGAGGGGGCGGGCGGAACCGGGGCCTTCATCACCGCCCTGATCCGGTCTGCGTTCGCAGTGATCGCAGCGTCCGGGCGGTCGGAGTTAGGAAAGGTGCCCCGGTAGAGGGCAACGATGTCGAAGATCTCCTGGCCGGCCGTCTCCTGGAAGAAGACCCTTTCCGACAGCGTCAGGTCGCTCTCGCGGGGGATCGGGTCATGCACTCTCATCTTAGCGAACGGCTCCCAAATGTCCGGGCGGGCCGGTTTCCCCAGCCCCCCCGCAAGGCCTACCCTTGGGGCTTCTTCCGCCACTCCTCGACAAGAGGGGTCCGGAGGCCAGACTTTGCCATGAGGCGCTCGCGCAGGAGACAGACCCCCTGGAACTCGGGAACATCCCACTTATAGTACGGGCCGTCTGCGCACTCCTTTATCTCAACTTCGTTCGCATCAACGGTAGGTTCAAAGAAGATGCACTCCACCGTACACTGGGCCTTGATAAGGGGGCAGAAGACCCCGTTGACCTTGGTCTGGACATCCAACTCCGTTTCGGGGATATTGGGATTATCGAACTCTTTGAACAACATTCACTCACCCATCCGTTCGGGGTTGCCTGTGCTTCGGGATCACCTCGACGGCCCGGTACCGGACCAGTACCGGCCCGTAGTCCGCGACGAACGTCTCCGGGTAATGGGGGGCATCCTCCGGCTCTGCCGGGGGCTCGGGAGCGGCGGCCGCTTCCCGTTCTGCCGCTTCCCGCTCGGCCTGGATCTTCCGGATCTGCTCCTCGGCCTCGGTGATCGCGGCATCCATCTTCGCGTAGATCCCGATCTCGAACGCGGCCCGGGCCGCGTCACGGAACAGCCGGTCCTCGCTGGGCAGGTCGTCGTCCGGGATCTTCGGCAGGATCTCCTCGGCCACGACCTGCCGGGGGAGGAACGACCGCTCCAGGAGCGGGAGGATCTGCATCGGGAGGAGGTCGGCGTACTTCGCGGCGACCTTGCCCTTGACCCAGGCCGTCTCGAACGCCGGGACGCCGTTCTGGGCGTGCTTGAGTTTCCGCACCCAGATCCCCAGGACCGTGCAGGGGTCGAAGAGGTCCGCGCCCAGGTCTTTGGCGGCACAGATGTACAGCTGCACCCGGGGCGTCACGGTGACCGGGTCCGGCGGGTCCCGGTCCACGACCAGCCACATCCCCCCGTCCCGTTCGGTCGCATACAGGATCAGGTCGTTGACGACCGCCCGGATGCCGACCTGCTCCGGGACCGGGGCGGGGGCGGCGGGCTGCGGTTCCGCGGGCACGTTCCCGGCGAGACCGGCGATCCGGGCATCCGCTGCCCGCACCCAGAAGTCGGTCTGGCCCAGGATCCCCATCTCCAGCAGCCGTTTCACGTTCCAGACCGGGTTGTCGGGGTCGCGGTCGATCTGGTCCTGAAACGCACCCTTGATCTCCGTGATCAGGGTGTGCGGGGGGGCCTTCTGCCAGGCGGCGAGCCGTTCGGCATCGGCGGCGATCTCGGTCGGGGTGCGGGCGAGGCCGGCGGCGGCCCACCGGCTCTCGAAGTCCGGGATGTGGGATCGGGTGTCGAGGAGGATCTCTTTCCAGACCTCGAGGATCGTGGCTTGCTGTTGGGGGTCCCGCTCTCCGAGCTGGGCGAGGGGGACGGGGAAGGTCGTGGTGCGGGTCTCGGTCAGGGGGTAGTTGCTCGCGACCGAATGGGCCTTCAGCGCCCACGCTTTCCCGGAGGCGGAGGTCAGGATGAGGTTCAGCCGGTCCAGTTTGACGGTCTTCGTGCCCCCGCCGGAACGGAGGGCGGGCGAGTCTTTCCGCAGGGGTCTTGGGGCCTGGGGGGCCTTGCGGGAGTTCAGAAGGTGCCACTCGATCGCCCGATCCGTGCGCTTGGCGTGCGGGAACTCGGCGCGGTACTGGACCAGCACCGTGGCAAGGCTCTCCTGGCTGTGCTGGGCGAAGAACGCGGCTTCTGAGGGTTTTAACTGCGCCCCGCTCAGGATACGCTCATAGGAGACCATCGTCCGGGCCTCCAGGGTAGGGGGGAAGAAACAGACGCATTTTACACACCATTTTTGAGGATACGTCCCCACCGCGGGTGGGGAAGTGTGCTGGTGATCTACAGCAACATGGGTTCATCCCCACAGAACCGGGGAATGCAAAATCCTGTTTGTCGCAAAGCGGCATAAGGCTATCCCCGGCCGGGCCGGGGAACTGGGCGTACTTGACGCCGTAGGGCGGGCCATCCCCGCGGGGCGGGGAACGCAGATCTGCCGAGAGAGGTAGGTCTACACGGCGCGGATCATCCCCACGTGCATGGGGAACTTGGCATTACATCATAACCTACTCGCTCTGTCTTCGGGTCATCCCCACCGGCATAGGGGAACTTGGGGCGGGTTAGCTGTGGCAGCGGTTCATCCCCGCCGGGGCGGGGAACACAATATGGGGTCTACTATCCTGCTTGCACTGGCTGGATCATCCCCACATCCGGGGGGGAACTCAACGGGCACTCATGGAACATCGATGAGATTGACCGGCCCATCCCCACACCTATGGGGAACACTCCGGACCTGCAGGATGGCGTCCCTACCAGCCGGTTCATCCCCACGCCCGTGGGGAACACGCTTCAAGTCCTTTAGCCGCATGGATCGTGTCCGGTTCATCCCCGCAGCCGTGGGGAACACTTCAGGTAGATCTGCGCTACCAGCCGATGGAGCGGTTCATCCCCGCATGATGGGGAACACTGGGGACCTTTGTAACTACTAGCATGTAGCTACGGGTCATCCCCACACCCGTGGGGAACACGAGAGGGCCGCGAGGTCCCCCCTGGCAGACCCCGGTTCATCCCCACACCCATGGGGAACACACGGATGGCCAGATATTGTTGACACCAGTTGCGGGCCCATCCCCACACCAGTGGGGAATACGCTTCAAGTCCCTTAGCCGCAGGGATCGTGTCCGGCCCTCCTTGTTGTACGGGGGCTCCGGTTCATCCCCGCCTGCGCGGGGAACACATCTCCCCGCAAACCGCGCCGATCCAGTTCTGAGGTTCATCCCCACCCGCGTGAGGAACACGGTCGCGCCGGTATCATGACGCTCTCATAGACCGGTTCATCCCCGCCTGCGTGGGGAACACCGGTGTAGTTTTTTGTTTCGAGCGTCGTGTTTCGGTTCATCCCCGCCTGCGTGGGGAACACTACCCCTCGCTGGCCAGCCGGACTGCCTCGGCCGGTTCATCCCCGCCTGCGTGGGGAACACTGCCTGACCGCGACATCGTCGGGGCTCGCCTGCGGTTCATCCCCGCCTGCGTGGGGAACACACCCCGTCGCCCCCGGCCTTCCAGATGCCTGTCGGTTCATCCCCGCCTGCGTGGGGAACACTCTTCTCCTTATATAGTGGGACCTGGAAGCGGGTTTCCACCTGATCCACTATCCCAACCATCCCGATGAGTATTGTCCTCAATCCGGTAAATACCTGCCGCAAAAAGAGGGCGGACGGACCTCCTTGAGGCCCGGTTCGGGCTAAGGGGAATGGGGAACCATCCCCCGCATGAAATACGGAGAGGTCGGTTCATCCCAGCACCCGCGGGGAACACACCGCATCTCACCTGCATGTGCAGATCGGTTTGCCTTACGCCCGTGGGGACTACTCAGACCTCGCGAAACTCAATTAGATGTATTCGGTTTATCCCCATGCTCGTGGGGAACGCTTATTTCTTTCCTGCACACCATCGATAGCGGTCGGTTCATCCCCACCTAAGCAGGGAACACAACATATCGGGTTTCCACCCCTATGAGGGTTGCGGTTTATCCCCGCATCTGTGGGGAACACCTCCAGGACACCCTACTCCTCCGCGACGCCTGCGGTTCATCCCCACTCGTGTGGGGAACACATGCCGCCGGGAGATTTCCCCGTAAACGCGCTCGGTTCATCCCCGCCTGCGTGGGGAACATGATCTACCCATGATCAACCCCCAGGGTCATCCCCGCCTGCGTGGGGAACACCCTGTCCCACCTGCACGTGCAACTCAGTTCACCGGTTCATCCCCGCGCCCGTGGGGAACACTTGTTCGGTACACCAACGACCCCGCGACCGGCGGGTCATCCCCGCGCATGTGGGGAACACATCAGCAGGATCGGATCACGCGCGCCAGCAGATGGTTCATCCCCGCGTGTGTGGGGAACACTCGACATACCGGGTTCCGGGGCTCCTAACGCACGGTTCATCCCCGCACCAGGGGGGAACACTTCAGGTAGATCTGCGCTACCAGCCGATGGAGCGGTTCATCCCCGCATGATGGGGAACGCCTTTGGGGTACGCGGTATGAAACCTGTGTCAGCGGTTCATCCCCGCCTGCGTGGGGAACACTTATCTCCCCCAGAAAC
>Ga0265294_10010365_pt1 | contig 10599 bp, 10 predicted proteins | sample MunlanPumphouse3_FD_192504 | JGI IMG/M metagenome (GOLD analysis project Ga0265294, IMG submission 192504) | Groundwater microbial communities from a municipal landfill in Southern Ontario, Canada - Pumphouse #3 | ecosystem: Environmental > Aquatic > Deep subsurface > Groundwater | place...
TACTTATTCTACTGTATTTATGATTTTAGGATGGTAAATTTAGTGTGATTTTGGTAGAATATTTTATAGTGTTTAGGATTGGGTTCTTTCACAGTCTCAATGGCTTGTTAGAGAAAATAAATAGTAAAAACCCAACCAATGAGTGGTACTTTGAATTTTTAAAAAACACTAAAGATCATGAGATAAACCTAGACTATAACTCTAACTTCACAGATAATCTCATCATGTTTATAAACTTTAAAATATATAATGAAGAACAAAAACTTTTAGGAGCAACAGGAGTCGGCATCGAAGTTTCATACATAGATGAGATGCTAGATATGTTTAAGAAAAAATACAACTTAAATGTTATGTTTATAAACCCCTCTGGCGAGGTTGTTCTTAGTAAAGATAGCAAGTATGTAAAGAGTCATCTAAATGAGATGGAAGCCTTAAAAAACTACAAAGATGCTATCACTGCTAAAGATGCAAATATGTTTGAGTATGAAAAAAATAGCGATGATTATATTATGCAGACTAAGTATATCCCAGAGCTTGGTGTCTATCTGATGGTCGAAGCGTGTGTAGATGATTTTTCATATAAAGCAAGAAATGTCTTTTACTTTAACCTTGCAATATCTCTCTTTTTTACGGTAATTTTTGCTCTGATAATCATATATATCCTAAAAAACTATCACAAAAAACTCGAAAAGCTAGCTGATTTTGATGAGCTAACTAACATTCCAAATAGACGAAAATTCAATGAAGATTTTGAGAGATTATTCTCCTTGCATCAAAGAGATGGCAGACCTATCTCGCTTCTGTTTTTAGATATAGACAACTTCAAGTCCATCAACGATAATATAGGTCATCATGCGGGTGATGAAGTCCTAAGAAAAACCTCTAAAATCTTAAGAAAAAACACAAGAAAAACAGATCTTCTAGCTAGATGGGGAGGCGAGGAGTTTATCATCGCCCTTATAAACACTAACATAAATGATGCTTTTGATATATCTCAAAAAATCAGAGAAGCAATAGCACAAGATCAAGAGTTAAAAAACATAACTTCATATAGCGTGACAGCTAGTTTTGGGCTTACTGCTTGTAGTAATACAGACTCTGTTGATAGCATAATCTCAAGAGCCGATGATGCTATGTATCAAGCAAAGCAAAGTGGTAAAAACAGAGTGGTGTTATCTAGCTAAGTCTTTAGTGTTTTATCAGCGTAGGTTGCTAAAGTTTAGGTGAGGATAGCTAGAGTGGATAACTCGGAGGCGAGGTTTTAACCTCGTAGATAGGCTTTTAAGCCACACATCTCTTCGGAAGTGAGGTTTTAACCTCGCAAGATAAGGCTTATAAGCCACACACCTCTTTGGAAACGAGGTTTTAACCTCGTAGATAGGCTTTTAAGCCATACAGTGCGAAGCTGAAGCATCGCCTCCGAAAGCCTTGCCAGCTTCAGAGCCACACATCTCTTCGGAAGTGAGGTTTCAACCTCGTAGATAGGCTTTTAAGCCATACAGTGCGAAGCTGAAGCATCGCCTCCGAAAGCCGCCAGCTTCAGAGCCACACCTCTTTGGAAACGAGGTTTCAACCTCGTAGATAGGCTTTTAAGCCATACAGTGCGAAGCTGAAGCATCGCCTCCGAAAGCCTTGCCAGCTTCAGAGCCACACATCTCTTCGGAAGTGAGGTTTTAACCTCGCAAGATAAGGCTTATAAGCAACACACCTCTTCGGAAGTGAGGTTTTAACCTCGCAAGATAAGGCTTATAAGGCACACAGTGCGGAGCTCATCGTTAAATCTTTCTTGCACTTAAAAAAAGGTAGTCTTTGCCAGTTATGACTACTCTATACTTCTTTTGTTGAAGATATTTTTTGCAAAAGTGAATATCTTTTAAAACTAAGCTCATCTCACTAAAAGCGTAATTTGGTGCTTTTGCGCCATAAACCATCTCGCCATCACACCACCTTGAGTTTGGAAAACCAAGCACAATAGCGCCGCCATCTTCAATGAAATTTTGATATATATGCATAAACGAAGCGTTAAAACTCAAGCTAGAGCTCTGCAAGGTTCCTATAGAAATAAGCAAGTCAGATTTAGCTAAGTTTAACTCATCTAGGGCATTTATATCGTGGCAAATAAACTCGGCATTTGGATAATTTAACTCCTTTTTCGCATGCTCTATTGCAGATGCGCAGTAGTCAACTCCAACAAAACTCTTCTTATCAAATAGCTCTTTTTCTAGCATCTGCTCTATAACTCTAAACTCATCACCTCTGTTGATGCCAAGATTTAAAATCTGCCTTTTGCCCTTTAAGCCAACAAATTCCAAAGCTTTTTTATAGTGATATAAAAAACTAAACTGCTCTGTTTTGTCAATACTAAAAAATTCACTGCCAACACCATACTTCTCACTACTTTGTTGCGACTTATGAAAAGAGTTGCTCTCATCGAGCTTAGAAAATCTTAAAACGATAGTCTTGTCATCTTTTTGTAAAGGAAGAAGCATTTTTAAAAAAAATATCTGTGCCAAATCTACAAAAGACTTAATACCAAAAGAGTCCAAATCAATCTCTAAAATCTCCACTTCTAGCATCTCTTTAGGCTTGAGAGAAAGGGACTCAAAAACTTCAAGAATCTCAAGTGAACTCTTTGATTTTAAATCAATACTTAACATATTTACTACTTTTTGGGTTATTTTATATCTTACAATTGAATCCTCTGTTTAACCTATAAACTAGATTCCACCTCAAGTACTAACTTACGAGATGCGCATCATCTTGAACTTGATTCAGGATCTAGCTTAATAACTCTTCAGAGCGCTCAATTATACTTTAATTTAGTTATGTTTTAAAACTTAGTGTAAACTACGCAAAAAGGAAATTTTATGAAAGAGGTTACTATCTGGTATAACCCGAGTTGTTCAAAATGTCGTGAAGCATTAGCTATTTTAGATGAGAATGGATGCGAGGTCGAAGCTGTTGAGTATCTAAAAACAATCCCTACAAAAGATGAAATCACGACCGCTTTGAGTATGCTTGGGATGAATCCTAGAGAGCTTATGAGAGTAAAAGAGGACATCTATAGCGAGTTAAATCTAAAGGACGAGGATGATTATGACAAACTTGTAGATGCCATGATACAACACCCTATTCTTATAGAAAGACCTGTAATTTTTAAGGACTCTAGAGCCATCATAGGACGACCAACTTCCATCATTGCTAAGTTTTTACAAAATTAATTTTTAGTTATTTTTAATTTTTGTCACGTTTTTCGGAAGCGAGGTTTTAACCTCGTCTAAAAGGCTTGTAAACTACATAGTAGTTTTAAGATTGTACAAGGCGAAGCTCATCGTGGAGAATGCCATTGGTTAGCATTCCTAAAAGCATCGCTTCCGAAGAGAACTACGGCTCAGATTTTAAAATCTCTAGCTATCTTTAGCCTTTTTCACAAAAGCACAATCGCCACTTGAGTATGGGCAAGTCTTTACTATGCTCATCTCAAAGTGTTCTTCTTCTATGCCCTCTTGTTTTCTGTCATAGTGGCGCATAGCAGCGCGAAAAGCAGTTAGGATAATGTTTGCGCTATCTTGATGTGCAGTTGAGATATGTTCAACCTGCTCACCCTCTGGTTTACTTGTATCTACTTTTGGCTTCTCTATGTTTGCGTATGACTCTTTTAAGTCCTCTTCTAGTCCAAAAACAGTAACTAAGACATTTACTATAGACTCTCCCTTTATCATCTCACTAAGAAGTGAGCCGAGGGTAGCCGTATCAGGCCCTGCTGAATTAGTTCCAAACTTCACATCTATGATGTGAGAGCTATCTCGCTTTAAGTACATGATGGCGTATGTTTTAGTTGCGTTATCTACACCAATACCAACACAATCAGCATCTGGCATCTCCCCATAATTTTGGGGCTGGAGCATATGCCTTCCTATCTCAGCTTCTAGTTCTTGTTGTTCTTTATCTTGCATCTTTAACCTCTACTATAGTTGATGGGAGTTTTTCTATACTAACTCCGTTGTCTTTTAAAAATTTTGAAATAACTTCTGAGTGAGTATGCTCATACTCTTTTGCATAAACGATTCTTTTTATCCCACTCGCAATAAGATTTTTACTACACTCACTACAAGGCTCTAGCGTCACATAGATAGTAGCATCTTCTATAGATATGCCTTTTCTTGCAGCCCAAATGATGGCGTTCATCTCTGCGTGGATCTCATAAGTTTTCGACCACTCATGATGCTCTTTTGTGTACTCATCTTTCCAATACTCACAACAGTTTATAAAACCAGATGGAGTTCCATTGTAGCCAGTGCTTAAAATCCTGCCATCTTTTACAATAACTGCACCAACTTGCTTTGAGACACATTTTGAAGCAGTTGAAATCTCTGCTGCTATGTTTATAAAATTTTCATCACTCAACATTTCTAATCATCTTTATATCAGCATTATGGCGAAGTCTTGCAAAGTAGTTGCCTAAAACTTGTTCCCTTTGTTCTGCCATAATCATATTTACAACTTGATTTTTCACACTCTCTACATCTGCTTCTTTTGCAGCTTCTATCTCTTTTATATAAAAACTCACATACGCACCTTGCCCATTTGGAACCACAGGCGTAAAGCTGTTTAGTGGAGTACTCTCTAAAAGTTGAGCCAACTCTGGAGCGATTCTATCGTATGGGAGGTTTTCTTCAGAGCTTGTAATATCTGGGGAGTAAAACATAGGATTGTCTATTTTTTCTTGGAGTCTTTGCTTGTTTTGTGCATTATAAATAACAACATTAAAGCCGCTTGGATGCATAAACGACTCTCTATGAAGCTTATAATAGCTCTCTATCTCATCATTACTTGGTTCATCCATGGAACTATAGGCGATAGATGAGTATAGTTTTTGGGATAAGAGTTTTTCTTTTACTTTTACTTTTAATTCTACAGAAGTCAAGCCATTGGACTCTCTGATAGCCTCATAAAACTCACTAACATTTAGTCCATTTCTTGCAGCTGATTTTTTTATATCATCATAAACTTCGGCACTATCAACTGTGATTTTTCTCTCATCTACCTCTTGAAGTTCTAGCGTTTTTCTTATAAGAGCATCAGTAGCTGCTGTTGCATTGACTTTTGAGAGTTGCATCTCTTTTTTTATATCTTGTAGAGTTATCGCCTCGCCTTTTACTACAACTGCTACGCCGTCTATCATTTTAGCTTCAAGCGATAAAGCTAGTAAAATTGTTAAAACTATTTTTTGCATTTACTATCCTAATAAATTATTTATCTTTTAGCTCTTGAAAATAAATTTTCGCAGCCTTAGTGTGTCACAATCAATATAAAAGAGATTATTTTATCTTTTTTTAGCCAATACTTGTCTAAAATGGACCCAAACTCTAGTCTTTTACCATATATTAACGAAAAACTCTCTAAAATCTCACTACTAAACTTCTTAAAATAAAAGGCTCTTTCATGGTTGTTACTCGTTTTGCTCCCTCTCCTACAGGTTATCTTCATATTGGTGGCTTAAGAACCGCTCTTTTTTCCTATCTTTGGGCTAAAAAAAATGGTGGAAAATTTCTTCTTCGCATAGAAGATACAGATAAAGCAAGAAACTCACAAGAAGCAGCAGATGCTATTCTCAAAGCTTTTGAATGGTTAGGTTTAACGCATGATGGAGAGATAGTCTATCAATCACAAAGAGATGAGATATACGCTAAATATATCAAGCAACTACTAGATGAAAAAAAAGCCTATAAGTGTTATATGTCAAAAGAAGAGCTTGCAGAACTTCGTGAGACTCAAATGGCAAATAAGCAAAGAACTATGTATGATGGAAGATATCGTGATTTTGATGGGGAAGCACCTGAGGGGATTGAACCAGTTATCCGCATCAAAGCACCTCAAAACACGGAGATTATTGTTCGTGATGGAGTTAAGGGCGATGTTAAATTTCAAGCAAATGATATCTTAGATGATTTTGTAATAGCAAGAGCTGATGGCTCACCAACTTATAACTTTGTTGTAGCAGTAGATGACCATTTAATGGGCGTAAATCAAGTTATCCGTGGTGATGACCATCTCTCAAACACCCCAAAACAGATAGTTATATATGAGGCTTTAGGTTTTGAGATTCCAAAGTTTTATCATGTTCCTATGATACACAACTCAGAGGGTAAAAAACTCTCAAAAAGAGATGGGGCTACTGATGTTATGGAGTATAAAAACATGGGCTACACTCCTGAGGCACTTCTAAACTTTTTAGTTCGTTTAGGCTGGAGTCATGGAGATCAAGAGATTTTTAGTATGGATGAGATGATAACTCACTTTAACCCAAAAGATATAAACAAATCAGCATCTATCTATAACACTCAAAAGCTAGACTGGTTAAGTGCTCACTACCTTAAAAACAGCACTAACAAAGTCTTAGCAGAACTTCTTAGTGAGTTTGACTTAGTTTTAACTTCACATGATAAAAAAGAGATCTTACTAGATGCTATAAAAGAGAGAGCAAAAACATTAAAAGAGATGGCAGAGCTTACTAAAGAGATCTTAGCAACTCCAAGATTTTATGATGAAAAGGCTGTAAAAAAAGCTTTTAAAGAGGATTCGGCAGAGGTATTAAGTGCCTTTAGCCTAAAACTTCAAAACTCAGATGAGTTGCATCTGCCTAGTGACTATCACGATGCGATGCAAGAGTTAGTGGATGAGATGGGCATAGGTTTTGGCAAGATTGGTCAGCCTCTTCGCGTAGCACTACTAGGAAAAGCGAGTGGTCCAGGCTTGGATGTTGTTATGGCTATCATCGGTAAAAATGAGACGATTTTACGAATCAAAAATGCACTAGATGCAAATACTTAAAATGACTACTTGGGGTAAGAGATGAAAGATTCAAAAATTACCCTAAAAAGTATATATAGGCTTATTTTAGATAACAAGCCCTCTTTGATTTACGGTCAAATCGTAACACTTTTAGCCATTTTAGTTAGCATCCCTGTTCCATTGATGCTGCCTATCATGGTAGATGAGATTCTTCTTGATAAACCCGCTTTTTTTGTAAAAAACATAGACTTTTTTTTAGGTAGCACAACTGCATTTTACTACATCGCCATAGTCACTTTAATGGTTATACTACTAAGATTTATATACTACTTTTTTGGTGTTATCATCACTAAAGTTTTTACAAAAATCTCGAAATATGTAACCTATATGATAAGAGTTAGACTCATCGAGCATCTAAAAATCACCTCTATGAATGAGTATGTAACTCTAGGTTCAGGTGCTATCACTTCAAACCTTGTAACAGATGTAAACACGCTTGACAACTTTATCATAACAAGTGTTAGCAAGTTTATCTCCTCAGTTTTAACCCTAGTGGCAGTTGGCATCGTGATGATTATCATCGACCCGATTTTAGGCATCCTCATCCTTATAGTCCAACCTCTTATCATGATACTTAGTAAAAAAATGGCAGCCATTACAGGAAGACTAAAAAGAGATGAAAACAGTGCAATAGAGGAGTTTCAAAATAACTTAGGCGAAACACTAGATCTCTACGCACAGATAAAGGCATCAAACAAAGAAGAGTATTTTTTTAGTGAAGCCACAAAGCATGCAAAAAAAGTCCAAACAACTTCAAATGAGTATGGATATAAAAGTGTAGCTTATGAAAAACTCTCTTATACTATCTTTTTAGTTATGTTTGAGCTTATCCGTGCATCTGGGCTTTTGCTTGTGGCATATAGTGACCTTAGCGTCGGAATGATGTTTGCAATGTTTGGATATATCTGGTTTATTATGACTCCTGTGCAAGATATTTTAACCATGCAGTACAGCTACGCATCAGCCAAAAGCGCACTAGAGAGAATCAACAAAATACTAAACCTAAAAACTCAAGTAAGTGGCACAAAAGAGATAGAAGAAAAAGATGTAGATATCTCTCTAAGAGACTTAAATTTTTCCTATGCAGATGAAAAACCTATACTAAAAAATATCAGCCTTGATATAAGAGCCAAAAGCAAGATAGCTTTTATCGGAGCTAGTGGAAGCGGTAAAACAACTTTGGCTCAAGTTTTGTCTGGGTTTTATGAGAAGAGCGGCGGGGAGTTAAAGTACAACTCGCTAGATATTGAGGAGATTGATAAACGCTCACTAAGACAAAAAGTCTTTTTAGTTTTGCAGATGCCAATCCTCTTTAACTCTAGCCTAAGATTTAACATAACTATGGGTGATGAACATGTTAGTGATGAGGATATTTACAAAGCCTTAGAGATAGCGCAACTCAAAGAGATGATAGAGCAGATGGATGATGGGCTAGATACTATCGTCGGTCGTCACGGTGTTAGACTCTCAGGCGGGCAGAGACAGAGACTTAGCATAGCTAGGATGATTATTGCAAATCCAAGCATTGTAATCTTTGATGAATCAACATCAGCTCTAGATGTTCACACCGAGGCAAAGCTTCAAGCCATCATAGAACCACTCTTAAAAGATAAAACAGTTATAACTATAGCGCACAGACTCAGTACTGTTAAAAATGCGCAAACCATCTATGTTTTAGATGCAGGCAAGATAGTTCAATGTGGGACTCACGATGAGTTAGAAGCCGAAGAGGGTTACTATATGGAGTTTGTTAAAAAGCAGTTGATTTAAGGTTTATGTTTTATCTAGCTTATGTAATTTTTAAAATTAAAAAAAATAATGTCTTATTAACACTAAATTGCTACACTTCATAATGTAGTTGCATATACGAGCAACTATTTAAAAACATCAAAGGTTATATTATGAAACACTTAGTTGTACTGTTTTTTATTCCCCTCTTTGCTTTTGCATCACAAGAGAGTACACCAATGACTCCACTAGAGCATAGCTCTATCCATGGGTATAACAAAGCTCCTCTTGTAAATATCAAAAATGACCAAAAAATGAGAGAAGTTAGTAACATAAACGAAGACCAAGCGAGAGAGATAGTCAAAAAAGAGACTAATGAAGATGCAATGGAGATAGAGCTTACACATGTTGGCATCTATCTGGTTTATAAAGCTAAAACAAAAGGTTATACACTTCAAATCAATGCTATTGATGGGGTTATTATAAAAAAAGAACCAAGAAATTAGCTTGACACTTTATTTACACTTTATAAACTTATAATCATAAGTGAAAAAGAGAGATATAGAACCAGAATTTTTTATGGTATGTAGATTTCTTTTACCACTTCCCTTGAATAACGCCTTAGCAAACTTCCCCTTTTTAGCTTAGGCGTTATTTTTTAATTCTCAGTATTTATCTTCTCTTTTCTTCTTTGTTTCATTCTCATCTTAGCTAACTGTCTCATATCATCTGTAGAATCGCTCTCATCAACTATTTCAACACCCAAAACTGTCTCAATACAATCTTCAAGTGTCAAAATTCCCTCTGTTTGGTCGTAATTATCAACAACTAAAAACATATGTTCTTTCTTAGAGATAAAAAGGTCAAGTGCTTTTGAGACTGGAATATTTTCATTTATAGTATATATACTTTTTTTGATAGAGCCGACAATTACACTATCATCTACGAGAGCTTGTTTAAAGATTTTTTTAGTTAGTACTATTCCTATGACATCCTCGATAGAGCCACGATATACTGGGATACGAGAGACTTTAAAGATAGATGGTTGTGTATCTATAATCTCTTTTATTGTCATATTTTCTTCAATAGCAAAGACAACACTTCTAGGTGTTAACACTTCGCTGACTTTTATCTTGTTAAGTTTTAAGATGTTTTCTATAAAGTCCGACTCTTTCTCGTCAATTTGCCCATCATCTTCACTTAAATACATGCTATGAAGTAGTTCTTCTTTTGTAAGGGCATGAGAGCCTTCGTGCCCTCTAGAAATTCTGCTTGTAATAAAAAGGGTACTTATGATAACAGGATATGTAGTCCAGATAAGTATTCTAATCATGTAAGACGATATTGGTGCTAACTCTTTCCAGTAGATAGCTCCAATAGTTTTAGGAATAATTTCAGATAAAAATAAAATAGCAAAAGTCATAATTATAGAGATAATCACAACAGCATCGTTTCCAAATATATTAGCAGCTTGAGCTCCAACAGCAGCTGCACCAATTGTATGTGCTATTGTATTTAAGATAAGAATAGATGCGATAGATTTATGTATATTTGTTTTATGAAGCCTTAATAAGTTTCCAGCTTTTGGATTCTCTTTTTCAAGTACTGAAATATATGACATATTTACAGATAATAGTACTGCCTCGAGTACAGAACATACAAAAGATATTACAATTGCTAAAGCAAAGTAGAGTATTAACAGGTCCATTTAGGTTTAATTATCCTTTTATAATAAAATATATGTAGCAAGCCCTAAGAAACTAAAAAAGCCTACAACATCTGTTATAGTTGTTAGAATCACTGAACTCCCAATAGCTGGGTCTATGTTCATTCTTCTAAAAAATAGCGGTACAGCCGCACCAAAAAATCCAGCAACAAAAAAATTTATAACCATACTAAGAGCAATTACTACTCCTAGCATTGGCATATTGAACCATAAACCAGCAATAATTCCCATGATGATGGCGAAGATAGAACCGTTTATAAGGGCTATTGACACCTCTTTTTTTACAATCC
>Ga0265294_10010366_pt1 | contig 10598 bp, 8 predicted proteins | sample MunlanPumphouse3_FD_192504 | JGI IMG/M metagenome (GOLD analysis project Ga0265294, IMG submission 192504) | Groundwater microbial communities from a municipal landfill in Southern Ontario, Canada - Pumphouse #3 | ecosystem: Environmental > Aquatic > Deep subsurface > Groundwater | place...
CTAAATATTAACACTATTAAAAGTAAAATAACACAAGCAGAACAAAACCTAAAAATGCTTGATATTAAAGAAAAGCCAGAAGATGTAGAGTTTACAATAGAACAGCTTTATTCTAAATTAAGAAGCATAAAAAGAGAGAAGAATGCTCTAGGAAATATAAACTTCAATGCAATTGATTCTTATGAAAAGCTTGCTAAAGAATACGCAGAGATTATTGAGAAGTTTGATATTATTGTTGCAGAAAAAGCACAAGTTGAAGCAATGCTAAATGAAATCAATATGAAAAAGACAACTATCTTTATGGATTGTTTTAATAAAGTTAATGCAGAATTTAAAAATATTATTTCAAAGATGTCTAAGTCCTTAAAAGGTTCTTTAGAGCTTTCTGGTAACGATCCTTTAACTTCTCAGTTAATGATAAATATAACAAAAAACGGCCAAACAAAAAACATAGACATAATTTCTGGCGGCGAGAAAACAATAACTGCTCTTGCTGTTGTTTTTGCAGTACATGCCTATAAGAAATCTCCATTCTATATCCTTGATGAAGTAGATGCTGCTCTTGATGATCAAAATTCAGAGAGTCTTCTAAATTATATAAAAGAGCTTTCAAAGAGCGTAGCAGTAATCTGTATTACCCACAACAGTACAATAGTTTCTGGCGCAAACCAAGTAATTGGTGTAACTTTAAAAGGCAATTCTTCAGTTATCGGCCTTGATATGGCAAGATAACTGTAATTTTTAGAAAGTCACTTTTTCTAGTAATTAATTAAGTTTATAAGCTTTTCTTTCCTTAAATATATTATAACTATAATAAGTTAACAAGTTTAAAAGGAAAGAAAAATATGTTTAAAAAAACAAAATTATTTATTGTAATTCTTGTATTATTTTTATCTTTGCAACTAGTTTTTGCAAATACAAAGACGCCTACTGTTTCTTTTCCAAAAACAGTAACTCTTGTAGATGAAAAAGTTTCTGTGGAATTCTATGTTTATAATCCAAATAATGTTGAACAAACTTATTTTTTAAAATCCTATACAACTCCATTTATTTCAGAATTCTCTGAAAGTACAGTTTCGGTTTTACCAAAAACCTCACAAAAAGTGTTGTTAATTATAACTCCGTTATCTGATGTTCTTGATTCGGTCTATGGTGTGAGCATAGAAATACAAAATACAGAGATTACAAAAAAAACAGAATTTGAGATTATACAAAAAAATAATAAGAAATGCCCTGTTGATTTACAACACACAATAATTTATGTAAAAGAATCAGATAATTACAAATTAGAATTGATTTTTAAAAATTTCACAGATAAAGACGAAACAGTAATTATTACTAATCTTAAAGACATTAATTTACAAGTGCCATTAGGCGAAGTAATTGTTTTAAAAAATTCTGAAAGTTCAATGATTAGAGTATTTAAAACAGATATTAAAGAAACTAGAATAGAATATCTGTGTAATGGTGTTTCAGGTTTTGTGGATATTACACTTCCAAAAAAAGAACCGTTTTCAGAAAAAGCAAAATCAGCATTTACTGGTTTTGTTGGATTTGTAGGAAACATAAAATTACCAACAATAAATCTAAGTTTGATTTTGAATTCTATAATCTTTCAAGTAATTCTATTAATTTTTTTAATAATTTTAGTTTTATCATTTTCAACAAAATATATTAAATTCCTTTATAAAAAATAAAAAGAACGATTAAAATATGCAAAAAACATTAAATGATTTTAAAAATCATCAAATAAAAAAGAACAATAAATTAAAATTTTTAATTATTGGAATCTTTCTAGTGTTATTTTCTTTATTTACAATAAGAGGCGTTTTTGCTGAGACAAACATAAATAACATTAACTTAGTATTTGAAAAAGAGACCTATTCTTTAATGGAAGACGCCAGCACAAAGATTGGTTTTACAATAGAAAACAACAATCCAGTAACTGCAAAATTACTAGTTTGGGCAGACTGTGAAGACGAAGATGAAGAGTTAGAATGTAGTTATTCTAAACAGTTTACAATAAATGGAAACACTTCACAAACTGGTTCTTTTTATTTAACAGCACTAGAGGAATCAGATTCTAGATTAACAATAAATCTGAAATTACTTAATTCAGAAAATCAAGAAACAGAAGAATATAGAGTAGATATAGAGATTACAGAAGATGAAGAAGACGGAGATTTCTCAATAGATGTCTATAACTCTTTAGTTTGTATTGGCCAACCAAATCAAATTTCTTTAGAGATAGAAAATGATTATCACGATGATTTATATTCTCTTTATTTAGACAATCCAAGACTTGCAATAAGTTCAGAATATTCTAATCCAGTTTATATTAAAGACGAAAAGACAATAGATTATGTTGTTATTGTTCCAAAAACTGCAACAGAAAATGAAATTTTCAATTTGATTCTAAAAATTGAAAATGAAGAGATATCAGTAACAAAAGGTCTAACGCTTAGAGCAATTACTTGTGAAAAACCAAATAATGATTTTACAGTTAGTGGCCCAAATAGTACCAGTTATACTTTAAATAAAGGACAAAGTAGAACAATAACTTATACTTTAAAAAACATTTCAAATAAAGCAAGGACATTCTATATTTCTGCAGAAAATAACAATTCTGAATTGTTTGTTGACATTTCAAATATGCAGTTTACTTTAAATCCCGAGCAATCTAAAACCATTGATTTTACTTTTAAAGTTACAGAAAATGCACGTTCAGGAACAAACGATATAAACCTTAATTTTTTTGATGGAGTAAACAACATTACTAAGAAGATAAGAATTATAATTAATCCAAAATATAACTTTCAAATAGAAACAATGAGCGAAACTAACCCAACTCTTGTTATTGGTAAAGATATTCAAATACAAATACTAATAAATAATCTTGGGGATTTCGGTGATGAGTTTACAATTGAAACAAATACAGACAATGATTTAAGAACCAATATTTCTGATAACAAGATTGTTGTGGATTCGCGTTTAAGAAAATATGTAAATGTCAGAGTATATGCTGGAGAAAACACATCAGTTGATGCAGCAATGCTTAATGTAAGATTAAAAGGAAAAAATAGTGGAATAACTAGAGATTTATTTTATAGTATAAATGTTACAAAGATTGTTCCGTTATTAAATCTAGAAATATTGTCTTTCCCTAAAAGCCTTACGGTTGAACCAAACAGTACAAGAGACATAGAACTTACTTTAAAAAACACTGGCGAAAAAACAATAGTAATAAACACAATAGAGCTTGTTAATGTGCCTCAAGAAATAACATTAGATACAGAACAAGAGATAACCATTAATCCAGGCCATACACAAAAAATATCTGCAAATTTAAAAATTGGAGATGTTCCAAAAGAAGATGTCTCTGCGGTTTTAAGATTTGTTTCAGCAGAAGAAACGGTTCTAGAAAAGCAAATACTTTTGAAATTAACAACTGAAGAAACCTCTAAAGATAGTCTAAGATCAAGATTATCTGGTTATTTTACGTTAAGAAATTCAATACTTTGGGGAGTTATCTTTATTTGTTTGATGGTCATTCTTTTCTTTGTTTTAGGAGTATTAAAAATGAAGAGAAACTAATCACATCATTAGTTTTTGTTTTTCTTCCATTTCTGATAATTTTTTCTCAAATTTAGAATAAGTAAGATTCATTTTTTCTATGTTCTTATCAATTATTGCAATAAATTGTTCTTTAAATTTATCTAAATCGCTCATTTTTTCTTCTACATCCGAAAGCTTTAACATAGCATTATCTATTTTATTTACTTCTTCATCTAAAGTTTTAGATTTATTTGCAATCTCTTGATTAATTGCAGATTGATAAATCTTAAAAGATTGAGAAATCTTTTCATCTACTGCTGTAATCAAATGATTTTGATAAGATTCTAGTTCTTCTAGTTTTTCACTAATAAGTTTGGGGTCGGTTTTTGCAACAATAGTGTCTTTAACTTTTTTTAGTTCTTTTAATTGCATTTCTATTTCTTCTTTAAATGCCTCTCTTGCTTTATTTAGAAATTCTTTTTTAACATTATCAAATCTAGTTTCATATCTACTTGCGAGTTGTTGTTTAAAAGTTTCTAATTGATTAAGTTTATCATACATTTGTTGAGGATTAATCTTGCTTTCTAAATCTGATTTAAAGGTCTCTAGTTTTTTTACTTGATCAACAACAGTATTTTGTGTGTTCTTTATAAGCCCTTGAGTAATCTTTGATTGTAATGCAAGTATGTCGTTTATTTCTTTCATCTTAGTATTAAGTTTAGTTGTTGTAGACAGTATCATTTTATTTATATTTTCTTGAGATTTGTTGTTATTTTCAATGACTTGTGCTTGTATTGCTTGTAAATTTTTGATTAAGTCTTCAACTTCTTGTTTTCCAGTTGTCATTTGTTCTGATTTTTTATTTATCTTAATCAATTCCACCTTTATCTGTGCAAGTTGTTTTGTTAGTTGTGCATTAACAGTATTTGTTTTTTCTATTAATTGTTCATCAATTTTTTGAATAAGTAATTGTTTAGACGTGTCTTGTATTTTTTTTAATTTTTCGATTTCTTCAGATATCTTCTTTTTTATAAGTTCTTCAAATTCTTCTTGTTTGTTATCTATCTCATTTAATCTTGCATTTATTGTTGTTGCTATTCCTGAACTCCACAAATTTGAGTTAGAATCTAGTTCCTTTAATTCTTCTGAAGGTTTAGACGAAAGCAGCTTTTCTGGATTTAGTTTGTCTAAATCTATGCTTTTTATCATTGTTTCGGTTTTACTTTTTGGTTTTGGTTTTTCTTCTGTTTTTGCTATTGGTTCGTCTTCAAAAGTAATGTTTGTATTATTAAGTTTATCTAGATCTAATCCTTTTGTAATGTCTGGAAATTCTGTTTCTTCAGTTTTTGTAAAGAAATTATTTTCTTCTGATTGCGAAGAATTAGAATCATCAAAAAGATTATCAGGCAACTCTTTAACAGATTCTAAGATTTTTTCAGTATCTGTGGATTCAATTTCTTTTTTTATAGTTTTTGGAGTTATGTTTTCTTCTTTCTTCTTCTGTTTTTCTGATTCTTTTTCTTTTGGTTTTATATCTTCTGTTTTTTCTGGTGTAGGTGTTCCAGAAGCAGAAGAAAGAAGTTCGTCACAATCAGCAGAAGACAGATTCATCTTTATAAGGTTCTCTTTTATGTCTTTATCAGACATGCCTAGTTCTCTTAATTTTTTAATATTTTCTATAATTCTTGGATCTTGAATCATGTTATAACTTCTCTTTTAATATTAAATGCCTTTTATTTTTTGTAATTTGGTTTTTATTTCTTTAAAGACATTTTCTATTGTTTGTTCTCCATTAATTTCTATTAACTTCTTTTCAATTCTATATTTTTCAATTGCTTTTATTGTTATTTTGTGATAATCGTCAAGTCTTTGATTTATTGCTTTTATTTCATCATCGTGTCTTTTTCTGTTTAATAATCTTTTTATGCTTTCGTTTCTAGAAAGGTTAAGATGTATAACGCCCATCAACTTATAGTTGTTTGTTTTTATAAAATAATCAAAAACCACAGACTGATAAAACTCTCTTGGAAATCCATCCATTATTATTTTTTTAGCTTTAGACTTTTTTACTTTATCAAAGATTAGGTCGCTTGCCATTTCTAAAGTTACTAAGTGACCATCTTTTATCAAAGCATGTATTCTTTTACCAAGGGTGGTTCCTTTCTTAACTTCTTCTCTTAGTATGTCTCCCATGATAAAAGGTTTATATCCAAATTCATTTTCTATCAGTTTGTCCTGTGTGCTTTTTCCACTTCCTGCTGGTCCAAGCATTATTAATATTTTCTTAGACATGTTTTATGCATTGCCTTAATCTTTTTAAACACTCTCATAAATATATTATATATAGAAAAACTTAGTATTTAAAAAGGTTATTCTTTTTAGAAAAAAGGCCGGTAGCATAGTTTGGATAGTGCACAAGCCTCCTAAGCTTGGGATCGCGGGTTCGAATCCCGCCCGACCTGCGTTAAAATATTTTAAAAACGAGAAAATTATGAGCTCAAAATTATTTAAAAATCCAATTCTAGAAAAGATAATATCTGGTATTGGAATTATTGTTATTGGTTATGTTCTTCTAATTTTGACCTTCCTATTAGCTGCGGTTTTTCAAGGGTTATTAAGTAGGCTGTTTGGGTTATTTATACAATTTAATGAGCATTCTCCCTATATAATTATTCCTGGAATAATGCGCATATTATTTTTAATATTTATTTTTTTAATTTCTTGGTTGATTTTACACAAATCAAAATTACCAGATTTCTGGAAAGCAACATTTATGGTAGTTCCTTTAGCAACAGCGCTTGTCACCATTGGGATATTTTTTTATCAAACACCAGCAATAGTTTATCTACTAGGTTTAATCTTTGGAATTGCAATTTTTTATTATTTATATAAAACAAAAAAATCCTGGCTTTATTATTTTTCTTTATTTTTTATTAGCATTTTAATGTTATTAGTTCAATTTTTAAAAATAGAAATTTAAACTAATAAAAGCAAATACATTTAAATGTATTTTAGTTACTATTTACTATAAGATTCTAAAAATAAGAAAAAAAATGTATTACACAAGATGGTATTTTAATGAGATATTTAGAACAATAGGTTTAATTATCTATTATAGTAGTTTCCTATTTTTGATACCTTTAATTTTCTCTATAATCTTTAAAGAAGGGAATGTTGTTATATTTGGTTATTTAGCAACATTTATTATTTCTTTTTTAATTGGTCTAATTTGGGTTAAATTAATTAAAAAAAAAGAAATAATTCATTTAAATTTAATTCACTATTTAGTTATAGTTTGTGGTGTTTGGTTAATATTTGTGGCATTAGCGTCTTTGCCACTTGTGTTTTTAGGTTATTCTTTTTTAGATTCTTTTTTTGAAATGATGTCTTTAATAACGACCACTGGGTTAACAACCTTACCAAATATTCCGGTTTTAAAAAGCATAAATTTTTGGAGAGCAATTATTGCTTGGATTGGGGGTATTGGTATTATTTTTATTGCATATTTTGGATTAATCAATTCAGAAATACTTAATACCAAAAAGATAGTTAAGGCTGAAGGACACGATTTTATACATCAAAATCCAAAGAAAACAGCAAGAGAGTTTGTATTTTTATATATAGGCTTAACACTAATAGGGATAATCGCATTATTTATAGCAGGAGTCGATTTGTTTAGTGCTTCTACTTTTATAATGTCTGCCATCTCAACAACAGGCCACAGACAGCCAGGTGATTTTTCGTATCTTCAATTTCCTGCAGTTCAAATAATAATTTCAATAATTATGATAATTGGTGCAACTTCTTTTTTCACACATTATTATGCAATTAAAGATAAATCATTAAAAGAATATTTTACTGATTCTCAGTTATGGTCTATGCTAATTTTCTTATTTATTTCCTTTTTCATATTTTATTTTTATCTTAAATCAAAGTATAGTGCAAGCTCTTTGTTTTTGTTAGTTTCTTCTGCAACAACCTGTGGGGGTTTTACAGATATTCTTTCTGTAAAGATTACAGTTTTAGCTCCGATTCTTCTTATGATTCTAATTATACTTATGTTTATTGGTGGCAGTTCCAACTCCACAACTGGTGGAATAAAAAGAAGTAGATTTTTGTTGTTTTTTAAATCAATAATTTGGGAGATAAGAGAATTAAGACTTCCAGATCTTGCAAGCTTACCAAAAAAACACAATGGAGAAGCAGTGGATAACGAGGACATTAAGTTCTTATATTTTTTCATTATTAGTTATATTATATTAATTGGTATTACAGTATTAATATTAGTTGCATATAATTATCCAATATCGCATAGTATTTTTGAGGTAGTTTCAGCACAAGGTAATGTTGGTATAACCACTGGGATTACAAGTCACACAATGCCAATTGTTCCAAAGATCGCATTAATATTAAATATGTGGATTGGAAGACTAGAAATTATTCCAATATTTGGATTAATGGGTATGTTATTGCAAAAAAAATTAAAGGTGAAATAAAATGTATGTTATAATAGTAGGAAGAAGCGCAGTTTCAAAGCATTTAATTGATTTATTAGATGCTGAAGAAAACGAAGTAGTAGTTATTGAAAAAGATCCTGCAATTTCAAAAGCCATAGCTTACGAATTTGATGTGGTTACAATTAATGGTGAAGCCACAAACATAAACACTTTAAAAAAAGCAGGAATTGATCATGCGGATGTTTTTCTAGCATTAACTGATGATGATGAAACTAATTTAATTATTGCTCTGATTGCTAAACAAGCAGGGGTTAAAACAGTTGCAGTAATATTAAGAAAAATTGGCTATCAAAAAGATGTTTTTGATAAACTGGGTATTGATTATGTAATTCAGCCAGATTATGCGGCTGCGGGATATATAGCCCAATTAATTACTGATAAAGATATCTTAGAACTATCGTTTTATAGTATGGGTGATGCAGCAATTGTAGAGACACTAGTGAAAAAAGATGCAAAACACATAGGATTACACATATCCAAACTAAAGGAGTTACTTCCTGAAGGCTGTAATATTATTGGATATTTTAAGAATTCTGAATTTTATGTTTACAAGGAAAAAGATAAATTAGAAGAAGGCCACAAAATATTAATTGTTGCAAAACGAGAGAAGATTAAAATAATTAAAGAACTATTTTAATTTTCAATTTCTTCTAGTTCTTTTGCTCCACTTTCTGTTGGTAATACTCCATAATGTAAGCAGATTGTGTGGCGGTATTTCCTTTTCCCGTCTTTGTCCGCAGTAATTAGGCTTCTTGTCTTTTGCCAGGTCTTTACGTGCTTATTATAAAGTAGAGTTTTTCTAACCTTTTCTGCATGATCTGAATCATTAAAGTAAATATCTATTCCAGTTTTTTGTTCAATAGTTTTAGCTATAAAAAAAGGTTTATTTTTATTAGAGTCTGCATTGTTGATAGTCTTAACTTGGTTTTCAATTTGATTAACTAGAACAGGCTGTAGTTCTTTAAGTAGTTCTTTTGTATCAAATCTTAATTGTAATATTGCAGTGTAATAGTTGCTAGAAAGCTTTAGACAGTTCTCGCAATTATCAACTCTTAAAGAAACATCTTTTTCCATTGCAATCTCTTGTATGGTGTTAGCAATCAAAGCTTTTACAAGAACTTTAACATAATATTCGTGCTTATCAAAATCTAAAACCAAAGTCACATTTGCTTTTGCCTGTTCTATGTCTTTTATTTTTATATGTTTTGCAAGTTCTGTTTCTAGGTCTTCTTTTCTATCAAAGAATCGTTTTGCATATTTTAGCCTGCCACATTTTGGGCAATAAGTTATTTCAAATTTTGGAGAAGAAATAACTTGGTGGTCTTCAACATAACAAGTTAAACAAAAATTATTAACCATTTGTTCTTCAGGAACCTCTTTTCCACATTTTGGGCAAAATCTTTTCATAATTCTCTTTAATCTAAATCAACGATATCTCCAACAGCAGGATTTTCTGCAGAAATACCCATTTTTGTAAGTTCTGCTTTAAAATCAAAAGTAACGTCTTTATCGCCGTGTATACAGATTACTTTTTTTGGTTTTGTTCTTTTAATAAGATCAAGCAATTCTAATTTATCTGCGTGTGCAGAAAAACTGTGCTTTGTTACTTTTGCTCTTGGACTATAGACCTTCCCGTCAATATAAAGTTTGCCTTTATCCATAAGCCTTCTGCCGTTTGTTCCGTCAACTTGATAACCAGTTAGTATTATCTTATTTCTTGGATCGTCTCCTAAGTCTCTGATATACCCAAGAACAGGCCCGCCTTCAAGCATGCCTGCAGTTGTTATGATAATACAAGACGTATTTTCAGCAATAATCTTTTCTCTTTTCTTTTGATTTTTTACAAACTCAATTCTATCAACTGCTTTTTTAAATCTTGTAAAATCTACAAACTGATTAGGATATTGTGCAAAGATGGTTGTTGCTTTTTTTGCCATACCATCAAGATAGACTGGAACTTTAATATTATACCTGTCAAGAATACTAACAAGTTCTTGAGATCTTTCAATAGCAAAAGCAGGAAGAATAACAATTCCGTGATTATCAAGAGTTTCTTTAATCTCGTCAATTAATAGTTTTTCTTGTTCTTTTCTGTCTGTGTGTGGAGAATCTGCATAAGTAGTTTCAGTAATCAAAACATCAACTTGTGGCAATTTTCTATCATAACCTTTAAACATCTGGCTTTCTGTTGCTCTAAAATCTCCAGTATAAAGTATTTTTTTCTTGTCCATTTCTATAAGAGTCATAACGCTTCCAACAATGTGTCCTGCATCATAGAAAGTTATCTTTGTGTTTGGAGTAATCTGTACAGGGATTTTGTAATCGATATAGAATGCAGAATTATTTGTGTCATCAACCTGTTGAGGCTTAAACCCACAGTCTTCTCCAGTTAATTTTGCAATCTTAAGCGTATCTTTCCATAAAAGATTAGAAAGTTCTAAGGTTGCTTCTGTTAGAAATAATGGAACATTTGAATCTTTGTATAAAGAAGGTATTGCACCAGAATGGTCTAGATGTGCGTGACTT
>Ga0265294_10010368_pt1 | contig 10597 bp, 10 predicted proteins | sample MunlanPumphouse3_FD_192504 | JGI IMG/M metagenome (GOLD analysis project Ga0265294, IMG submission 192504) | Groundwater microbial communities from a municipal landfill in Southern Ontario, Canada - Pumphouse #3 | ecosystem: Environmental > Aquatic > Deep subsurface > Groundwater | place...
AGAATATTTTTTTCTTTTGAATCCATAGCTAATGCAACATCTAGAAATCCATCAGTTACGAAATTAAGCCATATTATTTGAACAGCAAGAACTGGCAAAGGGTAATTCAATAAAAGCGCCCCAACTATAACTAAAACCTCTCCTACGCTCGTAGACAAAAGATATAATATTACTTTTTTAATTGTTTTATAAATAATTCTTCCCTCTTCTATTGCTGAAACAATAGTTTTAAAATTGTCGTCTAAAAGAATAATATCAGACGCTTCTTTTGCTACCTCAGTTCCTATTTTTCCCATCGATATTCCCAAGTCAGCAGCAACAAGAGATGGGGCATCATTAACACCGTCACCAGTCATAGCTATAATTTTTCCTTGAGACTTAAATAAATTAACAATTCTTAATTTATGCTCAGGATTAACTCTTGCAAAGATAGAAACTTTATTAATTTTTTTTAACAACTCTTCATTACTTAAATTGTCTAAATCTTTTCCAGTTAGAATAATATCCCCGCTTTTATAAATTCCCGCCTCAGTGGCGATAGATTTTGCGGTTAACTTATGATCTCCGGTAATCATTATTATTCTAATCCCTGCGTCTTGAGCTTTTTTTACTGATTCTATAACTTCTAGCCTTAAAGCATCTTTCATTCCTAGAAAACCAATAAAACAAAGTTCATTTACCTTACTAGAATTGCTTTTTTTTGCTAGAGCAATAACCCTTAATCCACCTTTCAACATTTCACAAAAAGTTGTTTCTAGGTTTTCTTTTTCTTTTTGAGAAATTACATATTCCCTATTATTTTTCCATATTTTTGTAGATAGTTTTAAAATTGTTTCAGGTGCTCCTGTAACCGTCATAATATTTTTATTATCGATATTATGAATAGAATATCTATATTTTTTCTCATAATCAAAAGGCTGTTCCTCTATTCTAGGATTTTTTTTAATCAATTCATCTTTGTGAAACCCTACTTTTTGGGCAAAAACTAAAATAGCTGCTTCTGTTGGGTCACCTGTTACTTGCCATAAATTCTCTTCTTCAGAAAAAATAACTCTTGCGTTAGCACAAAAAGAAGCCATTTTAGCGGTAAAAACAAGATCCGGCTCGTTAATCGGATCAAGAAGTTCTTCATTTAACTTAATGTTTCCTTTTGGTTCATAACCTAGTCCATCAATATCAAAAAACTTATTATTAACAAAAACCTTTTGAACAATCATCTCGTTTCTTGTTAATGTTCCTGTTTTATCAACGGCAATAATGTTAGCCTGACCCAATGCTTCTACTGCTTGAAGTTTTTTAATTAATGCATTTTTTTTGCTCATTCTCCAGACTCCACTAGCAAGTATTAAGGTTATAACAATAGGAAGTCCTTCTGGTATTATAGAAACAGAAAGAGTGGTAACAGTTAAAAGCATTTCCTCTATAGAATGATTGTGATATATTCCTATTAAAAAAATTAATAGACAAAGAATTAAGACAGACCTAACGATAATTTTTGATAAAAAAGATATGTTTTTCTTTAATGGTATCTCTGTGTCAATTTTACTTATTTTTCTAGCTATTTTACCTATAAAAGTACTGTTTCCTGTTTTAGTAACAACAGCTTTTCCGCTTCCAGAAAGAATATTCATGCCTCTCAAGACAATATTATTATTTTCTGTATCTTTATATACTGGATTTGACTCTCCTGTCATAGCGGCTTCGTTAATTTTTAGCCCATTAGAACTAATAATGATTGCATCTGCAGGAACTTTTTCTCCTTCTTGTAGAATTATTATGTCTCCAGGAACAATTTCTTTGTCGCTGATTATAGTCTCCTGGTCATCTCTTTTTACTGTTGCTTTAGTTTCTATAAAATTTTTAAGGGCAAGAAGAGTGTTTTGTGCTCTTCCTTCTTGAATAGATCCAATAGCTGCATTAAAGATAAGAATAATAGAGATAATAATGGCATCCATCCATTCGCCCATTAAGAAAACAACAACACACACAAACAAAAGAATATAAATAAGAGGGCTTTTGAATTGATTTAAAAAAATAGCAAACATTCCATCAGATTTTTTTTCTATTATTTCATTCTTTCCGTACTTATTAAGACGGATTAATGCTTCTTCTGATGTTAAACCTCTCTCACTAGTTTCAAGACTATTTAAAATGTCTGTATTCATTATGCTTTTTTAGTGTAAACTGTTTGAGTTGGGTAAGCAAAATCTATTTTTTCTTTTTTAAAACTTTCCATTAATTTAATATTTATTTCTTGTTGTATGTCCATATATTCTTTAAAGCCCGGAGTCTTAACATAAAAAGAAATTTCAAATCCAAGTGAAGAGTCGCCAAAGTTTTTAAAATGAACTCTGTCCAATTTAGCCATTTCCATTTTATCAAATATTTTTTCTACTATTTGATTTATTTTTTTAATTTTTTTAACGTCTGTTTCGTATGTTATTCCAAAATTAAAAACGACTCTTCTCTCCTTCATCTTTTTAAAATTCTGAATCACAGCCGTGGTTAGGTCTTTGTTTGGGACAACTATTTCTTCTCCAAACATCGATCTTAGCCTAGTTGTTTTTATTCCTATTTTTTCAACAGTACCTTTTTGATTATTAAACATAATAAAATCACCAACAATAAAAGGCTTATCAAAATATATTGCAAAAGAGCTAAATAGGTCTGATAAAATACTTTGCAATGCAAATGCAATAGCTATTCCACCGATACCAAGGCCAGCGACAAAAGATGTAATATTAATGTTAAGATTAGACATTATAAATAACGCAGCTGTAACCCATAAAGAATATTTTACAATCTTTGTTATTAAGTCTGTTGCATATTTTTTAGTATGATCATCGTTACCCATTGTTTTTGATACAAGAAAATTAATAAGTACTTGAATGGCAAACATAGCTTGAGTAACTATCAAAACAAGCAAGATGGTGTCCAATGTTTTTTGAAAAAATAAAGGTAAATTTATAAACCTTAAAGAAAGATATAAAGATAGGAAAAGATAAAAAGGTTGTTTAATTGATTTTATAACCTCAACCAATGTGTTTTCTGACTTTTTAATTAATATATTAGTAACAACCTTAAAGGAAATAAAAATTAAAAAAAAGGCAACAATTGATTTTATATATAAGGATATTTCGTTATTTAAAAAAATGAATTCAAACATAATTTTTTTATTTATTACTTTAAAATTATATCAAAAAAACAGTAACAAAAAAAGGGCAAATTAATGCCCTTTTAAAATTTAGATTATTTTTTTTAGAATATCACTTGCCAGTTGAGGATCAATCTTGCCTTTTGATTTTGCCATAATTTGTCCGATTAAAAATGAAAAACTATTACTTTTTCCATTTTTATAATCTTCAACCGCTTTAGAATTTTGAGATAAAACTTCACTTATGATCTTTTCTATTTCTGAGTCATCGTTTATTTGAGTTAATCCTTTTTCTTGTAAGATATGAGATGGATCTCCTTGATTTTTATACATTTCCAAAAGAAGAGTCTTAGCAATATTACTTGAAATTTCCCCCTTTTCAATCATTGATATAAGCTCTGCAAAGTTTTCTGCTGTAATTTTCTTTTCTATTTCTGACAAATCAGAAAAAGGGTCATTTTTAATAATTGCTTGAAGGTCTGTTACAATGTAGTTAGAACAAACTTTAACTGAATCGAAATGGTCCTTCTTGCAATTTTTATCTTTTTTCCAACATTCTAGTTCAGAAACAATTTTTTCAAAATAGTTAGCAAGCTGAGGCTCTTTTATATAAAATTCTATACTTTTATCATCTAGATCGTATTCATTCTTAAACCTTTTTCTTTTTTGTTCCGGTAATTCTACCAATCTTAGCCTTATTTTTTCTATTTCTTCTTCTGAAATATTTAAAGGAGGTAAATCTGGTTCAGGAAAGTACCTATATTCAAAAGCATCTTCTTTACTTCTTTGTTCCATTGTAATTTGCTTGTCATCGTGCCAACCTCTTGTTTCTTGTTTTATGGGGGTACCCTTTTCAATCAAACCCTTTTGTCTTTTTGTTTCATATTCAATTGATTTTTCTACTGCTCTAAAAGAATTAAGATTCTTTATTTCAACCTTAGTGCCTAATTTTTCAGTTTCACTCAAAGAAATATTGACTTCACACCTCATCTGACCTTTTTCCATATCAGCATTAGAAATGTCAGCATATCTCAAAATTAATTGTAATTCTTGAGCAAACTTCTTTGCTTCTTCAGCCGAATTAATGTCTGGTTCAGTAACAAGTTCCATTAATGGCACCCCCGAACGGTTAAAGTCAACCAAACTAGATCCTTTTTTGTCATGATTAAGTCTTCCCGTATCTTCTTCCATATGGATTCTATTTATCCTTATTCTTTTTTTGTTTCCATCACTTAAGGAAATATCTAAATATCCATTTTTACATATTGGAAAATCAAATTGTGATATTTGATAACCTTTTGGTAAATCAGGATAAAAATAACTTTTTCTATCAAACTTAGAGTAATTTTTTATTTCACAGTTTAAGGCAAGCCCAGCTAAAATTATTTTTTCAATAGCTTCTTTGTTTATAACAGGCAATGCTCCCGGGTGAGCTAAACAAACAGGGCAAACATTTGTGTTTGGCTTTTTTTCTTCTGGGTCATTAGGACAAGAACAAAACATCTTAGAAAGAGTTTTTGATTCAAAATGTATTTCTAATCCGATTGTTGGTTTTAACATATTATTTATTTAATTCTTTCATTATTAGGGCCCCGCTTGAAGAACCGACAATATCTGCCCCATATCTTATCATCAATTTAATGTCTTTTAAGGTTTTAATGTTTCCAGATGCTTTGATTAATAAACCAGGAGCATTCTCCCTCATAATCTTTAAATGGTTACCTTTTTCTTTTAACTCTCTGTTTTCCAAAGGATCTTTTTCTGTTGCTGTTTTTACACAAATAGCGCCAGCTTTTTTAACAATTTGAGATGTTTTAGCAATTTCAGTATCAGTTAAAAATCCACTCCCTATAATAACCTTTGTATCTTTTAGTTTGCATATTTCTTTTAGCTCTTTTTCTATTTTAAACCATCTTTCATGAATTACATCAGGAATATTGATTACTATGTCTATATCATCTGCTCCATCGCTAATAGCTTTTTTTACCATTCCTAATCTTTCTTCGTGAGAGCTATCTCCTAAAGGATCGTCAATCAAAACAACTGTCTTGATTCCTGTTCCAGATAATTCTTTACTTACCAGTTTTACCCATTTAGGCCTAATACATACTCCTCTAAAATTAAACTCTTTAGCCTCGTCGCAAGTTTTAATAATATCTTCTTTTTTAGATTCTTTTTTAATATTTGTATGATCAATATATTGATTTATTTTCATATTAATTGATTTACTATTTTTATTAAATCATTTGAAACTTCTTGTATTGATCTTTCTCCATCAATGGTAACCCAGTTACAAAAAATATTTTCTTTAGACATTTTCTCATAATTCTCGTACAAAGAGTTTAAAAATGTTTTATCTTTTTCGTGTCTATCCATATCTTCAATTCCCTTCTGTTTCATTTTTCTTTTAAAAGATGTCTCCGGAGATATTCTAATATATATAGTTAGATCAGGCTTCTTTAAATCAAAAAGTTTAGCCAATTGAAGCATCTTTTCAAGAGAAATTCCTTTTATTTTTTGATAAACTATTGTTGCTGTAAAATATCGATCTGATAACACGATTTTACCACTTTTTAGATAATTTTCCAACGCTTCTTTATCTTTTATAAAGTCAGCAAAATAAAGTAAGGCTTGAGTTTCTGGATTAAAATCATATTCTTTACTATAAAGCCAGTTATTTATTAAGTCCCCTATTGGGAATCCATATTCTGGATATTTTTTAGTAACAACATCAACACCTCTTTTATTTAAAAAATCAGACAAAAATTTTGTCTGAGTTCCTTTTCCACAGCCTTCAATTCCCTCTATTACAATAAATTTTCCTTTTTGATTCATTTATTTTCAAGTTTACTTTCTTGAGGATGCTTAGCGTCAACATATTTAGCATTCTTTTTCTTGTAATAAGGGTTTGTTGTCGGAGAAGATAATGGCTCAAAAACTAATTGGCAAATCCTTGTCTCAGGGTAAAGCAAAACTGGAATCATACCTATGTTTTCCATTTCTAAAACAATCTTTCCTTTGAATCCTGGATCAATGTGTCCCGCTGTCGAATGTATAACTATTCCAAGCCTTCCCAATGAAGATCTTCCATCAATTCTCGCTGCAACATCATCAGGTAAGAAGACCTCTTCCATTGTTACCCCCAAGACAAATTCTCCTGGGTGAAAAACAAATGGTTCCCCATTCTCTATTTTAACCATTCTAGTCATACCTTTAAAGCTTTCCTGATCTCTGGTATCGATAAAAGACTTTTTAGTATGCTCAAAAATAGCAAACTCATCTCCAAGTCTCAAATCCAAAGAAGCAGAACCAAGCTGCTCATCAAGATTAGGATTAGGTGTTATTTGTATCCTCTTTTCTTCGATAAGTTTTTTGATATCTCTATCTGATAGAATCATGTTTAATCAATGACGTCTATTCCCAATGATCTTGCTGTTCCTTCTAAAGTTCTTATTGCCTGTCCTTCGTTTTTAGTATTCATGTCAGGCAACTTCTGTTTAAGAATTTCTTTTAATTGTCCTCTTGTTATTTTACCAACTTTTTTTGTATTCGGTGTTCCTGATCCTTTCTCAACACCAATAGCAGCTTTAATAAGTTGTGGAGCTGGAGGCTGTTTCGTAATCATGCTATATGTTCTGTCCTCGTAAACAGTAACCTCAACAGGTATTTTGAAATTACCCTTCTCTCTAGTTAGATCATTGAATTTTTGACAAAACTCAGCGATATTAACTCCGTGAGGTGCAATTGCTGGACCAACTGGAGGAGCGGGAGTCGCTTTTCCTGCTTGTATATGTAATTTTATGATAGCTTTAACTTTTTTTGCCATAATATTATATCTTTTTTATTTGTAACGAATCTAGTTCTAGCGGAGTATCTCTGCCAAACATATTAATTAATACTTTTACTTTTCCTTTTTCCCTATCAATTCCAGAAACTTTTCCATCAGAATCTTTAAATGGACCATCAACTATTTTAACAGAATCATCAATTTCAAAATCAATTTTGTATTTAGGTTCTTCAACTTCCACTCTTTTCTTAAGAGATAGCATTTCCTCCAAAGAAACAGGTAATGGTATTGTTCCTGAACCTACAAAACCAGTTACATTAGGAGTGTTTCTAACAACATACCAAGAATCATCAGTAACAACCATTTCTACTAAAACATATCCAGGATATATTTTTTCTTCTATAACTTTTTTCTTTCCATTTCTAATCTTAATCTTTTTTTCTTTAGGAACCATGACATTGAAAATCTTATCTTCCATGCCTAAAGATTCAATTCTTTGAAGCAAACTTTTAGCTACAGCATCTTCATATCCAGAATAAGTATGTAAAACATACCATCTTCTTTCATTTGTAATTTGTTGTTTAGACATATTTTAGAATATAAATTTTTCCATTAAGCGCATGTAAAGCAAATCGAATAAACCAAGAATTGTAGATATGACAACACAAATAACAATAACTGTTATTGTGTACTTTGTTGTCTCTTGACGAGTAGGCCAAGTAATTTTTTTAATTTCAGCTATTGATCCGTTAAGAAAAGCAGATAGCTTTTGTTCATTTTTCATACAGTGTTAGGTTATCAAAAAGATAAGTAAATGTCAATTTAATTATATGTCTAAATTCTTAACATTCTTAGCCGATGCTTGAATAAATTTCTTTCTTGGAGCAACCTCTTTTCCCATTAAAATATCAAAAGTTCTGTCAGCTTCGATTGCATCCTCAATGTTTACCCTCAAAAGAAGCCTTCTTTCTGGGTCCATAGTTGTTTCCCATAGTTGTTCAGGGTTCATTTCTCCCAAACCTTTATATCTTTGAATACTAAATTTAGTATTGTCTTTAAGTCCCTTTAAAACTTCTTCTTTTTGGTCGTCAGAATAAACATATTTAGCTTCTTTTCCTATTTGAATTTTATACAATGGTGGTTGTGCTAAATACAAACAACCCTTATCAATAATAGGTTTAAAGTGTCTGAAGAAAAGTGTCATCAATAAAGTTCTAATGTGGTTTCCATCTGAATCAGCATCACACATAATAATAATCCTGTGATATCTTAGTTTTTCCAAGTCAAAATCATCGGCAATAGCTGTTCCTAATGCAATAATTAGATTTTTAACTTCTTCAGACATTAACATTTTGTCTAATCTAACTCTTTCAACGTTTAGAATTTTACCTCTTAAGGGTAAAATTGCTTGATATCTTCTATTTCTTGCTTGCCTTGAAGATCCTCCCGCTGACTCTCCCTCAACAATATATATTTCTGATTCTTCAGGTCTTCTTGATGTACAATCTGATAATTTTCCTGGCAAAGATAAACCATCCAAAACACCTTTTCTTAGAATGGTTTCTTTAGCAGCTTTAGCAGCTTTTCTTGCTTTATATGATAAAACTGCTTTTTCAATAATAACTTTTGTATCTTGAGGATATCTTTCTAAATAATCCTGAAGAGCTTCTGAAACTACTGATTCTACTGCTGTTCTTGCTTCAGTGTTCCCTAATTTACCTTTAGTTTGACCCTCAAACTGAGGATCTCTTATTTTAACTGAAACAACAGCTGTTAAACCCTCTCTAATATCGTCTCCTGTTAAGTTAGGTTCCGATTCTTTTAGGAATCCCCCCTTTCTTGCAAAATCATTGATTAATCTTGTTAGAGCTGTTCTAAATCCAGTCAAGTGCGTACCTCCTTCTATAGTAAAAATATTATTAGTAAAACTGTCTTCTTTTATTTCATAATCGTCAGAGTATTGGAAAGATGCCTCAACACTAACCCCCTCTTTTTCTCCTGAACAATAAAAAGGATTATTATGAATAGTTTTTGCTCCTTTATTTAGATATTTTAAATAAGAAACAATACCTCCTTCAAAAAAGAAATGGTATTCGAATTTTTCCTTAGGATCTCTTTCGTCATAGAAATCTATTCTTATTCCTTTTGTTAAATATGCTTGTTGTCTAAAATGAGAAAGTAACTTCTTTCTGTCGAAAATAATTTCTTTAAATATTTCAGCATCAGGTTCAAAAATAATAGTTGTTCCTCTTTGTCTACAGTCACCTATTTTTTTAACTGGACCTGTTGGTTTTCCTTGTTTGTATTCTTGAGCATATTTCCCACCATCTCTACAAACCTCTGCTCTCATGTTTTTTGAAAGAGCACAAACAACTGAAACTCCTACACCATGAAGACCTCCTGATATTTTATAAGCATCTCCACCAAATTTACCACCAGCATGAAGGGTAGTCATAATTGTTTCTAGGGCAGACTTTTTAGTCTTCTCGTGAATATCTACAGGAATACCTCTTCCATTATCAATAACCTTAACATAGTTATCAGGTAAAAGATAAACCTCTATTTTATCACAATAGCCTCCTAGAGCTTCATCTAGAGAATTATCAACCACCTCATAGACTAAATGATGTAAACCTTGTGGACCAGTCGATCCAATATACATACCAGGTCTTTTTCTAACCGGTTCAAGACCTTCCAAGACAAAAATATCTTTTGCGCTATATGAATTTGTTTTTTCTTTTGCCATAACAGAAATTCTTTTATTTATATACCTAATTTTACTCTAAAAATCATAAAAAAGCAAATAAAAAAAGGGTCATTATGCTTGTTGCATATGACCCTTAACAATCGTTACCACAATTGGGATAACAGATTGTGGAACCTTTTTTTCTTCCCTGGGAAACATGTTGTGCCCACAAGAAGAAATTATGTATCCCCTTTTCGCTCCAGGAGGAAAAGCGGAATTCCTTGGAACTACTTCATCTTTCGATGAAGCAATATATATCCCTTCGGGAGGTTTTCCCAGTTCTTCCAGAAACTTACTCCCCGGAAGAAGCTCAAAAAACAATTTTATTCCCAGGATATATGCCAAGGGATAAAGTACAAGAAGTTTTTTGGATAAGCCATCGTGAGGTCCCCCCGCAAAGATAACCTCATCGAAGGTGTGCCCTCTCTTGATGAGGACACGAAGAACAATACTTCCTAAAGAGTGCCCCATAGCAATTACAGGCTCTTCAGGAAAATCTTCCTTTATCGAAAGAAAGTATTTCTCGACTTCGTCGGCATACTCTTCTATCGATTTTTTTGTTCTCAATTTCCTCAGACAGATACTCTTTTCAAGATAGTCAGGAGAAAAAATCATTACTCCCGGAATCTCAAAGAGTTCTCTCCTCAGCTTAGCAAAAGCGTATTGAGGAGCATTGCTGGACCACCCAGCTAACAGCAGAATTATCATTCCTGCCTCCACCTATTTTATACAATAAAATAGCTTTTTAGTCAAAATAAAACAAGCTCTTGGCTTGTCTTAATTGCGGACCCGACCGGACTCGAACCGGCAGTCTCCTCCGTGACAGGGAGGCGCGATAACCAATTTCGCTACGGATCCATAATGTGCCAAAGATGGGAATCGAACCCATGACAACTCGCTTATGAAACGA
>Ga0265294_10010373_pt1 | contig 10595 bp, 11 predicted proteins | sample MunlanPumphouse3_FD_192504 | JGI IMG/M metagenome (GOLD analysis project Ga0265294, IMG submission 192504) | Groundwater microbial communities from a municipal landfill in Southern Ontario, Canada - Pumphouse #3 | ecosystem: Environmental > Aquatic > Deep subsurface > Groundwater | place...
GGCAGTCCGCAGAGATGCGAAAGTCAACCGCATGACATTTCCCGCATGTATCCATGCGAATCAATAACAGCCAGAGTACAATCAGGTATGCCGTGGATCAAAGTTAAGTCAAAATTAGAACTGCTGGGTGTTCGGTGATTATGTTTCGATTTATGATTTCCAGCAGTCGCGGTTTTTTCGGTAAGGCGATGGTGGTTTCCATTGATAAAGTAACCGCTCTCAGGATGTATGATAAGGTTCAGAAGTATTGGAATAAAGAGATCCAGCGGATCAAGCAGGAGCTGCAGGGGCATTATACGCTCTCAGAGGAGCAGAAGAATGAACTTCTTGAGCGGCTGCAACTGCTGAAATGCACGGATATGGCGCTGATTGTGTCGCCTGGGCAGAATGAAATCGAGCAGATGCATAAGCTGGGGCTTGATATTGAACCTCATCGCAGATGGATGAATGACTCTGTTCCCGGCATGGATGAAAAATTCAAAGATCCTGATGACCCTCTTCGGATAGTATTTCTCTGTGCCATGTGGCTGACAGGTTTTGATGCGCCGAGCTGCTCAACAATATATCTCGATAAACCGATGCGTAACCATACGCTGATGCAGACTATCGCGCGCGCAAACAGGGTGTTCCCTGAGAAGCATAGCGGATTGATTGTTGATATCAGTGAAGTGCTGGGCCAGGTTCAGGAGGTGCTGGATGAATCCATTGCGGGTATGGATGTGCCGGAGAGACCGTACAATCTGGTTGACCTCTCTAAGATAGACTTTGAAAAGCTGCATGACCGCTTTAAGAGGTCGAAACACAAGAACACAGATCTTGAGAGATTGAAAGCTGCTATTCGAGCGCAGCTGGAGAAGTTGATCCAACATAACAGCACCCGCGCCGATTATCTGGAAAAGTTTGAAGAGCTGATTAAGAGTTATAATGACGGCAGCCGTAATATAGAGCAGATTCTTGAAGAGCTGTTGAACTTTGCGGAGACCTTCTCCGAAGAAGAGCAACGCCATGTAAGGGAACATCTGAGTGAAGAGGAGCTGACCATCTTTGATATTCTCACCCGCCCCGGGCCTGAACTCACTCAGGATGAACGCGAGGAGGTGAAAAAGGTAGCCCAGCGTGTGCTTGATCGGCTCAAAACCCTGCTTGGACTTGATTGGCGGCGCATTACCCAGGCGCGTGCAAAGGTCAAACTGGCGATTGAAGATACGCTCGACCAGGGCCTGCCACGTTCCTACACACCCGAGATTTACAAGACCAAATGCTCGGCTGTTTTCATGCATGTATACGAAAGCTACTACGGCGAAGGCAAGGGCGTTTACGCAAAGGCTGGGTATGAAGTTGAATTTTAGATGGGCTAAGAACCTAGGTTCGCGCCAGGTGCGGAGTGCAGAAGTTCTAAAGTTCGAGAGTTCTAAAGTGAAAAGGGCGCGCATTTGGCTAGAGGCAACGTAGGTCCGATTTCCAATCGGACATGTCCGGTTTGAAACCGGACCTACTGAAGTTCGATTGCGTTTTCGGTTTACTATAACGGTGACGATGCTGGTTGACGAGCCTCCGCATGATCCCAATCATCCACCAACATCGTCGCACAACATCGTCAATCGGTGCCGCTCTACGAGTGGCCTATGTCGCTCATAGAGCAACTACTACACTAACCGCCTATAAACGTTCTGAGCTTGAGTGTTTCTGAGCGTATCCAATTCGTCTCGGATATCTGGGACACGATTGCGGAAGTTCCCGAGGCAGTCGTATTGTCCGGCGAGCAGAAGGAAGAGTTGAAATGTGTAGGGTTGGCTCTCAGAGCCAAGCAAAGATTATGAAAACCTAGGGACGCGCCTTTGAAGAACAAACACCCGGTGCTCACAAATTGCTTCTAAGAAGCAACTCTACACCTCAGGGTGCGCCTTTCACAAACTACACCAGAATCCTCATCGGCCTTGTTTTCAGCGATGCCGACGGGGACGTCGGCGCTCCCAGGGCCGTGTGCGCTCCCAGCGACGTTCGCGTTATTCGGCACATTCGAATCTTGCTTGGCTTTGGATTAAAGACGGCTTCGTGAAAAGCGCTGGCTCTGATATGGTTTGTCATTTCAATTCTTTGCTCTTTGCAAAGGCAAGTCGTTTTGTACTACTATCATTCATATTCTTGTTTTTTTTGTACGTTTATTATCTCTCACAGAGGCACAGAGAACACAGAGAGTAGCTGAACTTTTCGCAGCACTGAGAGAATATTTTAAGGTGAAAAATCTTAGAGGTGAAAAATGTGGAAAACTGGGAACGTCGAGCCCGAACTTTACGCCTTTGAGTCTTTGCTGGTGGAAACTCTGAAACAACTCAGAGAACTCTGTGCCTCTGTGAGAGATAAAGAATTGGTTGCGGCTATGCTGCGCTAGGTATGCTGATGATATTGAAACCTTAAAACCATTTCGATGACGTTGAAGAATAAAACCTGGAAATAAAAAGCTGGTAACTGTGCCATATTCAGCCTCAGCTGAAAAGTTAGCGTTTTATCAATTACATGATTGTAAAGTTTCGCATAAATGGCGCAGCAATTTTATATGGAATGCTACGAGGTCAGGTTGCTCAGATTACCGCACAATCTGTTCACGGACAATTTCTTTTGCCAACTGCCAATTTCATCGAATTATACGAGAAAACAACAGACGCAGGCCAGCCACAGGAGTAAGTATGAAGTTAATTGATACGGCAACACAAGTTCTGGAAAAGGCGTGAAAGCTGTTGAGTTCCAATCTTTTGGATCAAGACTTCCTCTACAACATCCTCGGTTCAGCCCGTATTTTTGCACAATTCAAACAAACTGCAACAGGTGGAGTAGTAAACAACCTCAACAGCGAAATCGTACGTCGGGTTCAAATCCCCCTGCCTCCAATGGAGGTGCAGAAAGAGATTGTGGAGGAGATCGAGGGTTACCAAGAGTCATCAACGGTGCCCGCGCTGTACTCGACAACTACCGCCCCCACATTCCCATCCATCCCGACTGGCCGATGGTGGCGCTTGGGAAAGTTTGTGTCATGAATCCGCGCAAATCTGAATTAGCTGACCTGGAAGGTTCCACAGTCGTGTCGTTCGTTCCAATGTCTGACATTGGCGAGCACGAGATGTTCTTTTCGTCAAAAGGCACGAAGCGACTAGACGAGGTGACTACGAGTTACACCTATTTCGCAGACAATGATGTGCTTTTGGCGAAGGTGACACCATGTTTCGAGAACGGAAAGGCCGTCGTTGCAAACGATCTTGTAAATGGGATTGGTTTCGGGTCGAGCGAATTATATGTACTGAGACCGACAGGCGATCTCATCCCGCAGTGGGTATTTATGATTGTCGCAACTCATAACCGCAACAAAAGAATGTAACGGCTCATTCTGCCAATTGTTTTGAGTATAATGGTATCTGCACAAACCAGAGAAGACATATTAAATTTGACAGCATTAAATTAATTACATCTCGCTATTGACTCATAACGTCATGCGTTATATAATAGCGGCAAATGATAGAAAGCTTTAAATGCAAAGAGACTGCAAACATATTTGCACGGCTATTTTCACAAAAATTACCTGCTGATATCCAGCAAGTTGCATTTAGAAAGCTAAGAATGTTAAACCGAAGTGCAAACATTAATGATCTTCGCATTCCTCCCGCAAATCGATTGCAAGCCCTTTCAGGCAAACGGAAAGGGCAGTATAGTATGCGCATTAATCAGCAATGGAGGATATGTTTTGAATGGAAAAACAACAATGCATTTAATGTCGAGATTGTCGACTATCACTAAGGAGAGCTTATGAAAAAGATTAACGCAGTACACCCGGGAGAGGTGCTTTGTGAAGAGTTTCTCAAACCAATGGAGATCAGCCAGAATCAGCTGGGGCGTGATCTCAGCGTCTCTCCTCGCAGAATTAATGAAATCATTCACGGCAAGAGAAGCATTACAGCCGATACCGCTCTGCGCCTCGCAGCATATTTTGGGAACTCGGCATCGTTTTGGATGGGATTGCAGATGGACTATGATCTTGATATTGCAGAAGACAATCTTGCCCATAGAATTCGTAAAGAGGTGCGTCAGATAACATTTGCTTGAGGATTTAGTAGATTCATGGCTAAAGAAGGTCATAGCAAAGTACTTTTTATAAAAGCGGGTACAGGGTTTTAGAGTTGCAAAAGCATAGTTTTTTCTCGAGAAGCCAACAATGCCGAGCCTCTCAATATTTTGTACAGAGTAGAATCAATCAAAAGGGAAGCTTTTGTTACGTCAGCCGCTCAAAGTAGTGCGCATGAGGATGATGCAAAGATTGCTTTTGAAACTTTTTTGGAGACACTGCCGTATATCAGTGTTCACAGCTTCACACAGATAAGATTGAAACTCAATCGTATATAAGGATATGATAGCTACAATAAGGATATGATGGCTACAATATGGACATGGGCACAACTCCACAAATTTTGCATGAATATGTTACGCGAACCGGGAAAAACCCTTTCCGTAAATGGTTATTAAGCCTTAGAGACATTCACGCGAGGGCCAAGATTCGAGTTCGTTTAAACCGTATAAGATCAGGTAATTTTGGCGATGTTAAATCCATCGGTGATGGTGTTTCCGAACTGAAGATAAACCATGGCCCCGGTTATCGTGTATATTTCGCAAAAAAAGGCAATGCCATTGTTTTACTTTTGTGCGGCGGTGATAAACCAAGCCAAACAAAGGACATAAAAACGGCTAAAGAGCATTGGGCTGACTATAATAAGAGGTTATCATGAAAAAACCATATGAAGATTATGAAGCAGGACTTCAGAAGTCATTAGGCAATGAAGAAGAAGCGGCGGCCTATCTTAATGCGGCTCTTGAAGATGGGTCACAAGATGTATTTTTAATGGCACTTCGTGATGTCGCCAATGCAAGAGGATTTTCACAGCTGGCGCACAATGCAGATCTAAACCGGGAAAATCTGTACAGAATACTATCAGCTACAGGTAATCCCCAGCTGGCCAGCTTGAACACATTGCTGGATGCTCTTGGACTCAAACTTGCAATTGAGACAAAAAAATCAAGATCCTTTGTGGTGGCTGAAGAAAATGAAACATATACGAAGTCTTAAAATGCTGCTGTCAGTCGGCTGTCAGGGTCAACCCTTAGATTAAAAGTTAGCGGTTTGTAAAAGCGGGCACAGGGTTTCGAAGTTGCAGGAGCAAGATTTTTTATTGGGAAGCCAATAATGCAGAGCCGCTCGATATTTTATGCGGATGTAGGATCAATCAAAAAAGAAGCTTTTGCTACGTCAAATGCCAAGAGTATTGCACATGTGGATGGTGCGAAAATTGCTGTTGGATCTTTTTTAAAAGGCGCTACCGGGTATTGAAGCCTCCAATGCGATTTAACATCCAGTATTTTCCGTATATATTCACCAGAATCAGAACTCGCCATCTCTCGCATATCCCGACCAATTAAAGTTGTTGAAGCAAGTTCTATGTCGCTACCTACACTCGTCATTATATCTCTATGGGGGGAGCTCCTCAGCCGTGCTCTGTTTCCGATTTCGCATTTTTTCACCCAAACGCTGATATGCATCCCAGTCTGGCAACTGTACCGAGATATCCACATCCATTGTCCTGCGTCCTGATTCAATTCCATGCATGTGGAAGAATAAGACATCCCTGGCTGTTGCACCGAAAAGCAGGATTGGCACGCTCAGCCTGTTAGCAAGGGAAACAAGTTTTACAAGCACCTGCTCCAACTGGTGGTTAATCGGCCTCAATAATGTTACGCAAGTGCTCATACCAGGTAAATCAATAGAGAGGTTGCCTGCCATATCCATAAAGGCAACACTTGCATCAATTAACATTTCAACGTGCTTGGCCCCAAGCTGATCTGTATGTGTTCACAATATACCACTGTTCATTATTAATGAACAAGAACTAAAAGTGAACAAACGACGGTGATTGAGCGAGGCGGCATCAGTGTCATGGCGCATCAGGGTATTGCCCCTTAGTTTAAAAGTTAGCGTTTTATAAAAATGGGTACAGGATTTCGAAGTTGCAGGAGCAAGATTTTTTATTGGAAAGTCAACAATGCAGAGCCTCTCACAGGAGCAAGTGTGAAGTACATTGATATGGCAATACAAGTTCTGGGAAAGGCGGGAAAACCGTTGAGTTCCAAAACGATCCCCGTGCGTATGATTGAAGCGGGACTTTGGAAAACTGTAGATAAAGGATGCTTGAATAATTTACCTAAATCATCTATCATTTCGTTGTCAATTTAACAAAGCCATTATACATAATGCGGATTAAGGGGGCTATTGGGCAGAGGTTCCGGCTTTACCTGGATGCGTGACCCAAGGAGAAAGCATTCTTGAAATAGAAGCCAATCTTAGGGAGGCAATATATCTTTGGCTGGATGTGTCTGAAAATATTATTCTAAAATGCTAAACCAGCGGAGCCGGAACCAAACTGAGCCTACGTGATATGCAAATGTTATCTCACTCATTGAAAAGTTGTGTGATATGCACCGCTGGTTTAGTCAACAAACGCTGTGCGTTTGGGGGAAGAAACTGAAGTAGTGCAAGCATTTTGCTTGCAAATAAAACTTATAAAAGGGTTGGAGACTTGCGCGGGTTAAAGGTAGCCACCACGTATATATTATAGATGGACGACAGGAGCGTATCGTAATCCCTTTGTATGGCGCTAAACCTCTTAAAGTTGGATTGTTGAAGGCACTCATGAAAATCGCTGAACTTTCCGAAGATGATCTATGACATCCCTTTGGGAACTCGGCATCGCTTTGGATGGGATTGCAGATGGACTATGATCTTGATATTGCAGAAGACAACCTTGCCGCGTTATTTTTTAGGGAAAAATCTAAGAGGTAAAAAATCTAGAAATACCAAGCATCCGCCTTGTACCTTTGATTTTATTTGCCAGCTAATTGGTGAAAATTCATTAGATTCGCAGTTCTCATTAAAACAGTTTCAAGCTTCGACACTTCACCGCCGGCAAGTTTAGAGAAACGTTCAATATCTTCAAACAACGACCTTTTTGATGTTTTGTCTACAAAACGTATGCTCTGCAAAATACTTTCAAATTTGTTGATAACAGCATCAGGTCCGAACTCACGCAGGTAATCTAGAGCGATGTCCACGCCGCTTTCGCCAAAATTTTGTGTAAGAAGTATCTGTTCAGCCTTACTGAAACATCCGTCTGATACAAAAAGAGCGAGAACTCCCCAGAAAAGGGCCTGCTCGATCTCTTTTTTATTAATTTCAGTGAGTCGAAATCCGCTGGCTAAAGACAAGTCATGGGTCACTCTTTTATTTAATTCACATGCGTTGATTGGCGCACAATCTCCCAGCCCTGCCCATTCATAGTAAACCTCACTCATATCAAACCAGAGCAAAGCCCGCATTCGGGTGCAGCAGGCAGGGTGAGTATGCAATAGACTATATTCATCTCCTCCCATATCCTGTAATTCCTTGGCCTGCCTTAGATAAGCAGACAGGTTGAACCTTATGAAGTCATCGGGCAACCCGGTTGCTAACTTTAAAATCGCCTTAAATGCATTTTCTTTGTTCTGCACACAAACAAATCCTGATCGGTCAGCAGTAATCTCGGCGGCTCTCAGCAATGCAAGGATGTTTAATTTTTCTACCTGATTTTGCGCTTCCTCCGCCCGTGGATATAAATAATGTTTAAAAAGATAATGACCTACTTCATGGCCAACAACAAACCGCAGTTCATCCACAGAGCACAGTTGGACTAAACCTGAGTTCAAAACCACCGAAATTGAGTTGTTCACGCCTGGGAAACAACTGGCCTGAAAATCAGCGTTGTTTTTAACATAAACTTCCAACTTGTATTCAGGGGCCAAAATATTCTTCACATCATCCGCAGCTTTACAGATAGTCGGGAATAATTCAGGCACTATTTTTGTTGCGGTAACTAGCTGATGTTTCTTAAATCGTTCCCTGACTTCATTGTCGATAACGCAATTTTGTATACCAGCGTACTCTAGCGAGTCATTTGAATATTTTATTGCCTCAAGCATCATTTTAGGGTCAATAGGCCTTTTCATATTTCAGACATATTCTTTGGTTAACGCAACCCTCTTTTGCGCGATTATATTGAGCATCGCTTTTGCTTGCTCGCGTTTTTCACTGTTGTTATGCTCTACCAATTGGTTCCATTTTTTGTACTCTGCCAGAAGATGTTCTTTCTTTTCAGCAATACTCATGTCAGAACGGAGCCCAAGCAGGCTGTCAACATCAACCAAAACATCGGCAGACATTATAGCAACAGAAAGGTGTTTATCCCGCATAGCCCTGAACTTATCATGGTCAACGTCTAACAATCCTGCAAGCTCATCCAATAGTTCCAGTTCCTCTTTCTCCGCGATACCATCAGCAGCCGCAACCTGTAATCCTAACTCTAAAACTTCATAACGTTCAGCAGCTGACGAAACCTTTTTCAAAGCTTCGCTTAACGAGGAATATGATATGTTGATTCCTTGTTTAAAATTGTCAAATGATTCACGTATAGTTTCATTGAGCAGAGTTTTTAAGCTTTCCTGCTCCTGTTCAGATGCTATATCTACTCTTTTGCTAATCCACTCCTTGATTACAGCAGCTTCTTTTGGATTTACCTCCCCGTCTGATGCACAGACGGCAAATGCTAAAGTTATGGCCAAGGCATCAAATTCTCTGCGTTTATCAACAGCATCAAGGTATCCTTCGTCAAGGAACTCATGCCTAATTTCTGTTGTCGCAGAGGCATTAGTTCCAACAAGCTGATATATAAATCGTATTTTACGGTACCCTTTACGAGGAGGTGTCAGCACATCGATTGGGATTTTAACAACGTAAATCCAATCTGATGCGATAGTAGATGTGTAAGGGATCGGCCTATTGGACACAAAACCAAAGGCAACAGTTTCAGTTAGCTGGAACACATCGATTGCTGAAATCAAAGGTTTTTTGTCCCCATCGGTTACATCAAAGGCAAGCAACTCCTCTGTGCTATTATAATTGGCGTAAGGTGCGTTAATCATTCCACACATTTCTACTACGAACAAATTGAAGAGCACTCCTTCGATGCTCTCTTGAGTTGTCCTCACTCTTATCCTGAATTTATTATCAACTCTAATAGGGGGTGGGGAGGGATGACCGGGCGGATTATTCCCTGGTGAGCTACTTTTAAAAATATAAATCAACAAAGGAATGCCAACCCAAATAAACAAAACTAGTAAAGTCACCATATAAAAACCCTTTCACGTCAAGACAGACAAAGAAAATTTTTATTCGATTATGAAGTTCGCTATCTTGGCCTTTTCCTGAGCAAGCGTTTGTGTGTTAGATCTTTGGCTTGTCACATCATAGTCGATAACCAACTGCGTACCTGACTCCTTATGTTCAAAAACACACCTCATCCTTTGGTCTTTGTCATAGCTGTAACTCACGTCAACGGGTGTTCCCTCAGGTAATCCTACTGGTAATTTAAGTTCCTCAGAAACAAGAATTGTGCAATTTTCAGGATCTGTTGACATTCCCTGAGTAAGGTCAGTTTTAATTACTAACTGGTTGTTGTAATGCGTAAAAAAGGTTTTATTTACCGTACATGGGATTTTGGAGTTTTTTTCTATCAATACATCGTTGGCAACACACCGAGACTCTGTTATTTCATCGTAACTCAGGCATATCGTGCCATACCCGTGATTGCAAACCTCTCCCAGGTTGACATCGCGTAGCCCTGCCGCTATCCCTGCATCAACCCTTTCTGGATGATCCTCAAGTAACCGCAGACCTGCATACAAGGCTGCGCCAAGTGACACACACTCGTCGACATTGCCAACCGCAGTTGGCTCATAGCCAAACAAATTTTTTAACATATCCTGAACTGCGGGAATCCGGCTACTGCCTCCCACAAGCAAAACCTTGTAAATATCAGAGAATTTATTCCCTGCATCATCTAAGGCTGTTTCCACAAGCATTTCCATCTTTGCAAGATCAGATGAAATCATCATGTTAAATTCAGCACGGGTAATCTCGCCCCTCACAGTTCCGCCATTCCCTTTTAGTCTATAGGCAACTGTTCTTTTTTTGGAGAGTGATTTTTTGATTGATTCAGCATAATCTTCGATTTCCACTCTGTCTTCTTTTGATGCACACAGTTTTTCGCCGCATTTCTCTTGGTAGTTTTTTTCCAGATAATCGACAAGTTTCTTGTCAAAATCAATACCGCCCAAATTCCGGTCCCCGCTCGAAGTAATAATTTCAACATTTTTGCCATTAATATTGGCGATCGAGACATCAAATGTCCCTCCGCCTAAATCAAATACAAGAACATGCCCTTTGACCTCCTGGGTTATCGCATAATAAATTGCTGCAGCAGTTGGCTCATTTACAATTCCCACAACATTTAAACCCGCAATTTTACCCGCATCCATGGTTGCTTTACGAGCAACCTCTCCAAAATTTGCAGGAACAGTAATCCTAGCGCAGCATAGCCGCAACCAATTCTTTATCTCTCACAGAGGCACAGAGTTCTCTGAGTTGTTTCAGAGTTTCCACCAGCAAAGACTCAAAGGCGTAAAGTTCG
>Ga0265294_10010374_pt1 | contig 10594 bp, 12 predicted proteins | sample MunlanPumphouse3_FD_192504 | JGI IMG/M metagenome (GOLD analysis project Ga0265294, IMG submission 192504) | Groundwater microbial communities from a municipal landfill in Southern Ontario, Canada - Pumphouse #3 | ecosystem: Environmental > Aquatic > Deep subsurface > Groundwater | place...
ATTGAACTTAACAATATTTTTATCAATAGTTATATCATCTTTTTTTAAATATACTAATTCAGATACCCTGATACCAAGATACATCAATAATTTTAACATTAATATATTCCTCTCTCTTACTTCATCTTTATATATTGCATTAAAGAATTTCTGAAAACCATCTTTTGGAGTTGTAAGCCTCCCCAAATATTGGACTAAATAAAACAGAATAATTCTGCTAAAATTAATTTAGGAGAATTGTAAATGAGAAAGAGTAAGTTTACAGAGAAACAAATAGTAGAAATACTAAGAGAGATAGAAGATGGAGCACCAGTAGTTGAAACATTAAGAGCTAAGGGTGTAAGTAGAGATACCTACTATAACTGGAAGCAAAAATATAGTGGTATGCAACAAGCAGATCTTAAAAAACTACGAGAACTTGAGCGTGAAAATGCTAAGTTAAAAAAGATGTATGCAGAAATGGCATTGGCTAATGAAGCTTTAAAAGATGCAATCGAAAAAAAGCTATAAGTCCTGCAGATTATAAAGCCTTAGTAACACATCTAAGTGATAAATTTAAATTTAGTATCTCAAAGGCTTGTAGATATGTAGGACTTAATAAATCAACATATTACTATCAACCTAAAATAAAAGATGATACAGATATTATTGATGTTTTAAATAAACTTGTAGATAAACATCCTAGAAATGGTTTCTTTTTAATATATCATAGGATTAGGAAACTGGGATATAAATGGAATCATAAAAGAGTTTATAGGGTATATAAAGCTCTTGGCTTAAATATAAAAAGAAGAATTAAAAAAAGGATACCTGCAAGAATAAAACATCCATTGCAATATCTATCAGCTCCAAATGAACAATGGGCAATGGATTTTATGTCTGATACACTTTATGGTGGCAGAAGATATAGAATATTAAATATTATGGATGAATTTAATAGAGAGCTTATAGAGTTTGAAGTTTCAAATTCATTACCATCAAATAAAGTAATACAAGCTTTACAAAGAGCAATTGATTTTAGAGGTAAACCCAAATCTATTAGAGTTGATAATGGTCCAGAGTTTATATCTCATAAACTTGAAGCATATTGTTATATTCACAATATTGAACTAAAATTCATTCAACCTGGTAAGCCTATGCAAAACTCAAGAGTAGAAAGATTTAACGGATCAATGAGAAGAGAGTTTTTTAATGCTTATATTTTTAGTTCATTAGATGAAGTTAGAGATATGGCCAAAGAGTGGATTGATGATTATAATTATAATAGACCACATACTATTTTAAATAAATTAAGTCCAGTTGAATATTTAGAACAGTACAATTTGAATGCAAATTATTCTGATTTAAGCTGTCCTAATTAAGGGGAGGCTTACAAGCTTATTTATTATTTATTTTAAATGATATTGATATGACTTTTTTAGGGATAAAGAAAGAACATTATAAGCTTTATGAAAGATTTGGTGGAAGTAATATTATTCAAGAACTTGATAATTATGGTAATTTAGACTTAGATGCATTAATTTTAAGTTGGAATCCTAGTGAAGCTTCAGATTTTTTTAAAAAAACTTTTTTAAAATAATTTTTAACCTCTTAAGTAATATAGCTATCCCCCTCTCCCCCCTTAAGGGGATAATATTTAAACTTTATTTTATTTCATATAATATTTTATATTCTTGTTTCTAAACTTAAAATGTTAAATGCTTAAAAAAGTATATACACTATTTGAAGGAATTCCAATCTAACTAAAAGAACAAAAAATATTTTAATTGAAAAGAATAAATAATAATAATAAGAAGAAGTTGATACTTGTTATAGTACCAACTTCATAAAAAAAGCTTTACTTTCTTACAAAGCCATTTTTTTCAAGAATTTTATAAACTTCATCATGTGTTGAATAATTTATTTCTTGAGATTTACATTTCTCTTCCAAAAACTCTTTTACAGTTTTATTAGTTTTATCTTTATATAAGCTTGAAACATACTGTATCTCATGCTTTTCACTACAATTAAAATGTTTGTGATCACTACTCATCTTATACCTCCTTTCATAAAATAATTACATTGTACAATTACATTGTACAATTATATTGTCACATATCTGTCACAATTTTTTATAATTTAAAAAAAGATAATTCTAATTTATGAGTATCTATACATTTTAAAAATTCCAGATTTTGTATAAACCAAAAAAATTAATTTGTCTTTTCATATTTTTCTAATTTTTTTGGTTTATTATCTAAATATAAATTGCATATATCATTTATTGCTTCGCTTATTTTATATTTTAATTTCAGATCATCAAATTTATTTTGATAATAATTACTCATTATATAATTTCCCTTAATCTTTCTAAAATCTTTACCATAGCCAAAGTATCTAATTTACAATACTCTAAAAGCGAATTTCTAAGTTTTTGTTTCTCATTTTCATCTAATGAACTTAACTTTGCAAAAGCATTCATAGCTTGACTCCCATTTTGAACACCATCTAGTTCTTTATATGATTGTTCAAATTCTGGAACAAGTGCAGGTAAAACGTACTTGATAGAATAACTTCCATTCATAGATGGAGTTACATACCATTTCTTTTGAAAAGGAACCATCAAATCTTGCATATTCTCATTTATAGCTAATAGATGTTCACTAAACTCTTCAAACAATGTCGCTAATCTTTTTATAACACTTTTTTCAAAACTCATGTTATAAGCTAATACAGTTACATCTTTTGGTATATCTTCACAAAGTCTAAGAGCAAGTTCATATCTACTATCAACACTATCTTGAGCTAAATACTCTTTGTGTTCAAGTCTTCCATCTTCATACTCTATATGAAGTGAGTATTGAAATGGTATTTGCTCAAAAGGTTTTAACCATTTGTATTGTGGTATTGCTTGTTGATATGTTTCAAAGTCTAAATGATATATTGGGTAAGTTAAGTTTTGTAAAAATGATTTAATATTTTCTATATCTATATATGTGATTTTTGATTTATAGTTTTCAACTGCTTGTGCTTGAATTGGTGTCATATCAAAGTCATGGGGAACATCATCTATATTTATAATACCTCTTTTATAAAGTTCAATTTGTTTTTTACTTCCAAGATTAAAAATATTAAATATAGAATAATCAGGTATTTGTCTTTGAATTTTCCAACAATAATTTTTTGCATCACATTCATAAGGACTATTACAATGTTTACCTATATCTATATTTGGTTCATTTTCTCTATTTTCTAAATAGGTTTCAAACTCTCTTAAAATATTTGGAATATTTGATTGTAATGATATAACATTATTTGTGACATCAACTATTTTAAAAAGTTGATTTATATCTAATTCATCATCTCTAATATATTCATTATTTATATAAATTACATTTGCACTTTTTATTTTAAAGCCTAAGTTTTTAAGTACATAATATTGAATAGATACATCATGTAAATATATATCTTTTACTTCTGTTGAACTTTTAACTTCATAGATAGATACTTCATTATTAGAAATAGTTAAAATATCTACCATAATTAAAATACCTGAAAAGTTAAAAGTAGCTTCATAGATATTTTCAACACCATCATCAAGCCACCGTTTTGTAATAGCTATCATCTCATCATAGTTTTTTGAATATGGCACTTCTTTTCCATAAGGAAAAAGTTGACAAGCAAAATCTCCCACTATATTTCCAGTATCAAATACTGCAAGAGCAGATTCATCTGGAGGTGTTAGAACACTTGGCTTATATTTTTTAAGCCAAAGTGCTTTTGAACATTGTATGCCTTTTGTGTAGAGGGATTTAGAGAGGGTCATTATTTCAATATTTTCCTAATTTCTTCTTCAATTTCACATTTTTTATCTTTAGCTTCAAAATTTAAGAGGTTATAAAAATATGATATATCAAAATCTATTTTCTGTTCATATAATAAGTATTCTTTTTTATTAAACTTTTCAAAAACTTGATAGATAAAAGACTGTTCATTATTAGTGTTATAAGAATGATCTTTAAAAACTGTTACAATAGTCGGTTTATATCGCTCATTTTTATAGTTTTTTTTCAATAATATCTGTCTATTTTCAGATATTACAAAATACTTTGACTTTTCTTCAAATTCTTTACTTTCCTTACAACCTTTTTTTATATATTGCCATTCAATTGACTTTTGATGAGATAAATATAGTATAAGATATGGCAAATTACCTTTGGTAAGACCTTTATAATAATATCCTTGGCTTTTATGAAACTCTTTAATCAATAATATAAACAATTTAGATGAAACTTCTATGCCCATAACTTTTGAGATAAAATATTTAATCTTACATACATTATTAATAATTGTATCTTTAATCTTTTCAGCTAATTCATCATCAGAGTGTTTCTCTCCACCACTAAATGGAATTCTATTTTTATTTCGTAAAGGACATCTCTCATATTTTAAAGAATCAAAAGAATCAAAAGGATTTCCTTCAACTGAATGCTTTCCATAAATCTTAATCGGTTTTCCATTTTTTTCTTGTGTAACAAATAAGTTTACAAGAACAATAGGATTGTCACATTCCGGGCAATATCCATAATATTGATTTTTACCTTTTTTATCAGGTTTGATATATCTTCTATCTTTATTTGTTGTCTCTTCAAAATTTTTTCTATTAACTTTATATATCTTTGATAAGCCTTTTTCAAACTTACAAATATCCATTTATTTTCTCCTTAAATTAAATTTTCATACTCACCACATCCGAGATGTAATTGATGAGAAATCTTTTCTACATTCATTTGATTTAATATTACTGCATTAAATTCTAATCATTTTGACTGAGATATTCCAGAAATCACTTCCTTTTATGTAGAGATATTTATATATGTTCATTTTCTTCATACTTTTTTAAAAAGTCTTTTGATATTTCTAATGCCCATGAATACTCTCCTTCCGAACCATCAAAATTATGGATAACCCAGTTTTTATGTATACCTTCTTGAAAATGTCTACCTAATTCTATTGCGAAACTTGTTTGAATAGATAAAAATAAATGTATTTTTTTACATAATGAATTGCTTGAATAACCATCAATTATCTTTTGGATTTTCTTTACAATTTCTATTAAATTATCTTGATTTTTTATTAAAAGTCTATCTTCTTCTAATGATGGCTTAATAAATAATGTATGTTCTTTTAGTTTTTTTGGTAAGTGTTCTTTATGTATTTTACTAGTAAAACCAATTGCAATACCAATATCTCCATCTTCTGATAATTCAATTTGTTCATTCATTTTGATAATATTTATTTTTTGATTTACATCATCAAGAAAAAAACTTTTATTTGTAGAATGTTCTCTTTCAATATATTTTACAGATACATTACCTTTTAAACAGGCTCCATATGCTACTAAAAATGGTACTCTTGAAATTCCACAAATATATAGATTCTCAACTTCATCATTAAAAATAAATCTATTATATAAATCAATTTGTTTTTCTGAATTATAATATTGAATTTGTTTTGCTAAATTATCAACTTCTTCTATCATACCAATATTAATTGTATCTCTTGAATTATTTTTTTCTTCATATGATAATATTTCAATAGGAAACTTATTAAAGCCATTTTTCATTCCGTTAATAATGATCTTAGAAGTTTTTCTAGCTTTTCTGTAATTATATGCTTCAAATAAAATCATCAATATACCCACTAAAATGATAAACAATCCTATATTTAATGAATAAGTTGATATTTCATTATTTGTATATTTAATTTCATTAATATAAAATTCAGGAGGTAATAAAATATAAAAAGCGATACCTCCTATTGAAAATAAAGTAAGTGCCCCTAATATAAGTTTAACACCTAATGTTGCAAAAGGTGCCGATTTTTTTTTCATTTGTTTGACTTGTTCTACAAGCCACTTAAATTTTTCCCAATTATTCATATTTGTAATCTCCTAAAAGTTTAATTTTATTGAAGAATATTCCATTAATTCCAATCCAACATCTGATATGAGTTAATCCTACAATAAAGAAAAACAAACAATTTTTTTCATATTTTGATTCAACTAAACTATCCAACCAATCTTTTTTATCTATAGATGAATATTTAGGAATATCTTCTGGATGAGTATGCCAAAGGCCTAAAAATGTAGAGAATCCATTAGTTTCTTTCCAAATCTTTTGTACAATTTCATTATGCTGTTCTGACCGATAAAAAGAGTGTCTTGTTTGTTTATCTTTTTTTTGAGGTATTGTAAGTTTATCAATAATAAACCCATTATCATTTGATAAAAAACTTCCAATTAAAGTACCTCCAGATTCATTATCTTTATTGTTTAACTGTCTAAACTTAGATAATTCTTCAATCAATCCAAAAGAGATTTTTAGTTCTCTTCTTTTATCAATTTTTAGTTTCCAATATTTACTCATTACATATCCTGCATTTACTTTTGGATTCTAGATTTTTAACTTCTTGTAAATTTGATTCAATAAATCGTTGAGTTACTTTTAAATTCACACTTGATAATGTTTTCCAACTTAATGCCTGTGAATGTAAATTATTGATTAGCATTTCAATACATTGTTTAGAAGCTAATAAAGCTGTACTAGAAGAGTCTAAATAAGAAAATGGGGTAAATACTCCTGCACAACCTGTTAAATTTTTAGATATATTTTGCCCTAATTCTAAGAAGGCTAATTCATTAAAGTTAGTAAATCCTTCATTATTTGTATATAAACATTCATAACAACTTTTTTCTAAATCTAAAGATACACTATGACCACCAACTCCATCTGCTTCATTCCAGCAAAAGATAACTTTGTTTAATCCTAGATTTTTTAACTTCATATTAATATCAATATTTTCCATTGGAGATCCCACAGCTACAATTACAATATCTGATTCTAAAAGATTTTTATCTTCTAATAAGTTATTAAAATTATTAAACTTAGGATTTATTTTTATATAAGGTATATCTTTTTTAATTTGTGTTTCTAACAACTTAACTTTTGTATTATTTATAACCATTAATTTATTATTTGGTAAATAATTTAAAGAACTACCACCTAACCTATGTCTAAAAATATTATCTTGTGTTAAAATATCATTATCGATCAAAGTTAATTCACCAATACCTGATTTTGCTAACATCATTGAAATTTCACTACCTACTGAGCCACAACCTATGATTGATATTTTCTTATTTGAAAGATTATTATTACTTCCACCTCTTTCTTTAAGATATGTTTCATTATTCCTATTTAAGAAATATAAATCTATTTTAAAATCTGTTTGTTCCTCATCTAAAGGATGTTTCACTTTTGCTTTTGAATAATAATGTACTAAAAATTGAGTTCTCTCACCTTTTGTTCTTGGCATACTAAAAAGAATATAGAAATTATGTCTTTTTGTATTTTTTTTATTTAAAAATTTATTAATAAAGTCACTATGATTTTTAGGAATATATTCATATAAATTTTTTATATATGAATGTAAATCTAACAACATTTTTTTTGATGGTGGTAAAACACCAATTTCTAATGGTATATGCAAAATATTGACTTTCGTATTATTTACCTGATTTACATTGCTAAATGTGCTAGGAAATCCTTTTTTATCATCATAAATCAATATTGGTTTGCAGCTAGTTGAAAAACTTTCATTTCCAATTTTTAGTGCAATTCGTTCTATTTTATCTTCAGCGTTGTAAAAAGAATTTATATATTTTACTTTATTAACAAAATAGCCTTCAAATTCATTAAGCAAATCATCTTTTGAAATTAATTGCTTTGCATCATCTAGTAATTCAAGAACTTTTTCAATATATAAAGATAATATATTTAGCGGTTCATTATAATTTATAATTATTGAATCACTTTCCTCTAAACAAATTACTCCATTTTCATTAACATGTGCAAGAAAACCTATTAAATCTTCATCAAGTAAATAAGACTTAGGTAAAAAATATGGAAATCCTTTCAAAATAATTTTGATATTCCACTCATTTTTTTTACTTTTTAATCTTAATAAATACTCACTATCATTTTCTTTTTTATAATCTAGAAGAAATGGTAAATCTAAAGCTTTAAATAATTCATCAATACTTATGTTCAAGCACTATTTCCTGTCGTAACAAAAGGCATTGATTTTGAACATTCTGTTATATCATCATCGTCAGATAGAGGAAATTCATCACCAAATACTTTTCTTAAAATTTTACATGCCTTATTTCTTGAATCTTCATTTCTAGCATCTTTTAGGGACTCAACTAAAGCTTCAATCTTCTCATAGAAATTATCTTGTTGAATTTCTGACATTTTATAGTAAACATTTTTCCTAGGTTCTACAGGTAATCTTACATCTATATTCATCTTCCTAGATTCAGGATTTAAATTAAAATCGCTTTTCATTCTTTCCGCAATATAAATAAGAGTGTCTAAATAGTTATCTTTGTGATAATAAAAATAATTCCTAGCCTGAATTGTTAAACCTATTGAGGCAGGAGCATTATTTCCATCAGAAGAGAAATGTTTTTCTTTCCATTTTTTTATAAATCTTATACATCTTCTATACTGTTGGTACTTATCTGCATCCGAAGAAACATCAGCAACCCATTTAGTTAATTTCTTAGGTTCTGACTTATACCATAATTTATTTTCTTGTTTTGAATTTTCTTTTCCCCATGCAATATGAATATCTTCATTATTTTTAGAGTAAATCGCTAAGTCCACATGATAACCATCTGCATATTCAACAGTAATACATGGTCTATTATACTTTACAGTTCTTTTGTAATTTAGATTTAATTTATCAAAAACGAGTTTTTTTAATTTATGTGATTCATACTCCTCATTTGTTACATCAAATATTACTCCAACATCAATATCATAATCATCGTCTTTAGGTTTTATACCCGTATTCATCGCATATGAACCTTGATCTAATTTTGTAAAAGTTAACTTTTTAGTTGTATTAGGAACTTTTTCATCTTTTAATTTATCTTTAAGTTCATCAATTAACAAGTCTCTCTTTTCTCTTAATGTTTGATTCTCATCATAAGTACCTAATCTAATTTTTTGATGAAAATCTTCAAATTCTTTTTGTAAATTCAATACTTCTCCTTTTTTAATCTTTTTTATAAATTTGCATTATGCAATATTTCACTATTGAAAGTTTATGTAAATATCAGGACATAAAGTTGTCCTCAGCATATTAAATTTTATAATTTGTCAGATTTTCTTTAATTTTTTCTTTTAAACTTATAGGACTTATAACTTTTATGTGAGGTATCCATTGTTGTATAAGAGGTATAATTTCCATTAAATTTGAAATTGTAATACTCATAATAAACATGTCATCATCATTTTTATTAATTGTTTGGGTCGAATTTAATAGCACACTTGATAAAACCTTATTAGCTTCCCAATCTAATTCTAATATAACTTCAATTTGATTATTAATATCAAAAAAAGCATTAATTGCATTGTCTAAACTATTGATATAGTTATCTTCATTAAAATCAAATGTATTATCTAAAACATCAATAGTATTTATTCCTCTTAAAGGATATTTACTAAATCTACTAGCATTTAAATCAAAACACAACAGATACCAATACTTTTCAAGGTTTGCTATTTTTAAAGGTTGTACATGTTTATCGTAAGAATGAAATTTAAATTTAATTTCTTTTTTATCTTCTATAGCATTTTTTATTATATAGAATTCATTTTTTTTCATAGCTAATATATCTTCAACAGAGGACTGCTTATATATAGAATGTGAAACTTTTTTATGTAATTCATTAAAAAGATTAATGGTTTTACTATAAAGCTTTGGATTATCATTACCTATATTCTTAAAAATAAATGCAATTGCTGATAATTCACTTGGCTCATAAAATTTTATATCAATAATAGGTTCTTGAACTTTCCAATCATTTCCAATAGGAATTAGTTCACTTTCAAATAAGGGTGAAATACTATTTTTTAAATCTCTTTCAATTGTTTTTCTAGTTACACCTAAATATTTAGAAATTTCTACTGTATTAATTACTTCTTTTCTTAATATTTTACTAAATATATATGCATGCCTATCGAATGCAGTAAAATATGACATAAATATCCTCCTAATTGAAATCTAAAACACTCGTTCCATTACCCTTATGTATAACTATCTGCACTGGAATTCGCTTTTTTAATGATTTTATTTTTAATATTTTCATAGGCTTTGCACCTTAGAAACTACTTCTTTAAAGTTTAAAAGTAATTCTTTTTCAAACTCTTTATCTTCTAAATTTTCAAGTTCTAATCTTTTTTCAAATACTTGTTCAACTGATAATTCATCTAAACTTATTACTTTTAATTCATTTGCTTTTATTTGTTTTTCACTTTTATCTATTTTTACTGCAAGTAGTGTTAATTCAAGTTTTGAAGCAAGTTGTCTGATTTCATTATTTGCATACATTGCATTATCATCAGATATATGAACTTCTATCCAAGAGTTTTTATCTTCTATTTTAGTAAGTTCATTTTTTATAGTTTCATAATTACCTTTAATAACAATAAGTTTTCTAAAAAGTGGAATTTCTACTTCTTCTATATTCATTTCATTTTGAGTA
>Ga0265294_10010375_pt1 | contig 10594 bp, 6 predicted proteins | sample MunlanPumphouse3_FD_192504 | JGI IMG/M metagenome (GOLD analysis project Ga0265294, IMG submission 192504) | Groundwater microbial communities from a municipal landfill in Southern Ontario, Canada - Pumphouse #3 | ecosystem: Environmental > Aquatic > Deep subsurface > Groundwater | place...
GTTCACAATGGCGCGCTCCGTTGGCCCTTCCACAAGCAGCAACACTCTACTCATGCGAAGGTCCTCCATCGAATACGTTTTTCTGCCAGAGTTCCCCAAGCGAAAAATCCTCCAGCCACGCAGCCAGCGACGCGGCATCAAGGCGTCTGAAACGGGAAGCGCCATGTTCCCGATCCACGACGATCACATCCTCCGGCTCAAAGTGGTTCAGCAAACCGGCGGACTGGGTTGAAACAACAAGCTGGGTGCGCTCCGAAGCGTCCCGGAACAAACCGGCAAGAACATCGAGCGCAAACGGGTGAAGACCCAGCTCGGGTTCGTCGATGACAACGGTGGCGGGAGGACTTGGCTGCAACAGAGCGGCCGCAAGGCAGATGAATCTGATCGTCCCGTCGGAGAGTTGCCAGGGCTGAAATGGAAACGAAGATCCTTTCTGCCGCCATTCAAGTCTCACAACCTCATTGTCGCCTTTGTCTTCGGGTTCCAGAAGAAAATCATCGAAGAAGGGGGCAATCAGTTGAATTGTTTCCCTGATTTTCTCGTATGTGTCGTTGTTTCTGGTACGAAGTCGCAAAAGGAATGCGGCAATATTCGATGCGTCCGGATTTAATTCCCGCCAGTCCCTTACCGATTGGTCGCGCCGCAAGGGCGCCGTCATGCTCGTGTCGTGAAAATGATAGACAAGCCATCTGGACACGGCTTCATATATGTATGCCTCGGTACCGCGGTATGGCCCCCATTCTGATGGTTTATCCCTCCACTGTTTAAGTCGGGATTCAATTTGACCGCCCAAGTAATACTTCCAGTCTCCACCGCCCTGCCGGAGAGTGGATTCGCTTTTTACCATCAAGTCTCCTGAAGCGGTTGGTTCCAGCACGAAGGCGTATTCGTTCTGACCGAAACACAGGTGAGCCTTGATTTGAGGAGACTCTTTGGGGCCGCCGAAGAAAAACCCGTCCGCCCCTCCGTTTTTGGTGACAAAACTCGCGAGCCCCTCCTCCGACATGGCTCTGAGCATCCGGAAAAAGCTGACAAAATTGCTTTTCCCCGCCCCGTTCATTCCAACAATCATGTTGAGATTTTTTAAATCGAAGTCTTGCAACTTTCGGATGGACTTAAACCCGCTTATTGACATTGTATTTAAAGGGGATCCCATGTTCAGTTTATCTCCTTTGATGCATTTCTCATATTCTGCAGCGGCGGATGGCGCGTCTCATCCTTGAAAAAAATCTGTGCGTCCGAGTCCTTCCGTGGTTCCCTGTACAAACTTCCAGCGGACGGTAAAAACCAGCAGGGTAAGCGCATTAAATTAGCACTTAATATGCTTAGATAAGGGGAGGCTGTCAAACGATTTCGTCAGGATAAGGCCGCATCGTTCGGCCATGGGCTGGCTCAAACCCTTCAGCAATGTTTGACCTTGCTGAAACTTCCGCCCGCCGAATCCGATCATGCAAACCGAAATCCCGGCTAAAGCAGGTGCGACGAGTGGTGCAGCAAATGTCTTTCACCGGTTCCCGTGCGTCCTGCCATGCCTGAATATCTTCAGATGTTTAACTTTTATCCATCAGTGGTTTTCGACCTTGAATTTCTCAACTTTAAACCTTGCCTGCCGGCAAAGCTTCCGCCTCTTTTTGTCATTATCCTTGACCTTAAAGCCCCAAAACCATATACAGGTCTTATCACGCCAGACAACGACCCCTGCCGTCACACGGGGTCCGGAATCATTCACAAAACACCGTCAACAGAAAGAAGCATCCGCTTGACTGAAAACAGCCATTGCGCCCGGACCGCTGACACAGTCGGCAACGCGATTCCGATGACTCCGGAAGAAAAACTCGTGACCGACGTTTATGCCTCGGTGGACACAGCGACCGCATGCAACCTGGAAAAGCTCCGCAGCGAAGACGGCGTTATCGCGTCCTGCAAACAGGGCTGCTGCCACTGCTGCCGGTTTTTCATACTGATCAACGTCGCGGAAGCCCGCACCCTGGCGTGCTACATCCGGCGAAACTTTTCCCCGGACCGGATTGAAGCCATTCGAAAAAAAACGCTTCAATGGCATGAATGGGAGCATTCAGGTCCGGGAAGATATCCGGCATCCGGCATAGGGCGATATGATTCGGGCTACGAACACGGATGCCCCCTGCTCTCGAATGGCATGTGCAGCGTATATCCGGTCCGGCCGGTCGTGTGCCGTGTTCATTTTGTCTCTTCAAATCCAGTATTCTGCCTTGCGGCCAACGACCCTGAATCCAGGGAAGACGCTCCGGCCGTGCTCCTGTCCGTGGCTGCCGCTGCCGAAGCATGCGCCGGGGCGATTCGAAACCATATCGAAAGATCCGGTCTGGACTATACGCGCTCCCGGATGCTGCTGCCGCACTGGCTGGAGATCGAAATGGGATGGGACTTTCACCTGTCTCGCTGAAAACTTAAAGTTAAACCTTAGGAAATTCGCTTCGGGTCGACTCCGGCCTGTACGCCCGCGCTGCCGGTATTTTCAAATCATCGGAAAGGAGAAAACTCATGAGCGCATGCAACGGCACGATGATGCAGTATTTCCACTGGTACCTGCCGGCGGACGGCGCCCTGTGGAAACAGGTTTCCTCCGCGGCCCCGGGCCTGGCCGAACTCGGCATCACGGCGCTCTGGCTTCCGCCCCCGTTCAAGGGCGCGGGCGGCATAAACGACGTGGGCTACGGCGTCTATGACCTGTATGATCTGGGAGAGTTTCACCAGAAGGGATCGATCCGCACCAAGTACGGCGACCGGTCCGAATATCTCGACGCGCTTCGGGCGGCCAGGGCCGCGGGCCTTCAGGTCTACGCCGACATCGTTTTCAACCACCGGGGCGGGGCGGACGACCCCGAATGGGTCAAGGCCGTCCGCGTCCGGAAGGAAGACCGGTCCAGGGAATTTACCCTGGATTACGACGACTACTGGATCGAGGCCTTCACCGTGTTCAATTTTCCGCAGCGCCGGGGAAAATACTCCGACTTCACCTGGAACTGGGAACTCTTCGACGGCGTGGATTTTGCCGCCAACTTTCCCAGGGAAACCGGAGTGGTGTTCAAGTTTCACCAGCGGGGCAAGGACTGGGCGAAAATGGTCAGCGGCGAGCTGGGAAACTACGATTACCTGATGTTCTCGGACATCGACATGAACCATCCGGCCGTCCGCACGGAACTGGGAAACTGGGGAAAGTGGTTCCTCGACCAGACCGGCGTCGACGGATTCCGCCTGGATGCGGTCAAGCACATTCAGTTCAGCTTCTTCTGGTACTGGCTCGAACAGATGCGCCGCCATGCCGGTCGGCCCCTTTTCGCCGTGGGAGAATACTGGAACCCGGACAACGTCGAGGAGCTTCACGCCTATATTCAGGGCACCCGCGGGTGCATGTCGCTCTTTGACGCCCCGCTTCACCGCAACTTCCACGAGGCGTCCCGTTCCGGCGGCCGTTACAAGATGCGCCGGATTCTGGACAACACGCTGATGAGTCAGCAGCCGGCCCTGGCCGTCACCCTGGTCGACAACCACGACACCCAGCCCTGCCAGGCCCTGGAATCCTGGGTGGACTGGTGGTTCAAGCCCCTGGCCTACGCCGTCATTCTGCTTCGGGCCGAGGGATACCCCTGCGTCTTTTATCCGGACCTGTACGGCGCCGAATACGAAGACAAAACCCATCACATCCTTCTGGCGCCGATCCCCGGGCTTGCCAAGATGATTTCCGCTCGCAGCCGGTTCGCCTACGGCACTCAGCGCGATTATTTCGACCATGAACACATCATCGGCTGGACCCGCGAAGGAGAAGAAGAGCGTCCGGGCTCCGGTCTTGCCGTGATGTTAAGCGACGGCCCCGGCGGGAGCAAGTGGATGCATGTCGGCCAGGCCCACCGGGGAAAAACCTTTGCCGATTACTTGGAAAACGTATCCGGAAACGTAACGATCAACGAATACGGATGGGGAGAATTTTACTGCGCCGGAGGATCGGTTTCCGTCTGGCTGGACCGGACGCAAATCCCCTGACCGGATCAAGCCGCCGGAATACGGGCATCACCGGCAGCGCGGATACATTTTCCACAGCACAAAATACATCCACGCCTGGATTATCTTTACTAGCTAACGCACCAGTTGCGCCTTAAAAAATCTGTTTTTTTTATTGACAACAGGCAGGCCCTTAAGTTACCTGTAACCTATCATCATTATAAATTATAAACGACAATCAGTTTTTTAGACGCAGGTCAGAACGAACGACCACCGGCAGTCAAAGGTGGATTGGGTTTTCAGGACAGATAACAAGGAGTTATTAGCGGAAACCGCCCGGTGTTCATCACGTTCATGCAGCTGGCGTCTGATCGCACTTCCGGGCATCCTCTGCCGCTTCGATTTCAAAATACCGGTACATGAATTTTCTCGGTCTCTTTCGGGTTCTACGCCCCTTCTGACTTGCCGCGGGGCAGTTTTAGAAATTGCGTCATTGTCCGGTTCTTTCGGACGGGTTCTATAATATAAGGTACAAAACGCAACACAGAACAAAAGGGATATGAAAGTTCGGGCAGGACTTTTCCATATCCAGGGTTCGAAACGCAACACAGCACAAAAAGGGATATGAAAGTTCGGGCAGGACTTTTCCATATCCAGGGTTCGAAACGCAACACAGCACAAAAAGGGATATGAAAGTTCGGGCAGGACTTTTCCATATCCTTCGAACAGAATACGATCATTCATCATAAATTACAGCCAAATTACAGGGTAAGCCCTTCATACACGCAGGAGGTGGTTCATGGGTATCGCCAGAAATTTACGCAGATTAGCCCGGAAGCAGGACGCCGTCGCCGCTAAAAAACCCCAACGAAAAGCAATGATGGAACCTCTGGAGCCGCGGCTGCTGCTGAGCGCCGATCTTAATCCTGATGCGGCCGATGCCTTGGCGGATGGCGTGCAGCAGTTCGGCGACCGCGTCGACACTTTCATGCAGGACGACGTGTTCGACACGAACCTTCCCTTTATAGTACAGGTCCAACAGCAGGGCGAAACGGCGGAGCTTGTGGCGCCGACCCTCGATACTCTGTTCGCGGTGCCGGTTGACCCAGACGGAGAAGGCGGCAGTGGTCCTATCGCGGCACTGCAGGCGTTGGATGTCGGCCCCGGAGACAGGGGCGGCGACGAGAAGGTCGATGCGGGCGAGTTCATTCAGGGCTGGTTTTTCGACAAGATCAATCCGGATGATTTTTTAAATGACCTGAATGAAGACGGATATATAAATACGATAGATTTCATGACTTATATCTTCAACCTGGACAATTCCATTACCATTAATATGCCCGGGTCCACCCCCGACATAACCGTGACCTTCAATGTCATCAGTGCATCTGATCTGACCGGCGATGTGCCTGTCGCCGACCTTCTATTCGATGTGGACTTCACACTCACCGTCTCCCAGGACATGCAGATCGACCTCGGGACCGAGGCCGATGCCCTGAAGCTCGAGGCCTTTACCGGAACTTACGATGGTGCTTCTGGGACATACGATACCAAGGCGACCCCCCTGATCCCAATTGATGCTGCCCTCGAATTCGGTTTCACCTTCGGTGTCCGCACAAGCGGACAGCAGTCAGACGGGCAAACGCTGAATGAATATGACTTTTTCATCAGGAAAGCCGATGACCTCAATGTAAGCGCCAAGACCCACGACATTAATATACCAGAAGACCCCGATGACGACTCAACAACCGTCGACAATTACGGGTTCAACCTGAACATAGGGTTCCTTGGGGCCTATGTCAGCAACGGGACCATTAATTACCAGGCCCAGATCAGCACCCTTCTGATCGACTCCGACAGTCCCGAGGTCCTTGGCTTCTCCGTCGACCAGTACGGGGATGAGGAGACTAGTGGCATCGTGACAGGCTTCAATGCGATTGACTCCGAGGACCTCGCGCATGACGCCGGCTTTGTATTGCGCATCGGGAACGCAGGCATAGCAACACAGGTAACGGTTACCGCAGATGCCACTAATAATGTCCTGAACGACCTCCTTCTCGACGTCAACAGCACCTTGGGGACCGTCGGTTTAGGCGGCCTCGTCACTGCGAGCCTTGTTGCAGATACAGACCCGGAGACAGGCGAAGACATAACCAAGCTCCAATTCAATCTTGTCGAGACAACAGCCACCGAATTCGGATTTGCCTCCGAGATGTACAACGCCGACGGAATACTGTCAGCAGTTCCGACCGATCTCGAGTTCAATTCGAACCAGTCTTTCCTGCTCTCAATCGGCGGAGCCCTGCCCGCGTTGGTGGAAGTCAGGTTTCCGGACCCGGCCCAAACGGACATCGGCTTCGGGACTTCACAGGCAGCCATTCTCCCGGACCTCGTAGGTGAAAACACACCGAATTTCAGCGGCAATCTTTACGAAGAATTACTAATTGGCGATTTGCTAATTCCTGATTTTTCTGCAAATTTCACACTGGTAGTCACGAAGAGCGACGGCTTCAGCCTTACCCGCGATGTATCTGTCACGGAGTCGCTGAGCACCCCGGACCCGAACGTCTCGATAGCCAACCTGGTCAGCGACATCAATCAGGCCTTGACAAATGAAGGGCTTAGCACCCTGGTGCAAGCGAAGGTTTCCGGAGATAAAATAGCCCTTTATCGAGTCAGTGATGTAGTCTCGTGCATAGAAGTTACTGCAGCAGATGCCGTTACACAAAACGACATCGGTTTTGAAGTGGGGCAGATAACCACCCTGACCCTGACTGCCGAGGATGAGGTGTCCAATCCCTCCTTTAATGATGATAACGATAGGACAGACGATTCAGCCAATATCCAGCTTACCATCAAGACTTCGTCGGGTACAGTTACCGAAATTGTTTCCGTCGCGCCGGGCAGCACCACTGAAGCGGCTCTCGCTGCGGCCATAGATACAGCTCTGTCCGATGCGGGGTTTGCCATTAATGCCACCTACGACAGCGACCTGGACAAGATCGTCCTCATTGCCCAGGATGCCTCTATCCTCGCTTTCAGCATCAAAACGATCAATGATGACATCGGGGACCTTGTCGGTGACGTCAACCGGGCACTTGCCCAGGCTGGAATCGATACAAAGGTCGAGGCAACCACAGACGGGACGAATCTATTCCTCACATCAATCGGTTCATCGGCAGGGAAATCACTGGAAATCACCCATACCCTCACCCTCGATGCCGGTGTGACCTATACTGAATTACAAACACCCCCGGCTTTTGGTGGGACATCAACGGAAGACCTCTTCTCACCATCGGTGGACGAGGAACACTCCAATATCTTTTTCAACCTGCCGGTCCATGTCGTCAATGGTCTGAACTATGACCCTTCCTACGTTACTATTGCCGGCAGTTTCAGTCCCTTTGGGGAACTGTTGCACAATAACGACCCGGATACCTATCCAGAGCCCGTAGCGATTTATGACGACACGGGGGAGACCAGCCGGTTTAAGATCGATTTTGACCTTGACCCTGAGATAGAGGAGCAGGACTCTCCGTACACTATTGCTTTGGATACCTCCACGCTCGATGAAAAGGCGGTGCTTTACAATATGGCCGAACCGCTCAACTTCAACCTCATCACCTCCGAGAGCATGATCGGCCTGCTGCAAAACCTGGGTGCGGCCCTGCAGGATTTGGCCGAATCGGGGGTCTTCGCCGCCTATGATATCCCCTATGTGGATGCAACCTGGGCCGACCTGCTCAATTTTTCCGATTCCGACAAATACGTTTTCTCAGGCCTGGTTGACAGATCTCTAATCTATGAGACAAACGGCACCGGTGTCGACGTGTCGGATGATGATCCAGAAACGCCAGAGGATGACGCCAACAGACTGCTTATGAGGGTCGTCGACGACAACGGTACATCCGACAAGGATGACGACACGGTCTACCTCGTCCCCACCTTCGAAACTGCGCAGCAGCTTGCTGTAAGACTGAGCTATATCCTCGGTGTGGGATTGATCGGCGACGGTGGAATCAACGCCAATTATGTTCCTGACGGGACAGGTTCCGGCGATCCCGAAGACGGGGTCAATGAACTGACCTATGAGATTTACCTGACATCCGGCGGCCGCACCATCGTAGACCTGGACGCGGTGCCTTTCGAATATGATGTCGCATTGGACGATTTTTCCAAGCTGACCCTGACTGCCACGGTGGACGAAGAGGAACTTGCCAACCAGCAGGTGGCCCTGCAGGGCTTTACCGGCCTGAACATGACATTCGGCATCGACCTTTCTCCCCCGGGGGCGGTGATTTACGATGACACCGAAATCGCCAACCTCAACGGCGGAGAGGGCGTGGATATCAAGACCGAATACGCGCTGACCGGGGATACCGGGGTGATCACGGCACTGAGTTCTGATGCCCATATATACATAGCAATTGATCCTGATGAGTACACTCTTTTTTCTACACAGGTTGAGATTGAGGCTGCCGACACGGTCGGCAACATAGCAGCACAGGATTATGCGGACAGCATTAACACAGCAATGGCAAATACGGTGTATGGCTCGGGTTACCTAAGTGATTATGTCTTTGCAAAAGTGATAGACGGAAAACTTGCTCTGGAGGCCATTGGTTCCGCTTCAACCATTGAGGTATTCGCCGGATCCCAAACGGATACGGCCTGGACGGAGCTAGGTTTCTCGCCGGTGGGAATTGTGGGGGATACAGTCGAGGCCCTCAAGGCTCCAACACCCCAGGTCGGGAGGCTTTCAGATGACGCCGTGTTCACCATCGACATTGAGGGGGACAACAACGGACCCTACACAGTGACGGTACCCGAGAATTCCACGGTCTGGAAAAAAATGGTTAAAGGGAGCTTTGTAACGTACGGGAACAACACGATAAGTGACCTGGTCTCTGACGTCAACAACGCCCTGGCTGCCACGGACATCGGCAATGCGCTCGGCTTTCTGGCTGAACAGTCTGTAGAAGGTGATACACTTTATGCCGAGTTCAATGCGCAGCTGTCTTTTTCAAGACCCGTGGTCTTTTCGGTCTCCGTAAATGGCGGCGAGTATGTTTCGGTTGAGGTTGCTCCTGACAATTATGCGGGTATCAATGCACTGATAACTGCCGTCCATGAGGGACTTGTGACCGCAGGCCTTAATGAGGATATCATGGCAATGGCATCCGGCAGTAAGATTCTCCTTACGGCAGCATCAACAGGTGGTCTGGGTTCTTCGGACAGGAAACAGGGATTTATAGGTGTGAAACTGCCCTGAGTTCATGTTCATGCCGCAGCCTGTTTTTGATGTAGTGAATCGAAGTAAACCATAGCCGGGGTCTTTCTGTCAAAGTTATGATGCCACCGCTTTTCGTTGTAAAACTTGAAATAGAAAGAAAGTCCTTTCTTCAATTCGGTCATTGATCCATATGCTTTCAGGTAAATATCCTCGTATTTGACGCTTCTCCAGATTCTTTCAATAAAAACGTTGTCCATCCACCGGCCCTTGCCGTCCATGCTGATCGTAATATTTTTTGTATGAAGAACGTCTGTAAACGATTCCGAAGTAAACTGGCTGCCCTGATCCGTATTAAAGATTTCAGGGCAGCCGTATCCGGCAACAGCCTCTTCCAGGGCATCCACACAGAACGAACTGTCCAGGGCGTTGGACAGACGCCAGGAGAGAACCATCCGGCTCGCCCAGTCCATCACCGCCACAAGATAACAATGCCCCTTTGCCATAGGAATGTACGTGATGTCAGCGGCCCACACCTGATTCGCACGATCGATCTCAAGATTGCGGAGCTGATACGGATACTTCACATGCCCAGGATGCGCCAATGAAAGCTTCCGCTTGATATAAAGCGCCTCGACGCCCATAAATCTCATCAAATGGCGCACCTTGTCTCGACCCAGGTCATAGCCCTTTGACCACAGCTCGTCGCGAATTTTCCGGCTGCCATAGAACGGGCATTGCAGATGAATCTCGTCGATCTGACGCATCAGTTCAATATCTCGCTCGCTCAGAGGCGCCGGTTTATAGTAGACGCCGGATCTGTTCAGTTCCAGAAGCTTGCATTGCCTCGTTACAGGCAGTTTTTCCTCTTTGTCGATCATTTCCTGGCGCTCGCATCGCCTATGCGACCGAGCGCGCCTGATAAAAAATCGTTCTCCATCGACAACTGCCCGATCTTGGCGTGAAGCTCCTTGACGCTCGGCCCCTGTTCGGGTTTCCTGTCCTTGCTGAAAACGTCTGCCGCGCGCTCCAGAAGCTGCTTCTTCCACTCTGTAATCTGGTTCGGATGAACCTGATACCGCTGGGACAACTCAACGATCGTCTGATCGCCCTTCAGGGCATCCAACGCCACTTTCGCCTTGAATGCCGGTGCATGATTTCTTCTCGGTCTCCTGCTCATAATCGCTCCTTTTTTCCGTTCATTATAGAGCAGCTTTTACACTTATGCACCTGTCCAGTTTTCCCAGACCAGCTCTAAGATGATCTATGATTTCGGAACGAGTCCATGGCGGCGTTCCAATACTCACAATGTTTTGCATAAGGTGGATTCTCCTGTGTTGTAGGGCCAACAGTATATTAGGCGGCCGGCCGTATATCACGTCC
>Ga0265294_10010379_pt1 | contig 10593 bp, 6 predicted proteins | sample MunlanPumphouse3_FD_192504 | JGI IMG/M metagenome (GOLD analysis project Ga0265294, IMG submission 192504) | Groundwater microbial communities from a municipal landfill in Southern Ontario, Canada - Pumphouse #3 | ecosystem: Environmental > Aquatic > Deep subsurface > Groundwater | place...
TTGATAATAATAGTTGTCTCCCCATATAAACAGGCTACCATTTAAAGTGATTGCTGAGGAATAACTATCACCTAATGATACTTGGATAATCTTGTCTCCTATCCCTAAGTTAAACTGATTAGTTATTTTAGTTGGAACTGACTTATTTACGCTAGTATTGTCGCCTAATTGACCATCATAATTAGCACCCCACATGAAGAGTTGTCCGTTAGTGGTTAGTGCAGTAGAAAAAGAATAGCCTAATGACACTTGGATAATCTTATCGCCTGAAGTCAGGCTAAATTGACTTGTGATTTTGGTAGGAACAAATTTTTTTGTCGTTGTACCATCGCCTAATTGACCATAAAAATTTCTACCCCACGTGAAGATTTGTCCATTAGTGGATAATGCTGATGAATGACTATTACCTAATGATACTTGGATAATTTTATCGGCTGAAGTTAGAATGAAACTACTCGTAATTTCAGTAGGTATAAATTTATCTATAGTTGTACCATCACCTAATTGACCATCATAATTGGCACCCCACATGAAGAGGCGTCCATTTGAAGTTAATGCTGCAGAATGAGAACTTCCCAAAGACACTTGGCTAATGGTCTCTCCAGGATTTAGTACAATATGACTAAGTGGATCAACATCTATGATACTATATGTGATTTTATATTGATTGATTGTCCACTTTGCATATAAAATAGTTTCACCCCTATAGATTTTTACGCACCCTTGAGTGATTTTACAACATTTTATCAAATATATAGTAATTAGATTGTGACTTCAAGATAATTTAATAAACATATTAATGATTCTATTAGATTATCTTGATATTAGTTTTTAGTTAGAAATCATTTGCTGTGATTAACAAATCGATCATACCATTATTACGGTTAATCACTTTGAATCCAACATCTAAATGCAATTTAAAAGTGTTGTCTCTTCTGCTTTCAAAAACATTATGTACAGCTCTTGCATCGTATTCTTTAAATGCAATATCAAGCAGCAAGATCAATGCTTTTTTACCAAATCCTTTACCTCTATATTTGCTTTCAATGATAATTCCCATATCATACCAATCTTGTTCTGAATTGTAGTGTAGATTAACTTCTCCAATAAATTGATGATCAGTAACATTGATAATATAAGCATAGTATGTAGAGGGTTTATTATCAATCCAAAATTTATACCATTTTTCCCATTTATTTCTAGGAAATTCAATACAACCAGTATTTTTATTATAAGATGAAATATTTAAATTATAACCTTTGTTATAACTCATTGTCTCTGGTTGCATTAAAATAGTTTGGCGATATTCAAGTTCTTCTAATTTGGGGACATATAATTCAATGTTATTGCTAATAAAAATCACCTCTTTTAGTACTAAAATTTAATAAATGCACCGTTTTTTATTGAAAATTTAATTAGAAGATAGTTTTTTATAACCTAATGAGTATATCATAATGCCCAATGTCTAGCATCAAAATCAAATGATCATTTTCATAAGTCCAAATGACTCGGATTGACATGTTGATACTAGATTCAAATAGAATCTCACTACCTTTTATGTTCTTAGTTCTAAGACTCGGATGTTTGTGGTTGACTATAAATAAAGATAATTTCTGATAAAACTGTTTCTTTTCACGATCCTGTAGTTTAGAAAAAGATTTTTTGAATCGATTTGAAAAAATAATTTCATATTTCATCACTTTTATTCTATTCCTTATCGCTATCTGTTTCAGAACTCTCAAGATATTGTATAGCTTCTTCAACAGATTTAAATGGGCCAACATTATAATTAGATGAATCCTCTTGAAGTCTTAATACAGTGTTCTCTAATTTTTGTATATATGACTTTGAATATACTGCAACAGGTTCAATAATAATTTTTCCATCTTTAACCGAAATATCTAAATGATCTCCTTCATATAGATTTAGTTCATCGATTATTTCCTTTGGTATCGTGATTTGTGATTTTTTTCTTAAATCTATGATCATAAAATCAACCCCTATTCCTACTTTCTTACTTTCTAACTACATTATATCAATTTGTCAGTGTATTTGCAATAGTAGTATCTATAATTTTGAGTCGAAAAAAAAGGTCTTGACACAAATTGTATCAAAACCGGTTAATCGACTGTCTTGTCTTTACAATGTTTATCACTGTTTTGAGTATAAAATATTCAATGTTTTACTCTTGTCTTAAACATGTTGCGTTCTCTTACCTTATAATAACTCTAGTAAAGCTGTTTATTTTTTTTACATCAAATTATTAATTTAGATATCTTGAACTAAAAAACGACTCTTGAGAAAGAGTCGTTTCATTGTGTTGTAATTTTAATTCCGCATTTTTAATAACTATTCATTAATATATATATTTTTAGTGAATATGATATCTTAATCTCTGTTGAAAATACCTACCAATCCATTTTCTTTACTTTCTTTCAATATATATATAAAATCCACTGTCCTATTTCCATCTCAGTCCAGTTCTGAATAATCCATATGTGTACATCTAGCCAACACTAAATCAACATTTGATTCTCGTCATTATAAATTGCCATAATTATTTAAAAAAACTATAAACACAATAGAAGAAAATATAGCAATTATTAATGACACTAGGATAAAAATAATATACTTCTTTTTTGTACTTCGGGTTGATATGTAGCTATAAACTGCTTTATTTGAACCTATTAGTAATACAACAGATATCAAAATACATGTAAATTGAAAAGGAAAAACATACCATAAAGGTTCTGCAACAGAACTAATAAAAGAGCCAAATATAATAATACATATTGCAATCGATAAAATAATCAATCTATTTCTCTTATCCACACTCATCTTATTCTTCCAACTGAGTACCACACATTGAAACCAGTTCTGTGCTTTTTCAGTGAGAACCCTCCTTTACTTATCGTATAATATATTGCTGCTCCAATATTGGATATAGTCCATACGGAGTTGACCACTTTCAAGGCAATGTATGCAACAATAACAATAATTGCAAGTGTCCTTATCCCTGGTAGAGATAACCCCCATATCATACATTTGATAAATGCTATATTGCCTACGACACCAAATATCATCAAACCAATCTGTACCCAAGCCTTTGAACCACGGTAATTGGTTGCTTTAGCAAATCCAGAATAATCAACATTAAGAATTGGGTTATTATTACTATAAGCATAAGTGTTTGCAGAAACTATTTCATCATCTGCAGATATCAACCCATCACTATTTATAAACCTAGCTACTTCTGAATTATAATACCTACTGTTTAAATAGTAAAGGTTTATTTCAGAATCATAACGATAACCTCGATAATTATACGCATTAGCATCCCCAATATGTCCATATCCAGCACGAACAAATGGATCAATGATATTTCCATAAGCATCATAAGTATAGTTTGCTACCATAAGGCCATCGGCATTAAGAATATGAGTAATATCCCCTAGTTGATTTCTTAAATAGAAATAGTCAGCTTTTGTGTTAGAATCATCTTCATAATTAAACCCAATTAGTGTTCCATCATAGTCATATGTATATATTATAACATAATCAAGAGTCTCATTTCCAGAAGTATTATACTCTTTTCCTTGTTCTAAGATCACTCTATCTTCATCAAGTTCGTAATCAACTTCTTTTATTACTACAAAAGTGTCCTGACCATTATCCCATGTGTTATAAGAAATAGCTTTCTTAGTTCTATATCCTTGGTCATTGTATTGATATTCTAACCTAAATTCATTAATTCCCATGTAATTATATACATCTATTTGAGTAAGTTCTCGACCACTCCACGACAGAACGGCATACTCATAAGTTGTTCCATCATAAACAAAATCAGATATATTTATTGGATTCCCTTGGTTATCGTAAGTATATTCTTGAATTGTTGTTGTTCCAGTATGATTTCCACTTCCATCGTAAGTCCATGATTCATAACCTTCTAATTGATCATCCCAGGTTGTATCATAATTGTAATGTAAATGTTCTTGAGGTGTTCTATCACTACCAGTTGGATTTCCGACTTTAAAAACAATTCTAAAATCAATTTCATAGAATATGCCATATGTAGCGGTATAATTTCTATAGTAATATCCTTCTTGATTGACATTTAAGTTAGAATATGTCATTGTTGTTGTCATGCCCATGACATATGTTTGATTATCTAAATCATAATACTTAAAGATTAATGAAGGTGTCTCACCTAAATCAAGCTCATATATATCATTATAATCATCATATCCATTATAATACATTTTTAAATCATAGTAACCAGTACTATTTTGATAGAAACTAGGAATTGATACTGGAATAGTATCATTTTGACCATATAAAAAAGTCTTTACATCGGTTATATTACCTCTTGAATCATAGTAATAATATTTTGTAAAATTTGTATCTGTAAGAGTTGTAGAAGATTCATCATAATCTCTTGAATCTTCAACTACTAATTGATTCATCTCATCATACTCATAATTTCTATACAATTCTAGTGATGAGCCAATATAGTAATACTCTTTGGTTATGTTTCCTAAACTATCATAAGAATAACTGTACTTGTAGTTAACTCCAGGTCCATTAATTTCATAAGTAATGTTGCTAATTCTTGTTGAGTTTGTTGCAGTATAATTGAAGTTCTGTTTTACATTGAAATTGTCTCCTGTTAAGTATATATAATCTAATCTATATAAAGCACTAGTTTCGTAATGGTAATCTTTTTCAATGTCATCAAATGATTTTGATGTGAATGATGTTTTATCATAGAAGCTAGATGTCATTAAACATACATCATTTTGAACATCATAATTGAAGCATTCATTATGTTGATAACTTGTAGTAGATTCCTCGCCATCGATATTGAAATAAAGCGAAGTTAAGTTACCGCTGTCATCATACGAATAATTTATGATATTGTTAGACTCATCGATAACTTTAATCAACTGACCTGCTGTGTTATAAGTATAGAATTCTGATTCAGTAATACTACCATCTTCCCAAGTGTTATATACAGCAATTCTTCCTGATTGATCATACTCATAAGAGAATCTCATAACGAAAGTACTGGTTCCTGATTCTTTTATAGAAATATCTGTTACTAAGTCATTATCATTGTATGAGAATCCTAGGATATCTCCATTACCAAATCTTTGTTCAGAGATATTATCTGAATAATATGTTCCATCATCGTATGTGTAGTGTGTTAGTTCTTGTGAATTTACATAAATATAATCGATTCTACCTTGAGCGTCATAACTCATTTCATAGTAATAACCCGAATCTAAAACAATTTTCCATAACTGATCATCAGAGTTGTACATATAAGTAATTGAACCATACTCTTCTCCAGATACATAATTATCATAATCATCAACAGATAGTACTTCGATTAACTTTCCTTCATTATCATAAATGTAATGAGTATCTTGCCCTTTTGCATTTTCTATAGCTTCTAATAATCCAGTCATTGTATCATTATAATAGCTAGTAGTATTTCCAAATTCATTTGTTTCAGTTGAAATATATTGATTTAGACTCGTATAGGATGTAGATGTGGTATAGTATATTCCATCGTCATCTATTCCATTTTCATCTAAATCTTCAAAGCCTACTTTAATTATAGTCCCTTGACCATATGAGTTATATTCAATTTCTGAATTAACATTGTTAAATTTAATACCATTTATTTGTTCATTATCATTTTCGGACAAATCTATACTAGTACCATCAGATGAATTAATTTCTTTAGGAAATGATCTATAGTCTTTACTTAAGTCATATACGTACTCTGTAAAATCACCTGCAGAAGTTTGAGTGAGGGATAAGTTTCCATATTCATCATAAACATAGTTTGTAGTCGATTGTTCAAAAAAGACTTGTAACCCATCAAAATACACTGTTCCTTCGCCTGTATATTCGAAGAAAACATTTATCACATATGTATTATCTTCAGGCATATTTATCTTGCTAAACTGATATTGCCATCCTTCTATAGTTGGATCAAAATCAATGTATTCTCTTGTTATTATTGAAGATTCATAGTTAGGAGATCCAATCAAATATGCTCCAGATGCGAAATCTATTCTTATACGATAATTTTTTATTACTCCGTTATCAATATCGTCTTGTGAAATTGATGTTGGAGTACCATAAGTATTGCTCCATGCCCCGATTATTAACTGACCTACTTCCTGAAATGCTGCTGTTCTCGTAAATTCAGTTATACCAGCACAAGCCCATCTAGATTCTGTGCTACTACCGTCGATTGCAATAGCATAGTTACCTAGAAAATTCTCATAATCATCATTAGTTATACTATCAATATTAGTTCTGTAAACACTTGTACTATCGCTCATATACCATCCCGGTACATCTCCACTTGAAGCAACTGACTCAAATGAAGGGTTATCCATCATATTTGTTCTATTGTCCATAAAATCAGGAAAGATTTCTATATTATCAAAATAGACTACTCCTATATCGTGATTTACAAGAGATATCTTCACTTCTTGATCAGTTAATCCTGTACCAACCGTAAACTGAATGTTGACTTTCGTCCATTCTCCTGTAGGATCGACATCAGAAATAATTTCTGCATTTCCTTCTACTTGAACACTAATCCATACGTCATCCGAGTATGCTTCATTTTTTATGTAACCTGATAAAGTATAAACTCCTTCATCTAGCTCTATAGTTTGTTCAAAATGTCCATTTTCATTACTAAACCCTTTTAGTCTAGCAGAAAAATCACCAAACAGGCTAATATCATCATAATGTGTGGTTCTATCAACTTCATAATATATGTCTCCTATATCATTATAATAGTCCCATCCGTATCCAAAACCAAGAGTTTGATACTCAAACCCATGATTTTCTATTGGATTAAATAAATTAGTTTGTGGTGATGAAGATTCGACTAATTGATTATTGTTTAAGTAGTTTGGTTCCCCATCTATTATAAGATAATCTAATCCAGTATCATTATAATCTAAAACACTAAACAGATTTAAGTATTTAAAGTGTTGAGCATTTCCATTACTATCAACAATATTCACTGTATGCCCATAACTATCAAACTTATAGATTATATTTTCGTTATCCTCATTAGTGATAATTGTTTGAGCAAAACTATAACTATATGTCAACTCATTAAAAATACTAGCATCGTAATATGTTTTTACATTAGTTACCTTATCAGTAGTTGATGCAAATGTATATTCTACTTTGTCTTGATATTCAATGTAGTGTCTATAAAGTTCTCCTGAAGACTTGTAATCATACTTTAAAATATCATCAACAGCCATGCTCATTGAATCATCATAGTTTTTATTATACTCAACTATTAACTCATAATCTCCAGTCCCATCATTTTTAGCTTGATAAGTGTATTCAGTTTTTTCAAGAAGATAACTTGAACTAACATTTTGATAAACATATAAGTTTGCTTCTGACATCACTCCATTACTATATGAAATTGATATTTGATTACCTACTTCATCAGTTATTGATTCAATCAAGTTTTGATTCGACGAGTTTCTTGTAATAGTAATTGATTGGTCAGTATATTCGTCTGTGATGGTTGTTAAGTATCCTGAATAGTTATATGAATATAAGTTACCTTGAGTAAAGCCATAATAACCCAATACTAAAGCATGATCTTTGTTCTCAACTAAAATGTCTCCTGACCCATCTTCAGCAACATAACAATAGGTATCATGTTGTAGATTTAGATCAGTACATCTACTATCACAAGTTGTTGCATGATAATATACTTTATTTCCAGTATAGTCTTCTGTATATATATTTCCTGAGCTATCTTTTTTAACATAAGTATTGTAAATAATATTCCAACCTTTATGATATCCTAAATCAGTATTCTTATTTTGGATATTATATCCAAAAACTAGAGATAAACTTTGTCTTTCTGTTTGAAAACTTAAATCGTTTCTAACTATGTTAAGCATTCCTGAATAGTCAGACACATATCCTGTGGAGTAGTCACCAACTTGTTGCGAATTATAAGTCCAATAATCTTTTATACCAGCTGTATAAATATAACCAATTGTTAGCTTAGGTTTTGCTCCAGTTGAGTAATCCAAAGAATCAAAATATACATAATTCTGAGTACTTTCATCTTCATGTCTTAATTCAAGCACACCATCATCAACACCATCTTCATACCAAATACTAATAGCTCTTGTAATATCTAACATATAATCTTCTGTATTTGTGTCAGTTGGGTCAACAAAGAAGTAATCAATTATCCTGCTATCTACATCAGTTAAATTTTGACCACTAATACTATCAAAACTGGTCGTTTGATTAACCATTCTTGCATTAACTTGTACGTCATTCGTAACAGTATATTTTGAATATAAGTTCAACTCTAAATGAGCGTAGTTTATTGATATGTTGTCAGGCAAGCTATCAATACCGAACTCAATATACGATCTATATTTGTAACTGTTATTAACACCTGATTTAATATAATTAGTTGTAGTGCTGCTACCAGAAGTACTCCAAACATACTTATCTCTTATGTTTGTGTTATTTGTTTGTAGAACAATACTTGGATCAATAGAAACAGGATAACTTGCACTACTTAGCCAATCATCATTTGGTGTAATTGTAATTAAGTATGTATCTTTTTTAGTTTCTACAAAAGTAATTTCAACATCAAAAGAATCATTCCCGTCATTGTCAATCATATACAAATCATCTAAAGAGAAAATTTCTTCTAAATTCTCATTTACAAAAATTATATTACCGTCACTATCTTCTATCAAAGATAAGTTATTTAATTCATATTTAAAAGTCAAACTATAATCAGATATATACTGATTTAAAATAATGTTTTCCTTTATTTGAGAACCAGTAATAACATACTCTAGATCAACTCCACTTTGAACATTGCTATATACTAGTCCTTGGTTGATGTTAATTAGTTCATTTATCTTTGTTGATTCACTATTGTTGTCATCAATAGCAATGGATGTATCATTAATATTGAATATACTCCAATCAATACTGTAATCGTAATAATCTAATTTAATCTTCTTATTGTCATCTAATTTCTTAGGGAACTTCAACTTGAAGATATTACTGTTAGTTTCATATTCATCTTCAACTAAGCCAAGACTATTATCAATATCATTCCATTGATTGTTCTCGTAATAATGCACTACATCATCATATAAAGCAACTTCATAAGTTCCATCTTCTTTTAGGAAAGTTTTTGACGTAGCTGTTCTTTCAGATATTATTTCTTCCTCTAGTTCAACATCACTTTGATTAAAATCAACATCAGTAGTTGTTGGATAATTCACTACTTCTTTATCTGGACTGGTTATATTAGTATATGTATCATCTAATGCATATACAGGCATGCTTTTTTGTGGAATCACACTAGTGGCTACCATAAAAACACACAATAATACTATCGTTATTTTCTTAATCATTCTTCTATCCTTTCGTTTATTTGTTTAGAACACAAAAACACATTTCACATGTGCATTTTGATTACTTTAATTTCTTACAACGCAATACTGACTAGGTCTATCAGGGCCATCAGCTTTACTTCTATTATTTTCCCAGTGTAAAGGTTGTAAGTTGCATAAATTATTACTACCATTTCTGCTTACAGGAATAATATGGTCAATTTCCCAACCATATCTAGTTTGCATACCATATGAAGCCTTAGCTATTGTCGCTCCGCATTTATCTTTTCTTTTTTGACTAGCATCTACTCCACCGATAGGTTGAGCTTTTTCCCAAACCTGGTAAATCACTGATTTTGAAAAATCCATATAATCATCCTCCTTTCTTCAATACTAATTATTTTAAGATTAGTTACTTCTTTCTTTGAGTAACTCATTTAACTCTTTTATGATAGAGTAACTTCTTTTATGTAATACTTTGTTTATGATGTACTCCCCATTTAATATTTCTTCTATTTCTTTTGAGTACCACTCATTTAGTTCATTAACAACATATTTTAATAACTCATCATTTTTACAAAACTCTTTATCTTTTAGTTTTTCCGCATAATTAACAATAAAATGATTTGTTGAGTACTCAAGTATAACTCTAGATATACCAGATAACTCAATATTAACTATTTCCTTTATTCTTTTTTCTTTTTCCATTTTTCTATTATGAATATAATTACAAATGCGAAAATGTAGATATACATCTACTATTTTCGGCTACCTTGTTTATTTTTGTCAGTATTCCGTATATAATTAACTTGTAACTGGGGTTGGTGAAACTAAGGATGGAACATCATCTGGATCTTGACTCATCGTTGTATTATTTGCCATTCCTACAATACAGAATAAAGATAAAAACATTAGTAGTAGCAATGCAATTATCTTTTTCATCATATCCTCCTTTTAGTTACATAATAATACTTTTTTAAAAAAGTAACAGGGTCAAATAGGCCCGTTTTGGAGTGAATATGCAAAAAAATACAAGAAATTACATCGAAATGATAGATGATTTAAGGAGAGAGTATAATTTCACTGTTGAAAACTTATGTGAAAACATTATGTCTCCTAGGTATTATCGAAGAATATTATCAGGAGAAAGAAA
>Ga0265294_10010380_pt1 | contig 10592 bp, 9 predicted proteins | sample MunlanPumphouse3_FD_192504 | JGI IMG/M metagenome (GOLD analysis project Ga0265294, IMG submission 192504) | Groundwater microbial communities from a municipal landfill in Southern Ontario, Canada - Pumphouse #3 | ecosystem: Environmental > Aquatic > Deep subsurface > Groundwater | place...
GTCGGTCCCTCCAATGTTTTTCGTTTGGTCACTTAAAACATTATCAGAGGTTCTGACTTGAGTCACTCTATTTTCTTATGTTTGGGCAATTCATTTTACAACTTACCTTAAACTCTCTATCTGCGGCCTAATTATTTCTGCTTTTCATGCGAATCAATTTGTTTATCTTGACTTGAACTCTTGATCGAACTGTCACTGGTTCTTTCCCAATTTACACTATTAAGATAGTCATTAAGGGATTTGTTCTGATTAAGAGAATCATTATCTCTTTCTAGGTCTATATCTAATATTTCAATATCCTTTTCATTGATAAAATAAATTTCCGTATAGCTGTTATTACTTTTCCCTTTTCCCTTATTTAGTTTCTCTTTTTCGAAATCTAACAATACCTGTACTCCCTTTTTACAACGATTTTCAATTTCCAGATCCAATAACATGTCTAAGGCACCTGCTGAAACGTCGCCTTTTTCTTTTCTAAAAATTGAACGGGCCTTTTCTCTTTGTACATAAGGCTTTTTGATGTAAGAACTTATGATCAAATTAGGAATCTTTTTTAAGCGGGATTTATATGCGCTCAACACTTTCTCTAAATAGACCTTCCGCTCTGCAAAAATTTTATCGTTTTCTATGGATGATAAATGACAATTATAGGCATTCTCATCATGGGAGTTCAAAGTATGAAAGAGATCATTGAATAATTCCCTTTGGGCAGAAAGGGAATTACTTAAAAAGCTATCTTTGTAGTTTGCCAGCGGGTCGCTTAAAAGCTTACCTATTGGATTCCTTAAAAGTGTTTTTTCATGATCAGTTATGTTTTCTAGTTGGTTTTCTGTTAAATTTTCATGATCCGAATAAATATAATAAATTACTTTATTACTACTTTTTCTGCGAAAATGCTCATTATCTGTTTCAAGTTTAATTAACGCTTCTCTTCCGGAAGAGCAAAGATTTTGTTCTTCCAATCTATATAAATTATTTAAACTCTCTCTGGAAACATCACCTTGATATAATCTATAATCCAACCGCGCTTCTTCTCTTTTTAGATACATTAATTCCACACTATCGATATAATTAGGGTCAATTACCTCTAAAGGATATATGTGTTCATATAAAACCCTATACAAATGCGATTTGCGCTCATGATAAACTGCTCTGTTCTGAAGCGGAGATAAATTAGTGTTATAAGCATTTATATCATTTTGATTTAAGGCATGATGTAATTCTTTAATTAATTCTAGATTTGTGGAAAAGCGAAGCGGTATTTTCTTTTCGGTCAAACTTTGATATTGATTATATGTTGAGATACAATCAAGCTTTGTGCGCGCAGAGACCAATTGGCAATCCATAAGAAAACGATTCCCAAAATATAGGGAATCTAACTTAGAATAAAACATAAACAAATCCTTTCCAGATTATTCGACTATTGATGCATAATATTATCTTCATCTTTTATTTTAGAATGAGGAATTCCTGAATTGTAATTAGGCATTTCACTACTAATTTTACTTGATTCAGCTCTCATTTCTTCAATTATTAAATTATAATCCTCTAAAGACATTCTGTTTTCCCCATCTTGCTGTATGTGTTGGGGTTCTATATTTCCATTTGCGTCCCTTATATTACCTTCACTATCCATTTCATAAACGGCTAATCCCTCTGTATTTTTTATTTCTTCTATCGCCGCTTCATATTTTTCTTTGGCTTCTTCCAAATTTTTCGCTGCAATTATGTATTCTTCCTGTGCTTCTAAAAATTTCTTTTTGGCACCTTTTGCGCCTACTTTTACTCGACGCGCACAATGCTCTAACTTGTTTAGGGCATCAACTGCTTCGTCATATGCTGCATAATATTCATCTTGAATCCTCTCAAATTTAAATTTGATTAGTCTTAAATCTTGCTCTTTGTCTTTTGAAGTACCTATGATAGATCACTCCTTTAATAAAGTCTGTCTATTATTGTACCATATATTCTGAAAATGTCAATAAAATATGAAAACTCTACCCCAAAAAACTGGCTGTCTCTCTATCTTCAGACAACCAGTCTTTTCTCATCTCATCTTCGGTTCTATTCTTTGTTCTCAATTTCTTCCTTTAGCACTACTTTGAACTCCGTAAAATCCACCGTCCCTTTATCGCCTTCTTTTCTGGCGCGCAGTGATACAGTGCCATTTTCCATCTCTTTATCACCGACAACAAGCATATAAGGAATCTTTTCCAACTGGGCTTCTCTAATTTTGTAACCTATTTTTTCACTGCGCTTATCTATTTCTACCCTGATTCCTTCTTTAAAGAGTTCATCCGCTAATTTTTGGGCATAAGCCAGTTGTCGTTCCGTTATCGGTAAGATCTTAACCTGAACCGGGGCTAACCAGGTAGGAAAAGCCCCGGCAAAGTGTTCGGTCAAGATCGCAATAAAGCGTTCAATACTCCCAAATACAACTCGATGAATCATTACCGGGCGATGCTTTTGCCCGTCTTCTCCCACATAGGTCAGTTCGAATTTCTCCGGCATCTGAAAGTCCAACTGTATCGTGCCACACTGCCAGGTACGACCTAGCGAATCACGCAAGTGAAAATCTATTTTCGGGCCATAAAATGCTCCATCACCGGGATTGATTTTATACTCCATCCCCTTCTCTTGCAAAGCTTTTTCCAAAGAATTTGTTGCCATTTCCCAATCTTCATCAGAACCCATGGCTTTTTCCGGCTTTGTAGAAAGCTCCACAAAATAATCAAAGCCGAATAATTTATACACCGAATCAACTAAATCAATTACCCCTTTAATCTCTTCAGTAATCTGCTCCGGCAGCATAAAAATATGCGCATCATCCTGCGTAAAACTACGCACCCGCATTAAACCGTGCAAAGCTCCGGATAATTCGTGCCTGTGAACCAACCCCAATTCACCCATGCGGATGGGCAAATCACGATAACTGTGCATCTCTGAATTATAGACTAACATAGAGCCAGGACAATTCATCGGTTTAATGGCAAAATCCTCTTCATCAATTACCGTCGTATACATGTTTTCCCGGTAATGATACCAATGTCCGGAACGCTCCCATAACTGTCGGTTTAAAATAATCGGGCTTTTTATTTCCTGATAACCCCACTCTCGATGAATCTCGCGCCAAAAGTTTTCCAATTCATTTCTGAGCACCATCCCTTTAGGAAAGAAAAAGGGAAAACCCGGTCCTTCATCCATCACCGTAAAGAGTTTTAATTCTTGTCCTAATTTGCGATGATCTCTCTTTTTGGCTTCTTCCAAACGGTTTAAATGTTCATCTAGAGCCGATTTTTTGGGGAAGGCTGTACCATAAATACGCTGCAACATCTTATTCTTCTCACAACCCCGCCAATAGGCTCCGGCAAGACTCATCAACTTAACAGACTTAACTTTACCGGTACTAAGTAAATGTGGCCCGGCACACAAATCAATAAACTCACCCTGACTATATAGAGAGATTTGAGCATCTTCCGGTAAATCCTCGATTAACTCTACTTTATATGTTTCGCCTTTTTCCTTAAATAATTGTAAAGCCTCTTCTCTACTGACTTCTTTTCTTTCCAGAGATAAGTCTTCTTTGATTATCTTCGCCATTTCTGCTTCAATCTTCTCTAAATCATCCGGCGTAAAGGTATGTTCCGTATCAAAATCATAATAAAAGCCATCGGTAATTGCTGGCCCAATCGCCAGTTTTGTTCCGGGAAACAGACGCAAGACTGCCTGGGCCAAAATATGTGAAGTGGTATGACGATAAGCATTTTGACCTTCCGGAAAATCAAAGGTTAAAAGCTCCAAATCTGCATCAGCATTTACCGGAGTAGTCAAATCAACTATTTGATTATTTAATTTTGCTACTAAGGAATTCCTTGCTAACCCTTGACTTATATCTTCGGCAATCTGTAATACCGTACTGCCTTCCTCATATTGTTTAATCGAACCATCCTTTAAAGTAATGTTTACCATGTTAACGATCCCTCCATCAAAATATTATATTTTAAAAATAAACAAAAATAAAACTCGCCCCCTTAAAGGGACGAGTTAATTAACCCGCGTTTCCACCCTAGTTGAAAGTAGCACCATAATTTCTTAGATACAACCTTCCCCTCAGTTTTTTCGTTAACGCCGAAATACGTCTTTTCTTACTCGTCCTAGCTTATCCTTGCAGAACTATAACTCTTTCAGAAAAGAAGCTCCTAGGTGGTCTTTTTACATCCTCGCCTGATAATCTTCTCAGCCTCGAGATCATCTCTCTTTAGGTGGTTTTGGTAAAAAGCTATCCTACTCCACTGTTAAAATATTTACCTCTCGCATCTTTGAAACCTGTTTCCAAAATTATATGCCATCATCCGTTTAATGTCAATCAACCTATTTATCTTAAGTGTTTCTTATTGAAAATTATTTCCCCTTTTGTTATATCCCCTTATTCTATATAATTTAAGTGACTATATCTTTAAAGGAGACATAAAATGCGGTTTAACTTAGATTGTATCCCTTGCTTAACCAAACAAGCTATCTCTACACTGAGAATGGTTACAAAAGACCATGACTTACAAGATAAAACCATGCGTCTAATCTTGCAAGAAATGAAACAGCTTGATTTTAATAATCCCCCTCCCTACATGAGCTGTCTAATCCAGAAAATCATAAAAGAACAAACGGGTAATCCCGATCCATATCAAGAGATCAAAAAAGATTTTAACCAAGCAGTCCTTAATCTCTATGATTACCTGGAAAAGATCGTGCAAGAGAGTACTTATCCTTTTGAACAAGCGATCCGTTTTGCTGCCTCCGCTAATATTATTGATTTTGGTGTTATACCTGATATCACCATGGAACAGGTCAAAAAAGCTTTACAGGATTCAATCAACAGCCATATCAAAGGTAATCCTGCCTCTGAATTAGAGGAAGCCATCAAAAAGGCCCAAAAAATACTCTTTCTGGGCGATAATACCGGAGAAATTGTCATGGATAAAATCCTTTTAACCAGAATGCCTCGGGAAAAAGTCACCTATGTGGTAAAAGGGAAGCCTATTATTAATGATGTTCTCAAGGAAGATGCCGAATTTGTCGGCATAACTGATTTAGTTAGAGTAATTGATAACGGAGCAGATATCCCCGGCACTATGCTTGAATTATCCTCCCCAGAATTCCAACAGGAATTTGCCGATGCTGATTTGATTATCGCCAAGGGTCAAGGAAATTATGAATGCTTAAATGAATATAAAGGCAAAAAAATCTTCTTTATCTTTAGAGTAAAGTGTAACGCCGTCGCTAATATAGTAAATTGTGCTCCAGATGATATCATTTTAAAAAAACATTTCCCCGTATAAAACGGGGATTGTTTTTATATTAAGCGAAAATATTTCCTATTTCCTGTCGAAAATAGTACTTTTCATTAGTACTGAGGGAAGGGATTTTTAAAAAACTATAGAATATATAAAATTGACACCTGATTTTATAATATTCTATAAGAATGATTTAAAATGAATAAAATAATAAGGACACCGGAAAGGAGATTAATTATGAGTTCTGAACAATTTAAAGTTTTAATCTGTGATGACTCAATGTTAGTCAGGAAACAACTAAAAGAAATAATTACAGATGCCGGCATTAAGACTGTTTTAGAAGCTTCTAACGGTCAAGAAGCTCTTCTGCAAATTAATGAACATCAACCACAAGTTATGTTTTTAGACATCGTTATGCCCATTATGAATGGTATTGATACTCTCAAGGAAATTAGGAAAAACAATATAAAAATTAAAGTAATAATGATTAGCTCCTCAGGAACTCAGACTCATTTAAAAGCTGCATTAGAAGAAGGGGCTTATGATTTCGTCCAAAAGCCTTGGAAAGAAACACAAATTATTACTATTCTCGATAGAATTAGATAAAAAGGAGGTTTCTAATTGTGTTTAGTCAATATTTTGGTAATTATCTTTTAAATAAAAATGTAGTTTCTGCAGAACAGTTAAAGAAGGTTTTAGAATTACAAAAATCAGTTCATGTTAAATTAGGTGTATTAGCACTCAATCTTGGCTATATGAATAGTGCACAAATTCAAGAAGTACATCAACTTCAAATGAAAGTGGATAAAAGATTTGGTGAAATAGCGATAGAATTAGGTTATTTAAACCAAGAACAATTATTAACGCTTTTATCATCTCAAAAAGAAGGTCATCTACAATTAAGTCAAGCCTTAATTGACAGTAACTATCTAAATATAGCAGAACTTGAAAACGCCTTGGATAATTATAAAAAAGACTGCCAATTAACGGGCGAACAATTAGAGATTCTTAAACAAGGCGATATCGATAAAATAGTACCTGCGTTTCTTGATTTTGATGATACAACTAATAGTGAGCTCTATTATGAGTACCTCTCTCTCTTCCTAAAAAATATAATTAGATTATTAGATGAAAGTCCTTATCTCAAAAAGGAAGTTTTACCAAATAGTATTACGGCTGAATGGTTAATTCGCCAAGATATAACAGGTAAGCATAATCTTTATACTGGTATTGTTGCTGAGCAAAAAGTCTTTTTGTCTTTAGCTTCTAAATTTGCAGGAATGCAATTTTCTGTAATGGATGAAATGTCGCAATCATCCTTGGCTGAATTTTTAAATGTTCATAACGGTATCTACCTTGTCAATTTATCAAATCAAAATATCGAATTACAAATGAACCCACAGGAAGTTAGTACTCCTGTCTCCATAAAGAATAATGCTGGTACTTACATTATTCCTATCTATTTATCAGAAGGTAATCTTTACTTAATTATTTCTGATCAGAAGTTTTCTTAAATAAAAGACCAAATAAAGGAGCTACTTTCAAGGAACAAATATTCCTTGAAAGTAGCTCCTTTTTAATACGCATTTTTCATGGCTTAAATAAAAAAACGCCAAAAATTGAGATCAAACCTTGGACTATCCCAATAATAAAACCCAGTACCCCACCAACTATTTCGATATGCTTTAATTCAGTGTTGGCTATGGAATATACGATTTTTTCTAAACTTATCAGCTCAAGAGAATTAACCTTTGTCACAACAATTCTTTTAATTTCATTTTTTATTTCATTTGTTTCGTCTTCCCGAAAAAAGACTTGGGGATTTTCCAGAAATTTATCCAGCTCTTGACCCAAAATTTTGGCGATAAATTCTGCCAAGGAGGCTTGTATACCCTCGGAAATCACAAACGGTAAACGCAAAGAAATCTGATCTCGGATATATTTTTCTACCTTCTCTCTTATTCGTATCTTGATATCTTGGCGGCTTAAACTGTCCAATACATCATTACCGGTAATCAATTCCGTGCTAATAATATCCCCCAGTGCAGAGGCAATATCTGTTTGTCGTTTCGGAATTAAACCTTGTATTTTCCAATCTAGTAGCGGTATTCGATATGCCCTGTAAGGTCTAAAAAGAAGTTTTATCGCTACCACATTAGTTATCCACCCGATAAAAGCACCGATAATTCCCATTACCAAAAGCAGGAACAAATTTTGCATCTCTCTCACGTCCATTTATGATGATTACTCACTAAAAATATCAAAGAAAACAAAAAGAAGCAAGATTTTCTTACTTCTTTTTTACTTCCCAAGAATTATAATTACATCTACTTAGTATTTTTACTATTTGCATTTTGAGCAACCAGGGCAGTTGACAATTCTATTACCAAATACCTTTTCAATGGTGTTGATCGTCTCATTGACCCCAACTCCGCGCTCCTTATGCAAGACAAGCTCACATGGAGCCAAGGTTATCAAGGCGCTAATTAAAAGGTCTTCATAATTTATCTCGTTTTCCAAGAGATCAATCATTAATCCGTCCAGACATTCATGTTTGATGGGCTGATCCTTTTCATCCAACAAAGAAAACTTCCCATTATTTCTGAAAACAATCTGCACCTTTTTGATACGAGGTTCCTGGATTTCTACAAAATATTTTAGTAGTCTGATGAATTCCAGATATTCTTTTTCCATAAGCAGCTCATCCACTGCAGAATTTACAATATGCTCTAGGTCTTTTTGATAATCCTTCAAACGAAAACTAATAAAACCTTCTACCATTAAGTTTTTATCAAGGTCTAAATATTCTAAGATTCTTTGCATCACCTTTTCTTTTCGCTGTTGCTGATTATATGACTTTAAGCCTACTGGATTTAAGATCTTCTTTGTTTTATTTAAAATAGCTTGTTTTTCATCCTCATTATAGTAGTAAAAATTATTACGGACAATTTTTCTAATTATCAATGCTTCCCAATCTTCTACAATTATTTCCGCTAAACAATTAGCTATAGATAGTTTCATCGTCTTGAGATACTCTTTACTGCTTAAATCATCCTGAAAAAAGCAGTCCATAAAAGTAATTTCCCCAACTTTATCTATATCAATATCTACCGATAAGCCTTCATTTTGCAGTAACTTTAATTCATTATTTAAACGGTTATATATCAAAGCAGGATAAGTATAAGTACCTATTGTAAATGGCTCTGGCAACAATCTCACTCCTTTCAGCATCCTCTATCTTCTCCCTAACTATTAAGCTGAAACTCTCTCGTAAAAATATTATATGGGTCTTTATTAATTATATACAAGATGATTGATGCCAAAAGAAACAGAAAAAGGTAACTAAATAAACAAAAAACGCTTACCGCATCGGTAAACGTTAAAATCTAATGGTGGGCGGTACTGGAATTGAACCAGTGACCTCTGCGATGTCAACGCAGCACTCTAACCATCTGAGCTAACCGCCCTTTCTATAAAGAGTCAACGAATTTATTATAAAGTGGTTGCAGATAAATGTCAAATTTAGAAATATTGACAGAGACAAAAAGAACCATTTGCAAAGAATGTCAAGCCTTGTTATAATAGTGACAAGTTCGTGATGAGGGATTGTGGTGTAGAGGTTGCACTCAGGTACGTGGCACCTGAATTACGTGGGTTCGATTCCCACCTTTCTCTCTTGGAACTGATTTCTTTTTGGAAACATCTAAATCTTTAAAACTTTTTTTTTAACCCTTGGACAAAGGGTTATTTTTTTTCATAAATATTTTATTCTCTCATATTTTATTTTAGAAACACTAGCAGGATTTTCTGATTAAATGTAAAATATTTCCAGTAGTGTCTCTACTTTTGATGAGGGGGTAAAAAATGAATTGGCGTAATCTCAAAAAACTAATTACCTTTACTTTAACTTTTGTTTTCTTTTATATCTTTTGTTCTATACCCGCTAATTATCTTTTAGCTTCGCCTAAACCTTGGGAAACAGATAAAAATGAACTTTCTCTGCAAGGTCTCTATTTAGGTTCAAAGCAACAATTAATCCAAATAAAGTATCAGGAAAGGATTATTACATACTCTTACGAACCTGACGCCCTTTTTGCTTTAATGGGTCTTTACTCAGGGACGCTTCTTGATTTAGCAGAGTTTCCTTGTGAAATACCCGTACAAATAATTCTCACCAAAAGTGGCACTATCCGGGCAATGAGAAACATTATTGAGCATCACCCCCCAACTCAAGGTGAATTTTTAAGTAATTTCGGACATTACGCCACCTTAAATCCTAATGAAGAATATTATACTATTTATGATTATCTCAAGGGGCTTTCTTTATACAATTTAAAGGATCCGCAAGCTCCCGTCTCCCTTTCTTCTCTGCCTCTTTGTGCTTGGAATAATGAGGGGACAAAACTGGCTTATGCAGATAATTATTTCTTAGGAATTTATGCTCCTCAAGAAAAAAATAACAAACGATATTTTTTCCCAAATAATAATCTTGGCACCGTAAGAATAGTAACATCTCTAGCTTTTAATCCTCAAGATGATCGGCTGTTTTACTCCTTTTTAGAAGACTATCCTCAACAAGGAAGTAATGTTTTTCAATTAAACGTTCTCGATATGAAAGGAAATACTTTAGCCACAAAGGTCGTCGAAAACTTAGGACCTGCCTGTTGGCTTTCCCAAAACATCATCGTGTTTGTCCTTAATCCTTCTGAATCGGAACTCGGCAAGATTGTTCTCTGGAATTATCGATTCAATAAAACTAGACTCCTGCTAAATTTCCAAGGTTATTGTCAGAACTTATGCGTTAATTATCAAACAAATACTTTAGCCTATGCGATTGCTCAAGAAACAAATTGGCAGGAAGAATTATCTTTATATGATCTGACCACAAATAAAGCAACAATGATAAAATCATTTATCTCCCCTTTACATCACCTGCAATGGACTAAAGACAATTTGCTTATTTTCTGGGATGAAATCAATAATACAATTACGATACTGAATGAAAAGGGAGAACTCATCAAAAAAACTTCCGGTTTTCTGCCGGAAAAAAGTGTCGCGAAGAATTTTTTGTTTTTTCCGGAAAAACCAATTAGTGAAGCACTTCCTCTTTATCTTAGTAATTATAAGCCGGCAACAAAGGTTAACTAACGACTGTTTACCAGCCTCGCTAACCAGATCTAACTGTTGCCGGCTAAAATTAGTTTACCCAGGACATTATTTTGTATGTTATTTAGAAAAGTGTATATATTACCAGAAATCCCAAACAATAACCATCTTAAGCTTTATAAAGCATAAAATTTG
>Ga0265294_10010381_pt1 | contig 10592 bp, 11 predicted proteins | sample MunlanPumphouse3_FD_192504 | JGI IMG/M metagenome (GOLD analysis project Ga0265294, IMG submission 192504) | Groundwater microbial communities from a municipal landfill in Southern Ontario, Canada - Pumphouse #3 | ecosystem: Environmental > Aquatic > Deep subsurface > Groundwater | place...
GGGATGCCTCCCCGATGAGAAAACCAATAAAAAACTATATATTTGTCAGGCAAAACTAGTGGAGATGTTTTGGACTGCCAGACACACTGGATGAAACACTACCCTTTTCTCCTAATATTTCTCACCAAAGGATAGAGGCCTAGTAACTTGTAAACAAAAATGTTAATTTGGAATTAATCAGGGATATGCTTAACTTTAGGCTTCCATAAGAAGCAAACAAAATAATGATCATGGCAAAAAAACGAACAGTACTTATTACCGGTGCATCGGGATACATCAGCGGACATCTTCAGCAGAAACTGAGAACACGGGGTTATAATGTTCGTACGCTTACGACAAATCTCCTAAATTCAAATGTGGAAGATTGTTTTTACTGGAATCCGGAGACTGAAGATATTAACCGAAAAGCTTTAGAATCTGTGGACTACATCATCCATCTGGCAGGAACCAATATCGCTTCAGGTCGCTGGACAAAAAAACGCAAACACCAGATATTAGATAGTCGGGTAAATGCCGCGAAATTCCTTTTCGATAAGGTTCATTTGTATAAAGTTCCTCTGAAAGCTTTTATTTCAGCATCAGCAACAGGCTATTACGGAACAGTAACCAGTGATGCAGTTTTCGACGAGAAAGCCCCTGCAGCTCATGATTTCTTGGGGAATGTATGTTTCCAATGGGAAAGTGCAGCCGACCGGTTTCAGGAACTCGGTATCCGAACTGTGAAAATACGTACCGGTGTGGTGTTGAGCAATGACGCCCCGGCACTCAAAAAAATATTATTGCCCATCAAACTTGGATTGGGGAGTCCGCTTGGCAGCGGTAAACAATACATGCCATGGATTCATATCGACGACTTATGTGAAATATACCTGAAAGCCATTGAGGATAACACTTTCACAGGAGCATACAATGCCGTAGCTCCTCAACATATCACCAACAGGGAAATGATGAAAACACTTTCGAAAATTCTGAAAAAACCTTTCTGGTTTCCGGCTGTTCCTGAATTTGTGCTGAGAATCATGTTCGGAAAAATGTCAGATTTATTGCTGAAAGGTAGCCGCGTTGAACCGAAGAAACTGATGGAAGCAGGGTTTGAATACAGGTTTATGGAAGTAGGACAAATTTTACTTTGAGCCACATAAGTCACTTCCGACTTCTTGCCCAGGCCATTACATTCGCCGGTGACCGTTTAAAGAACAACTCGTTTGCCATAAATTCCATGTATGGTTTGGTATGACGGTAATACATCTTGAAACCTGCACACAGGTAGTTCAACCCGGGTTCGCCTGTCGAAGTTTTGATGATGCGGTTTTTCGGACATTCGCCATTGCATAGATTCAGGAACTCGCATTGTTTGCACTGAGTAGGCAACTTATCACGTTTATCCGCCCCAAATCGAAGTTGTTCTTCTGAGAACATCATTTCGAAAATCGTTTTGTGCTTGATGTTTCCGAGCTTATATTCCGGAAATACATAATGGTCGCAGGCATACACATCGCCGTTAAACTCCATCACCGAAGCGTGTCCGCATTTTTCGGCATAAATACAGGAACCGGGTTGTTCACCGACAGTATTGGCAAGCGTGGCATCAAAAATCTGCACAAAATATTGTCCTACATCCTTGCGTACCCATTCATCAAAAATTTCTATGTAAAACTTGCCAAATTTTCGCGCATCCACGGTCCACGGTGCAATTATGTAATCGTCTTCTTCCTCCGGACCCATTAACTTCAAACCACTGGGAACATCATTCTTGTGAATGCGTTCCACAATAGGTGAAAACTGCATGTAACGGCTACCGATTTCTTTAAAAAAATTATAAACTTCGAGTGGATAATCCACATTGTAATCATTGATTACCGAAAGTGTATTGAATTCAACCCCATGTTTTTGAAGTAACTCGATTCCACGCATTACTTGTTTGAAGGTTCCCTTTCCTCCCTTATTCTTACGATACACATCGTGGCAATGTTCGGGACCGTCAATAGAAATACCTATCAGAAAATTATTATCTTTGAAAAACTTGCACCAATCATCCGTCAATAGCACACCATTGGTTTGCAGGCTGTTATCAATTTGCCTGCCACGACCATGCTTTTTCTGATACGCAAGTGCTTTGTTATAAAATAATTTATCACGCAAAAGTGTTTCACCACCGTGCCAGGTAAACAACACCTCTGGCACCGGCTGTGCCTGGATATAGCTCTCGATGTATTTTTCAAGCACTTCATCGCTCATTTGGTAACTGCTCTTGCCTTTATACAGGTTTTCCTTTTCTAAATAATAACAATAACTACAATTCAGATTACAGATTGAACCAATGGGTTTTGCCATCACATAAGTTGGCATCGAAAGAGGGTTGAAAATAGCTGTTTTTGACATATAAAATTTTAACAATTCGAATTTTTAATGCCATAAAGATAAGTTATTTCATTCAAACAACTAAAATCTTTCATTTTTTTTAGTTAACAAGGTGATTCAACTCCAAGCTACATCAATTGATGTGAAATCCCTGACTTAGCAATTCGACCGCTTTAAACTGATTGTATTTTTCTGTATGCAAGGGATAATCCCAGCATCCCATACTGTGATATATATTCCCTCCGAAACCAATTTTAAATTTATACAATCCATATAAAGGATGGGCCATATCAGGATTAGGTGCTACCCCAAACATATCATATTCGATGCAACCTTTTTCTTTTGAAATCTTCATGGCTTCCCATTGCAAGGCATACGTAGCCATCAGGTTGCGGTTTGAAGAAGCAGAAGCACCATAAAGATATGAACCCCTGTTCCCTGAAATAATCAGAAACATCGCAGCCAAAGGTATTTTATCCGATTCAGCGATCAGCAAATGGACTTCAGCAGGCGACGATGTATCCTCAGCTTTTGCTTGCAAAATGCTCTTAAAATAACGGATATCGTTGAGGAAAAGGTTGTTTCTTTCAGCTGTTTCCCGATAAAGCTGATACCAAACATCCATGCTTTCAAGTCCGGCTGTACGTACTTCAACGCCTTTCTTAAATGACAATCCAATGTTGTAACGGGTTTTTGGTTTCATCCTTTTCAGAACCGTTTGTACATCGGGCTTCAAGTCAATAAAAATGGTATTTGAGGGCAGGATATTAAAATGCGCTTTCTGGAAATTCCACTTGGATGTGTTGAAATTAAATCTCAACTCCTGCGCATTGATTTCAGGTTCACCGAACCAGTTCCCGTTTTCATCAAAATTGGAGCTATCTTTCGCCCAATATGATTCCCAGCACAAATCGTAACGAATCAGGATGCAACTCAGCGGAAGAAAGGAGCGCAAACTCTCCGACATTTCCTCCAGAAATATCCCCTGATTTTCTTCGTCAGGTTCAATTTCAGGACCGTAAGGCACATAAGCGATGCAGTCGTACCGGTTTATCTGTTGTAATATTACCAGCACATCCGAATGAATATAATCATCCGAAATAGCATTTTGAAACAATTTTTTTCTTTTGGATTTAAAATTTACAGCAATGGTAGAAGCCCCCAACTGATTTTTTACACGCGACCAGAAAGCGGTTTGTTGAACTATCGGGGTTTGATAAAGCTCATCCACTTCCTTACTACAAACATCTGAAAGCATGATAAATAGCACCGGAAACCGGCAATTTTTAAACGTTCGACAAAAGAGCCGACAAAGGTAAGGATAAAAATGATGATAAAAAAGTTTATCTTTGTTTGAAAAAATTTCTTCTGTTAAATCCAAACTTGGGGTTCGTGTCGTCTAATAAGAAAAACATAGTCAAATTTTTAAAAAATTGCATTATGAAACGATTCATTTTTATCCTTGTGAGCATCGTGTTATTTTCAACAACAAGTAACATAAAAGCCGAAAAAGAATTGGGAGAAGCTACTCGGAAAACTACCAGAACAGAATTAACACAAGCAGAAAAAGACTCTGTTTTATTTGAAAGGCTGAGTTCTGAACAGATTTTAGAGTTAAAAAAACAGGAAATGGAGGTTGAAAAAGAGAAAATTCAAGCCAGAAGTAAACTGGAGATGCCATTAAACGGTTTTGGAATTGTTATAGTCGTGATGCTGCCTTTTCTATTTGTCATCACCATTGTAACAATCAATGTCAGACGTAAAAACGCAGAATCAAAAAGGAAATACGAACTGTACATGAAATCACTGGAAATGGGTCAGACCATTCCCGAACATTTCTTTGACGAACCACAGGCCAGTAAAGCCAGTAATCTTAAAAGAGGTATTATTTCCCTGATGGTTGGTGTTGCTTTTGGATTGTATGTAATTATTGACGGAAACACCAGTATGCCATTTTTAATGGCAGCTCTGATTCCCGGGTTCATTGGCTTAGGCTATCTTCTGGTTCATTTTCTTGAAAAACCAAAGAAAGACAATCCCGCAGAAAAGCAAGATGAGCAAATCTGAGGATTTAATGCTGGTAGCACGGGTTAATCTATCCGGAGATAAATCAGCATTCGACCTGTTAACCCGAAAATATCAATCGTCCATCCGAAGGTTTTTTCTGAACCTGACGATGGGCGACAACCCGCTCAGTGACGACTTGGCACAGGAAACATTTATCAAAGCTTATCTCAATCTAAACAGGTTTCAGGGATTATCCGGATTTTCTACCTGGTTATTCAGGATTGCATACAATGTGCACTATGATTATGTCAGATCAAGAAAAATAACCGGCGACATCAACGAGGTGGAAATAAACCGGATGCATGAGGTACAAAATGAGTTTTCAGCAGAGAAAACCGACATTAACGAAGCCTTGATGGTATTGCGAACAGAAGAGAAAACAGCAATTTTGTTATTTTACATGGAAGACAAAACCCACAAGGAAATCGCAAAAATTATGCAGTGTCCGTTGGGAACTGTAAAAACATACATTCTTAAAGGAAAAGAAAAATTGGGCGCTTATTTAAAAAATGCAGGATATGGAAACTAAATATGACGACCGGATGATCCGCAATTTCTTTCAGGAAAATAAAAAAGAAATTGAGGATAATCACTTTACGAAAAAAGTGATGCAAAAACTTCCGGAAAAAAAGAAAAATTATGACTGGATTATCGTATTGTTTACAGCTCTGGGGACTCTGATTGCAGGATTACTGGGATGGAACTATCAGCTGCCGGCAATCAGCATCTCTGTTCCAGGCCATACTACCTTGTATTATTTACTGGGAGGTATATTTGCTTTTCCTTTTGTAACGCTGTTTATTTACGAATTGCTTAACAAGAAACGGATCAGCCTGATTTAGTGTTATCTTTTTCTCTGTATTTTTTAGGGTAACCGACTCATTGTACACAACTAGTTCATTTGTTTCAAACCGACCTTTTAACTTCGTATCGTCATTCAAAATAAAATCAAAATAAAAATAAATGGAGTTTTCCGTATAACTTACAATCATGCTTCCATCAACAATGAATTTTCTGGTCGTAAAATGTTCATTTTTCTCTATAAAATAGATGTAAGCTCCAAGATCAGATTTCACACCATCCTCTTCAAAAAGTTCACCCGGCGCTATAGTCAGGGAGTCTCCCGAGTCAGAGACTTTATAAATACCCGAAGGAAACAAAGTATCTCCCGGTGATATAAAAATATCTCCCGGTGATATAAAAATATCTTCAAGAAATAAATATTGACCAAAACCCTGAAAAACACTCTTACTATCTAATGAAAGAGAATCAGTAAATGCAACCAGGCTTAATACATTATTCTCTAAACCATAATTTGCATAATCTGCTCCCCAAAAATATACCTCACCCCAAGAGTATTGCGGATTTTCTTCATATCTGTATTCAAGAATCTCCCGTCTTTCACAGGACTGAAAAAGAAGACTGATGCACAATATGTAAAAATAAACCTGCTTTTGCACTATTCTGTTTGATTGATATCGGGTTTAATGTATCTGACCGGGTACCAGGCGGCAATAAAACCAATCACCAGTACGGTTATTAAAACTAAAAAAACATCGGAAAATTGTGTAACCGAAGGATAGTTCTCGACAATAAAACCGGCACCCAGTTTGATAAAACCTATTTTTTCCTGTAAAAGCGAAAAGCTTGTACCTATAATGACTCCGGCAACCGCCCCCACCAACGAGATCATCCAGCCTTCCAATAAGAAAATTTGTTTAATAAGCCGGTTATCCGCCCCCAAATTACGCAGGGTGATGATGTCTTCTTTTTTATCGATTATCAGCATCGACAGCGAACCAATGATATTGAAACTGGCTATCAACAGGATAAAACTCAGGATTAGAAAGGTAATCCATTTTTCAATCTTCATGATTTTAAAATAGCTTTCCTGCTGTTCATACCTGTTTTTCACTGAAAAATCATCTCCCAGTATTTGTTTGATTTCCTTCTGAATCTTTTTCCCATCAGTACTGGGAGTCAGTTTCAGTTCAACTGCCGTCACTTCTGCATCCTCATATTCAAAGAGTTCACGCGCCAGATTCAACGAAACCAACACATATTGATTGTCGTATTCACTTTGCTGTACGGAAAACACGCCGGAAAGAAAAGTTGCCGACTGATTAAAACTCTGTTCCGGTCGCAACAGATTAATACGGGATGTTCGTTTGGGGGCATAAATATACAATGGGTCTATGAAATGTGCACCTAACCCAAGTGTTGCTGCGATTCCTGCTCCTGCCACCGATCGCTCAAAAGCTCCATCAAACAGAATAAATTCGCCATCGAACATGATGCTGTCGATACGGGTCATTTGTTTAAAATCTTCAGAAACTCCCTTAATCATGGCCGGCATTTGCTTTTCCTTGAATCTCAACAAAGCGTTTTCTTCGATCACTTCGGTAAAAACCGCTACTGCCTGATGTTTTCTGACTGCCTCAAATTCCGGCGAGTCTGCCTTGAATTGTTTCCCCTCATTCAGCGTAATTTTCAGCTCCGGATCGAATGCTGAAAACAAATCAGAAAAAAGCAATTCGAAGCCATTGAAAATGGACAAAACAAAAACAAGCGCCATGGTCCCAACAGCAACTCCCACCGAAGAGATTCCGGAAATGACATTGATAGCATTATGGGACTTCTTCGAAAAAAGATAACGGCTTGCGATATTGAATGCAAATTTCAACCGGCCTGCGCGAACTGCTATGTTAGCTTTTTCTTTCAATTTTCTTCTTCTGATACAGGGGATGGAGGATCACTCTTCAGCAACCGATCAATATTTTCAAGATAATCGAGGGAATCATCCAGGTGGAAATTCAACTCAGGAATAATCCTCAGGTTGCTAACTCTTTTGCCCAAATCGAAACGAATCGATTTAGTGTCCTGTTTCACCTGTTCCAGAACCTCTGAAGTTTTATCGCCCGGGAATATACTCAGACTGATGTGGGTTACACTCAAATCCGGACTTACCTTAACGCGCGTAACACTGATGAGTGTTCCATGCAACTTTTTGGCATAGAGCATAAAAATTTCTCCCAACTCCTTTTGAAGCATCCGGGCTATTTTCTCTTGTCTTTTTGATTCCATTTCTATTTGTTTATTTTACTGATTAATACGTTTGCATCTAACTTAATTTTTGAAAATGCAAACCATTTCTTTGCCAGGTCTTTCAACGAGGCGCCTATATGATATACCACATCCTGATCTATAATTAAAAATCTGTCATGTGATTTTTTAAACATACGCACTTCAACCGGCTCGTACTGAGCATTGTATTTTTCAACATCCAACCTGAATGAATCTGAAATAACACTTGTATATATTGTTGCTTTTACTCCTTTTCTCCGTTTAGATAAAATAACCAATACGCTTTCATCTACATAATTATCAATCAGCACAATGGAGCTTTTAGCAGATTTAACAAGATCTACAGCGAATGTGTAAGCCTCAAAAATCTGTCCCTCGTAAAAGATTCCTTCATTCGGCGGTAAAGAGGTTTTTATCAACAGATCAAATTGCTGATCATGTTCATGTAATTTTCTCTCAATTCTTTCGAATCTTTGATTAAATACATAGCCCTTCATTAAATATTCTTTAAGAATATTGTTTGCCCAAATTCGAAATTGTGTGCCTCGTTTGGATTTCACACGGTAACCGACAGAAATGATGACATCAAGATTATACCATTCTGTTTGATATACTTTCCCATCCAAGGCAGTTGTTGCATTTTTTGCAACAACTGAAACTTCATCAAGTTCCTGATCTTTAAAAATCTTTTTAATGTGTCTTGATATTACCGATTTGTCCCGATCAAACAATTCGCTCATTTGGTTTAGCGTAAGCCAAACCGTTTCATCTTTAATTTTTACTTCCAGATGAGTAAATCCTTCATACTGGTAGAGCATAATTTCTCCATCACTTTTCATATTCAGGTTTTTTAGGTTTTTTTTGAGAATTTATTACCACTCTCAATATCAACAATTAAAACAACACACACTATTAAAGCATTTTGCAAAAAATGCAAATTGCTTTAATATTTAGCACCTTTTTTACAACTTCCATTCAAAACCGTCCTTGGTATCTTTAATTTCAAATCCCATGGCGGTTAACTCATTTCGTATTTTATCACTGGTTGCCCAGTCTTTGTTTTTTTTCGCTTCCAGGCGGATGTTCAGCAATAAATCAACCGCTTTTTGATAAGCTTCTGTACCGTTTGCTGATGCCGAGTCGGACTGCAATCCAAGTAAATCTTCGATATAAAGTTTGAAAACAGATTGCAATTCCGACAAATCAGCCTGACTGATAGTTTCTTTGCCATCGTGAACCAGGTTAACGGAACGCAAAACATCAAACAAGGCTGATATGACCATCGGCGTATTCAGGTCGTCCGCCATGGCTTCTTCACATTTTTTTCTTACTTCGGAAATATTTACTGAAGAAGTTGCTGATGCCTGTAATTTTTGCAAACGTGCATATCCCCCCATCAGTCTTTCCAGTCCTTTTTCAGATGCTTCGAGCGCTTCACTGCTGAAATCGACCGTGCTACGATAGTGTGCCTGCAAGATGAAAAAACGAATGGTCGTCGGACTGAAAGCTTTTGTCAGCAGGGCATGATTGCCGGTAAAGAATTCTTCAAGTGTGATAAAATTCCCCAGCGACTTACCCATTTTTTGTCCGTTGATGGTAATCATGTTATTGTGCATCCAGTACTTCACCGAATCTTTGCCAAGGGCAGCACACGACTGAGCAATTTCACATTCGTGGTGCGGGAACATCAAATCCATCCCACCACCATGAATATCGAATTCTTCTCCCAGATATTTCGTTCCCATGGCAGAACATTCCATGTGCCAACCCGGAAATCCTTCGCTCCAGGGAGCTTTCCAGCGCATGATGTGCTCCGGGGAAGCTTTTTTCCACAAAGCAAAATCAACACTACGGCGTTTTTCGCTCTGCCCGTCTAAATCACGGGTGGGTTCAAGCATTTCGTCGATATTCCTGCCTGATAATTTACCATACTGATAATCACGGTTATATTTTTCCACATCAAAATAAACAGAACCTTCGCTTTCATAAGCATAGCCTGCATCCAGAATCTTCTGTGTAAATTCAATCTGCTCCATGATATGTCCCGATGCATGCGGTTCGATGCTGGGAGGCAATACGTTCAGGGCTTCCATTGCTTTGTGATAGCGATTCAGATAATACTGCACGACTTCCATCGGTTCCAACTGGTCGAGCCGGGCTTTTTTGGCAATTTTATCTTCTCCTTCATCTGCATCGTTCTCGAGGTGACCGACATCCGTGATATTTCTGACATACCTTACTTTATATTCCAAATGCTTCAGATACCTGAAAAGAATATCGAAGGTGATAGCCGGACGGGCATGTCCCAAATGGGGATCGCCATAAACAGTCGGGCCGCAGACATAGAGACCTACATTGGGTTCGTGAATGGGGATAAACTGCTCTTTCTTCCGTGTAAGTGTGTTGTATATGTATAATGTATGTTCCATAGGATTTTAAAACAATGTTCCTGTTTCTCCGAATTTAATTTTCCCTAAATGTTTATATGCCAGCTCTGTGACTTCCCTTCCCCGGGGTGTTCGTTTCATAAAACCTTCTTTGATGAGGAAAGGTTCATAGACTTCTTCTAAAGTCCCCGGATCTTCTCCCAGGGCAGTTGCAATAGTATTCAAACCTACCGGTCCGCCGCTGAATTTATCGATGATGGTGGTAAGAATCTTATTATCAATTTCATCTAATCCATATTTATCGATATTTAGTGCTTCTAAGGAATACCGGGCAATTTCCAGGTCAATTTGTCCTGAACCTTTCACCTGTGCGAAATCCCGTACGCGACGCAACAGGGCATTGGCAATACGGGGCGTACCACGACTTCTGCCTCCGATTTCGCGGGCAGCGTTTTCTTTAATAGGCACTTGTAACAAACCTGCTGAACGTTTGATGATGTGGGTAATCACATCGATATCGTAGTACTCAAAATGACAATTGATACCGAAACGAGCACGCAAGGGAGCTGTCAGCAAGCCACTCCGGGTAGTTGCACCAATCAGCGTAAACGGGTTTAATTCGAGTTGAATAGAGCGGGCAGACGGACCTTTATCAATCATGATATCGATGCGGTAATCTTCCATAGCCGAGTA
>Ga0265294_10010382_pt1 | contig 10592 bp, 8 predicted proteins | sample MunlanPumphouse3_FD_192504 | JGI IMG/M metagenome (GOLD analysis project Ga0265294, IMG submission 192504) | Groundwater microbial communities from a municipal landfill in Southern Ontario, Canada - Pumphouse #3 | ecosystem: Environmental > Aquatic > Deep subsurface > Groundwater | place...
ATCTCGGCTTCAGAGATATCAAAACGCCTGGTATTGAAAGCCAGGGAATATGATGGCAATAAATCTGCAGATGATACAACCTGCGCGGCACTATACTTCAGGAATCCACGTCGGACCCTGCTTTTGACCGGACCCCCCTATAAAAAAGAACACGATTCCATAATGGCGCAAATCGCCGCTGATTTTAATGGCAAGAAAATCATCTGTGGGGGTACTACCGCTGCTATTCTTTCCCGAGAATTGGATATCCCCATCAAAGTGAACCTCAAGGAAGTGCGTAGTGGTGGTGAAATCCCACCCACAGCGGATATGAATGGCTTTGATCTGGTCTCTGAGGGTACCATCACCCTTGCCCGCGCCCTGCGTGCCCTGGAAGAAGATGCCACGCTCGACGAGATGCCGGATAACGCCGTCAAACGCTTGATGCGCATCTTGATCGACAGCGATATCATAGAAATCGTGGTGGGCACCAAGATCAATGATGCTCACCAAGATCCGGCCCTGCCCAAAGATCTCGAGATTCGCCGCAATCTCATGAAACAGATGAGTAAGGTGCTGGAGCACAAATACCTGAAATCCACTAAGATTCTCTTCGTTTGACAATGAACAATTTACGATTAGGCTGCGCCTCGGCAAAACCACGATACATTAACCCGTTCGAAGCATCTTTTTCATCGACAGTATCGCCTGAACCAATACAATAGCCGTTGCTAAGCAAAGCAAGAACTACCAGATTGCCATCGGCACTCAAAAAGCCCGGAGGGCGACAGAACATAGCGAGGGTGTGAAGCGAAGCGGAACCCCTCGTCTGCGCCACCATCCCCCATTTAGCCCTTTACGGGCGACACAATTACCCCAGGCTAACGCATTCCCGGAGATACATTCCAGAGATGATCCATAGCGCCGCCCCTCCGGGGCTCAGGCTGTTGACAAAGCCCCGCAAGGGGCGATATTCCATAGCTAGGGGTCTTGACCCCTGGTTCCACGGCACATTGGAACCAAAGCCCCGAAGGGGCGCAATTTTCTGGATGCGTAAGTTACGCCCCTCCGGAGCTTTATACCCTTTTCCGCCTCAACCCTAGGCAAGACCCCGGGCTATATAAATTGCACCCTGTCAGGATGCTACCCCAGAATGCATAATTGCGAAAAAGTGGATTTTGTCAACACTCTGCGTCCTGATGGGACTCTATCGGGGTTTTCGGGGCGTGAGGGCTATCTGAAATTTCGTCCTGATGGGACTCTGGGGCGCTTCAGCGAGCGCCCGTACCGTACAGGCGGTCGCTGTACCGCCTATGGATTGTCTTGCTATATTTTTCAAAAATGGGCGCTTCGGCGAGCGCCCGTACCGTACAGGCGGTCGCTGTACCGCCTATGGATTGTCTTGCTATATTTTTTAAAAATGGGCGCTTCAGCGAGCGTCCGTACCGTACAGGCGGTCGCTGTACCGCCTATGGATTGTCTTGCTATATTTTTTAAAAATGGGCGCTTCAGCGAGCGTCACTACACATTAGCGGGGTTTTGCAATTCCCAGATTCGGTCCCGGAGTTCGGCGGCGCGTTCAAAATCCAGATTAGCGGCGGCTTTATGCATTTCTTTGGTAAGTAGCTCAACGATCTTGGTCATGGAATCCAGCTCCAGATATTGCTCAAACTCTTCCTTTTTGGATTTGGGTTCTACTGGCGCTTCAGCAGCTTCATAACCTTCGGCGATAGCAGTGGCTTGCATTATCTGCTCCAGGGATTTCACGATGCTCTGAGGTGTGATGCCATGTTCTTCATTATACGCTATCTGTTTGGCTCTACGCCGATTTGTTTCCCGGATTGTGCTATCTATCGCATCAGTGATTACGTCCGCATAGAAAACTACCTTTCCTTCTACATTGCGCGCAGCACGGCCGGAGATTTGGATCAGGGACCGGGCAGAGCGCAGAAAACCTGTCTTATCCGCATCGAGGATGGCTACCAGGGATACTTCGGGGAGATCCAGCCCCTCACGCAAAAGGTTAACCCCTACCAGGACATCATATTCGCCCAGACGCAGATCACGAATTAGCTTTGCCCGCTGTATGCTATCGATATCGCTATGCAGATAGCGGGCGCGAATATCTGCTTTACCCAGATAGGTGGTAAGGTCTTCAGCCATACGCTTGGTAAGGGTCATAACCAATACTTTGTGGCCTTTTGCCACTCGCTCCCTGGCTTGAGCGATAAGATCATCCACTTGGTGTTTGATAGGTTTCACCTCAATCTCGGGATCGATCAGACCAGTAGGGCGGATCACCTGTTCCACTATCACGCCGGAAGTTTTATCCAGCTCGTAATCTGCAGGTGTGGCAGAGACGAAGATTACATTCTTGAGATAGGACTCAAACTCATCAAAGCGCAGGGGACGATTGTCAAAGGCTGAGGGTAACCTGAAGCCATATTCCACCAGGTTCTTTTTTCTGGTGTAGTCTCCGCCGTACATGCCGTGTACTTGGGGAATACTAACGTGGGATTCATCGATGATAAAGAGAAAATCTTCCGGGAAATAATCCAGCAGACAGTTGGGCGGCATGCCCGGGGCAGCACCGGTAAGATGGCGGGTATAGTTTTCGATTCCGCTGCAGTAACCGAGTTCGCGTAGCATTTCGATATCAAACATGGTGCGCTGCTTCAGGCGATCTGCCTCAACATAGCGTTGATTGTCCAGATAATACTTTACCCGCTCGTTCATCTCAGCTTCGATGCTATGTACGGCAGAGTGCAATTTGTCCTCGCTCATGATGAAGTGGATGGCGGGGTAAACGGGATACTCTTCCACAGCGCCCAGGCTTTTATAGGAGATGGGGTGTAGCTTTTCCAGATTAACGATCTCATCGCCGAAAAACTCTACTCTCAGGCAATGCTCCAGATAGGCAGGATATATATCCACCGTGTCTCCGCGAACCCGAAAGGCCCCGCGTTCGAAGGCAATGTCATTGCGGGAATAATGAGCAGCTACCAGTTTTTGCAGCAATTCATCGCGATCCATCTTCATGCCTGTTTTGAGACGGATCAGGGCTTCACGGTACTCTTCGGGAACTCCCAAGCCATAGATGCAGGATACCGAAGCCACAATGATCACATCCTTGCGTTCCATCAAGCTCATGGTGGCACGGAGTCTCAGTTTCTCGATCTGGGCGTTGATATCGGAATCTTTCTCTATATAGATATCCTTGCCGGGGATATAGGCTTCTGGCTGATAGTAATCATAGTAGGAGATGAAGTATTCCACCGCATTATCGGGAAAGAGCTGTTTGAGCTCGCCATAGAGCTGAGCTGCCAGAGTTTTATTGTGCGAGAGCACCAGAGTGGGGCGATTGATCTCTTCGATCACATTGGCTATGGTGAAAGTTTTACCACTACCGGTAACTCCCAGCAGCACTTGGAAGTTTTTCCCTTTGCGGATGCCATTGACGAGTTCAGCAATGGCTTGGGGCTGATCCCCACTGGGCTTGTAATCCGTTTGTAGCTTGAAGCTCTGCATATTTCCCCGCTATGTGTAGTTCTTGAAATTCTTCTTGACTGAATAGGGCATGGTTTCAGTGTGGATACCATCAAAGCGGCAGGCCGTATTCTGTCGAGAAAATAAATATCGGGAGCGCCCAAGATGCAAAATGACATTGAATTACAGATCAATTTTGAGAACCTGCTGAAGCTAGGTTATGCTGTAATCGACGTCCGTTACAAGGACTATGACTTATTGAATGATTCTCAAAAATTGGTGATTGCCCGTGTGGATTCAGACCGTGATGAGTTTTACCAGGATATGCTCAAGCTCTATACCAGCATTGAGTTCAAGCCCAGCGAGATCTTTGAGATATGGACAGAGATCCTGCTGCACAAAATCCGCATGAGCAGGGTTTTGAACAGGGATATCGCCATCAAAGTAGCCGCACTGGATTATATCGAGACCATCTATACCGGTAAATGATAGAACAAACTCTTCTTTTGATCAAACCGGATGCTGTGGCCGCCGGGAATGTGGGCAGGATCATCACAACCATTGAGGATAATGACTTCAGCATTCTTGCCGCCAGGGTATTTCGCTTTGATCAAAAGCTGAGTGAGGTATTCTATCGGGATCATCTGGGCAAAGAATTCTACGCGCGTTTGGAAGCATTCATGTGTTCCGGGCTCACTTGGGCTCTGGTATTACAAAAAGAAAACGCGGTGCACGAGATGAGGGAACTCTTGGGCGATGTGATTCCCGAGCAGCGAAAGGATGGCAGCATTCGTGCTATGTATGGGCATGGAATCACTGATAATGGAGCGCATGGCTCGGATAGTGTGCAGAGTGCGGAGCGGGAAATCGGAGTGATATTTGGCCCTGTTTCCAGCGCTGGTCCAGAATAACCGTGTTCTAGTACTGCTTTGCCTGGCCAGATAAGCGGCAAACCAAGCTATCGATCCCAAAGCTTACATGAGATCAAAAGATCCCGTAGCATCACCCCAAAGCTATTCCCTTAAGAAAGGGCTCTGAGTTCAGGATTTCCCCTTTGAATACTTCCAAATATCCAGGATCAGCTTTGCGAATCTGTTCATAAAACACCGTAAACATGATCATTCTGCGGTAGTTCAGGAAAAGCTCCATATCCTTCAGCTCATTATCGGGCAGGCTGTATTCACTCAAATAGGCTTCTACAAAGGGTTCCAGGAATAAAGACTGTAACTTGCTGCGAGCTACTTTGTGCTTGCTGTGAAAGCCCAATCTGGAGTATTCACTGTAGATGCATATGGCTACATCGGTGGCAAAGAAATGCAAACCTGCCACATCAAAATCCAGTAAACTAAGCGTATTCCCTTGTTGAATAATATTCTGGGGATGGGCATCATTGTGGATAAAGCCGTGATTGTGGCGATCGGCAATACGAGCATCAAGGTGGCGATGAATCTGATGCCAGCTTTGGCGAACCTGCTCATCGGGGTTCATTGCAGCAAGGGTATGCTCTTCCACGGCGCGGCATACCGCTGCGGCTTCCGGATTGCTGCTTTCATGCCAGATTGGGTACTCACGTGCCAGTTTATGACATTTACCCAGGGTCTTTCCCCAAGCCTGGTAAAATGGCCTGAGAGCATCAGGGTGAAGATCCTGCAGAGTGTGTCCCTCGATTCTGGGCCAGGCATAACACAGGTAGCTATGCCCATCTTCATCAAGGCGTTCTACAGGGTTTTGCCTGATACTCAAAGTGGGGCAGAGGCAATTGATGCCGCGTTCGCTGAGGTAGCGGGCAAACTGCAGACGCAGGCTGAAGGCAGGGAAGGCAGAATCGTCGGATTCTTCCATGATTTTTAGCATCAGATTGCAAGCAGGATGGTAATATACCGTTCCGTCGGACCAGCGGTGCCCACCGGCCAGATATTGGGGGTCATCAGGGCAACCAAAGAGCATAGCTGCTTTGCGGATCAGGGTGGGGGGGATTTTTCTCATTTATTCATATCTCAAAGATGGCGGAGAGTCAGGGATTCGAACCCTGGGTACCCGAAAGGGTACAACGGTTTTCGAGACCGTCCCGTTCAACCGCTCCGGCAACTCTCCACATGTGGTCAACGTTTATTTCTAAAGAAATCTGTCAAGATCAAAGCACATTCACTGCCCAGCACACAGCGAGTGATCTTGGGGTGATGGTTGAAACTTTTATCCCACAGCACATTGTAAATCGATCCCGCTGCCCCGGCTTTGGGATCACTGGCGCCATACACCAACCTGCCCAAACGTGAGAGAATGATGCTTCCGCTACACATCAGACAAGGCTCCAGACTAACATAAAGCGTATAATCTCCCAGAAACTTCAGGCCCAATTGTTGAGCTTGATCCAGGATCAATTTTTCTGCGTGAGCTAGGGGATTGTTCAATTGCCGGGTACGATTGTGTTCACGTAAGATCACCTGATCATGAAGCACCAGACACGCTCCTACGGGAATCTCGTCTTCAGCAGCGGCTGCCTGAGCTTCCTCCAGAGCTATGCGCATAAAGTATTCATCGCTCATGGGCTTACAAAGATCTCGATATTGGCTTGGTTCAGCTTCTTGTTCATCCAATTATCAAACCAATCCGGCTGAAGGGTAAGGGCAAAATGATTGCGAATACTTTGCGAATCTACATTGCGGGGATTGGTAGTATGGACTTTGCGGGGAATCAGGATCACACTAAGATCACCCAGGTTTTCCACTTCCATACTTTTTTTCTCCAGATATCTCAGCATGGAGTTCAGATACACCCGCTGTAGATCGTATTCCAGATAGCGGGAATCAATTCCGGCCTGGGAGTATTGCAGAACCTTGTACTGCGTGGGATTCTCGTCCGGCTTCAGATCAGGATGGACTTTCAGCCAATCCAAGGCTACTTGTCTTGCCATATCCTTTTGGCGTGTGCTTTTCAGCTCCTGCGCTATTTGCTCTTTTACCTCTGCAAAGGGATAGGCACGCTGCACCTGGTTTTCGGTGAGCATTGCCACAATCCAGCTTCCGGTGGAAGGGGAATATACTGGATCCAGGTATTCACCCTTTTTATGAGTGGCCAGCTTGGATTCGATGGTATTCATCAACAGGCTGTCCTGATGCCATTTCTCACCGGGTTTTACGGCGCCGGTTTCATGGTAACGGCAGGAAAGCTCGGTTGCCGCAGTTTGCATACCCATGCTTTTGGCCAGATTCATTGCTCCCAGGGCATTTTTATACTGGGTATTGATGGTGGCTGGTGAGATTATAGGGGGGATGTGCAGGCTCAAATAGCGGATCATGGATTTGGTGCGTTGCAGCTTTCTATGGATGAAAAAGCCGTTGTCTTGCTTGATCAGTTTAGATTGGGCGTTATCCGGTAAAGCTTCCAGCATAGTCAGCAGGGCGGGATCAACGTTTTCCACCCGGACAAAATCGGAATCAGATATTTTGAGCCCGGGCAGATGTGGACGGCGTTCTTCTACGACCTGATCAAAACTCTTGCCATAGCTAACTTCCTGGTAGATGGAATCTGCCACCATCCGAGTGTATTCCAGGTCTGCTTCCTGCATCTTGATAGGAATACTCAGGTAACTGAGGCTGTATATCGGATCCATGGCATAGTCCTTGATATTGCGTTGGTAATATGCCTTTAGCTCAGCCTCACTAACAATGGGATCCAGGGCTTGGGGGTCGAAGATCACGAGATCAAAATCCACCACAGCGCTGATCGCGTCAGCCAGATTCGAGCGCATCTTTTTGCTCAGCAGTTCGTCCTCGATGATATGGGGCTTGAGCTTCTGGATGGGGATGTAATCCTCAAAATAGCGCTTGCGGATCGAACTCATATCCACAGGGCTGTCATATCGTAAGGATTGCAGGTAGAGCTCGCTATCGAAGCCTTTGTTGCTGTTGAAGACTTGGGAATTGGCAATGTAATCCGGGATATTGGTGCTTAGGGTGTCCAGTACTTCGCTTTCGCTGGACGTGATCTTGTATTTCTGGTAATAATCATTCAAGATTACCCGTTTGGCTATATTGCTCCAGGTTTGGTTGAAGATCTTGGTTTTTTCACTATCATCAGGTGGTCTTTGGCTTACAGAGCGAAAATCTATCGTATTGCCCTGCAGCACTCTGATAAACTCAGGATACGAGATGCGGGTACCATTGATGATGCCGGCACTATCGCCACGGGGTCCAGAGCAGGACGTAAGGATTAGTGCCAAAAGCAGTATCAGATATATGTGTTTCATGTTTCTCCCAGGATTTCTTTTTGAATGTCATATAGGGCTTGCCAGGCCTCAATGGGGCTCAGCTCATCCAGATCCATGTCCTTGATCTTGTTTAGCAGCGGTTCATGCTCTTGGGCTTTATCGATCATTACTTCAAAGATCTCCAGCTGCCCCGCGCTTTTACTAAGTTTCTTGCGCAGGGTGGATGAAAGCCCCTGTGGGCTGATTTCATGCTCTTCAAGATTTTTCAGGATTTCCGATGCCCGGCGGATTACTTTGTGAGGTATTCCAGCCAAACGGGCTACCTGGATGCCGTAACTTTGATCCGCTCCGCCGCGTTCGATCTTGCGGACAAAGATCATTTCGTCGTTGTAAAGCTTAACTGCTACATTGTAGTTTTTGATTTCGGGATAGATGTTTTCCAGCTCGGTAAGCTCATGATAGTGAGTGGCAAAGAGAGTGAGCGCGCCGATCTGTTTGCGGATCTGCTCGATAATGGCCCAGGCCAGGCTCAAACCGTCAAAAGTGGAAGTACCCCGGCCTATCTCATCCAGCAGGATCAGAGAGTTTTGCGTGGCTGAATTCAGGATATTGGCAGTTTCGATCATTTCTACCAAAAAGGTACTCTGGCCCTGGGCCAGATTGTCCGATGCTCCTACCCGGGTGAAGACGCGGTCAAAGATGGGCAGGCGCATATGCTCTGCAGGAACGAATGATCCCATCTGCGCCAAAATCACCAAGAGCCCCACTTGTCTCAGATAGGTGGATTTGCCAGCCATATTGGGTCCTGTGATCAGGGCCACAGAGGTTTGGGGAAAATCCAGCAGTGTGTCATTTGGGATAAACTCTGCTTCGCCCATCAGTTTTTCGATTACCGGGTGTCTGCCGGCTTGGATGATCAGGCTGCGATCCTCGCTGAACTCAGGTTTGCAATAGTGGTTTTGCCAGGCCAGAAAAGCCAGGGAACTGAATACGTCGATCTCAGCGATGGCATCACTTAGTTTTTGCAGGCGGGGGAGTTCTAAGGCCAGTTCCTGGCGGAGCTCTTTGTAGAGTTCATATTCCAGATTCTTGCCTCGCTCTTCACCAGAGAGTACTTTGGCTTCAAACTCCTTCAAGCGGGGAGAGATATAACGCTCAGCATTGGCCAGGGTCTGCTTTGCAATATAGTAATCAGGTACCTTGCTCTTGTGGGTGTTGCTCACTTCCAAATAGTAACCAAAGACCCGGTTGTAACCAACTTTCAGGGTGGGGATTCCGGTTTTGTGTTTCTCGTCTTCTTCCAATCTGGCTATCCAGCTCTTCCCGTCGTGAATGATGTCCAGTAGTTCATCCAGATCGGCATTATACCCGCTTTTAAAGATCCCACCATCGGTGATGGTGATAGGGGGATTGTCGCATAGGGCATTCTCGATCTTCAGGGAAATATCACTATAGGCTCCCAGGATTTCGCTCCATCCGGTGAGTAAGTGGTGCCCGGTTTTGGATAGTTGCTGCATCAATTCGGCACTACTGAGCAGATAGCTGTTCAAGGAAAGTAGTTCCCTGGGGTTGATTCTCAACGAGCCCAGACGGGATACGATGCGGGATATATCTCCGATCTCCTTGAGGGTTTTGCGGATTTCCTTGAGATAGGGAGAATACTCTATAAAGGCGGAGATAATATCCTGACGGGCAGAAATCTGCTCAATCCGGATCAGCGGGTGAGTGAGCCATACCGAGAGTAATCTGGCTCCCATTGGGGTTTGGGTGAGATCTATCACACTCAGCAGACTGCCATGTTTGCTGCCATAGCGCATGCTGCGGGAAAGTTCCAGATTTCTGCGGCTGATCTCATCCAGCTGCATGTATTCCGAAAGTGAATAGTAATGTAAACCTGTAATATGCGAAAGTGGTACTTTGTACAAGCTCATTACATAGGCCAGAGCTGCTCCGGCAGCAGTGGCGCCAAAGAAGCGATTATGAGCACCGAATGCTTCTAGGCTGCTAACGCTGAAGTGCTTCTTCAGCACATTTGCGGCTTCTGGGGGCTGGAACTGCCAATTGTCAAAGATGCTGATGGTAGGCTCGTAATCCAGCTTCATGGCCTTCACTGCATCCTGCGCAATCAGTGAATCCACCACTATCTCAGCCGGATGCACGCGCAGAATCTCATTGGGAAGTTCATCTTCCGCAAGCTCTGTGAAGCTGAAATCCCCGGTGGAAAGATCCAGATAGGCAAAACCAATTTTGGAGCTTTTCTCGCCCCAATACAGAGCTGCCAGAAATACATTGGCATTCCCTTCCATCAGGTTTTGGTCCAGTACTGCCCCTGGTGTAATGATCTCCGTAACATCCCTTTTCACCAATCCCACTGCCTGCTTGGGGTCCTCAATTTGCTCACAGATGGCTACTTTCAAGCCACTCTTGATCAGCTTGTCCAGATAGTTGTCCAGGGCGTGATAGGGGAAACCGGCCAGGGGAACGGGGTTCTCGTCCTTTTTGTTCCTGGTGGTAAGGGTGATGTTAAGAATCTTGGAGGCCGTGATGGCGTCGTCAAAAAAGGTTTCGTAAAAATCCCCCATTCGGAAGAGCACCAGCTTATCCGGGTGCTTGTCTTTGACCTCAAAGAACTGTCTGAGCATGGGGGTGAGCTTGGTATTATCCATTTAGTATTGAACGATGAAGCAATTGATTTCTTGATTCTTGAGGGTGTCTTTGGCTAAGGCACATTGATCCTGATTGTCAAAAGGTCCGGCCAGCACCACCCAGGTAGTCTTGCCATTGTGATCTTCCTCGTAATATACAGCTGGCATGCGCATTTTGCGGATGCTTTCACTCAGGCGACGGGCATTGCTTTCCACCGAGAATCTCCCGGATTGCAGGTAAAAACCGATTTGGGGCTTTGCCAGCAGCTTGA
>Ga0265294_10010383_pt1 | contig 10590 bp, 9 predicted proteins | sample MunlanPumphouse3_FD_192504 | JGI IMG/M metagenome (GOLD analysis project Ga0265294, IMG submission 192504) | Groundwater microbial communities from a municipal landfill in Southern Ontario, Canada - Pumphouse #3 | ecosystem: Environmental > Aquatic > Deep subsurface > Groundwater | place...
CATGGTGCAATCTGCGCATTTTCCCGTAAAGTGACATGGTGTTTGTGAATTTGTTCTGAATGTGTTAGGAACAGTTGCATCAAGTCTTGCTTTTTTCAGTGCAACATCCAAATCCGTTACTATTTTGTTCATTCCTGCCACAACTATAACACTGTCAGGACCGTAACAATATGCGGCAAGACGGTTTCCGTTTCCGTCAATATTCAATAGTTCTCCGTCCATTGTAATAGCATTGGCACTTGTAAGGAACACATCAGAAGTCAAAGCTTTTTTCATCATTTTTACCTTTTCAACAGGGTCAGATTCTTTATCTCTGTCATATACAGCTATGTTTTTTTCTTCTAAAACCTTCTTGATTCCAATTTCATCAATAGTTGTTGAACCGCCCCATCCAACTATATCATCCTGTTTAATCATTGACATGGCTTTTTCTACAGCTTCCTCAACAGTTTCACAATAGTAACCTTCCATGTTTCTTTTTTCAAGATTCTTTATAACAGTAGCACCTTTTACTTTATATCCTTCACTTATAAAATCCATAACGACCTCCCATATATTCTTGTCCATATTATACAATAATTTCATTTCGAATTCAAGAATATTTGCATATCTTAGGAATGTGTTCAGAATGACACCCAACTCGTCATTCTGAGGACTTTAGTCCGAAGAATCTCAGGTTTTAAATAATGAGATCCTTCGCTTTGCTCAGGATGACACTGAACTGGAATCAATAAATCTTGATATATAAAATCCATAATGATATACTACTATTATCTAAATAAGTACAGAGGGATAATATGAAAGTACACGAGAGATTTTTAAATTATGTAAAAATTGACACTCAATCAGTACCGGAAGTACAAAAAATTCCAAGCAGTGAAAAACAAAAGGATTTAGGAAGGCTGCTTGTCGAAGAAATGATATCAATAGGAATTAAAGATGCATACATGGATGAAAACGGATACATTTATGGTACTGTTAAAGGCAATGCAGATGCACCCACAGTAGGATTTATTGCTCATATGGACACATCACCCGATATGTCCGGAAACAATGTAAAGCCAAGGATAATATATGATTATGACGGCAGTGATATAGTGTTAAATGAAGAAAAACAAATTGTAATGGAAACGAAAGTATTTGAGCATCTGATGAAATACATAGGGCAGGACTTAATTGTAACAGACGGCACAACTCTTCTTGGAGCTGATGACAAGGCAGGAATTGCCGAAATAATGTCAATGGCAGAATACTTAATCAACAATCCTCAAATTAAGCACGGCACAATAAAAATAGGATTTACTCCTGATGAGGAAGTTGGGCAGGGGGCAGAGCTATTCAATATTGAAGAATTCGGAGCAGATTATGCATATACTGTTGACGGAGGAGAAGTCGGAGAATTGGAGTATGAAAACTTCAATGCAGCGAGCGCTAAAGTAACAATTAACGGAGTGAATATTCATCCCGGTACAGCCAAAAACAAAATGAAAAACTCCATACTTATTGGAATGGAATTTCAAAGCATGCTGCCTGTACATGAAACTCCCGAGAATACTGAAGGCTACGAAGGATTCAGCCTCTTAAACGATATGTCCGGAAATGTTGAAAAAACGCTTCTGCAATATATTATCCGCGACCACAACATTGATAAATTCAATATAAAAAAGGAAAGGTTCAATAAAATTGCAGACTACTTAAATGAGAAATATGGTCAAGGTGCAGTGGAGTTAAAAATTGAAGATTCATATTACAACATGAAGGAAAAAATCCTCCCCCACATGCATATTATCGAAAATGCAATAAAGGCAATGGAAAATATCGGCATTGAGCCTAATGTGGTTCCCATAAGAGGAGGAACAGATGGCGCAAGATTGTCCTACATGGGATTGCCTTGTCCAAATCTATGTACCGGCGGGCATAACTTCCACGGCAAATACGAGTATATACCAATTCAATCCATGGAAAAGGTTGTGGAATTGCTGATAGAAATTGCAAGAGCGAAATAGGACATATAAAGACCGGCAATTGTGCCGGTCTTTTTCTGTCATTCTTTTACTTTCTTCAAAATTCCCGTATAGGATTCGTCAAATACTGTGCGATTTTTCTTATAAATTTCAAATGCTTTAATTATATCATAATCATTCATTCCTTCAACAAATGCTCTTTCCTTTTCACCCAAGAAATTGAGAACATACAATTTGTTTACGGAATACTTGGTGAACAGATTTTCATAATCAGCCATGCTTATTGCGGGTTTCGGGTTTTTTTCAATCATCAGCAAATTTGCCAGTTCAACAACCCTTAAGCTGTTATTTAAGGGAAGAGGTATATTCCTTAAGTACCTGAACAAGGTTGTATCCTTATACAATGAAAAGCTGTAATTTCCGAAATCGTAATTTCTAAAATCAATTATAGATGTATCGTTTGAATTAAAGCTTATACTCAAAAGAGAAGCAATATTGTTTGTTTTTTTCAAATCCTCATAAATCAAAACCTTAAGAATATCCTTGTTGTCGTTTTTAATATAATAGGCATATCTGAAAAACAAAATATTAGCCTTTGAATTATCATTGCTCGTTAAGCCGTTCCATTTTTCAAGAGCTCCCATGTACAGAGCTTCACTTACGTCATATTTGCTTACCAATGTGAAAATCTGCATTAACTCTGCATCTTTAAAATCATTTCTTGCTATTACATTTGTTAAAATTTCATTTGCAAATTTTGATTTTTCGGCATCTGGATAGCTTCCGAACACAATCATGTAATAGTTGGTGCCTGCTACATTGAAATACCCGCTTGTACGCAGGGATTCCATTGTTTTAACCGCATTCAAATCATAAAGGTGCGAATCCTCCGGGAAGATATAGCCTCCAAATGCTACATATTCCAAAGTATCTTTAGCCTTAATAAATTTTTTGTCATTAGTATCTGTAGTATTTAAATCATAATTGCCAAAATATGAATACATCTCATCGCCTTTGATAGGCATAAATTCAAGTTTAGAAAGATAATTGCCGTTAGTGCTTGTTTTAATATCCGCATAAACTCTTCTGATAAGCGAAGCAGCCTCTGCTCTGGTTATGTTGGTGCTGCCTCTGAATGTATTGTTTTCATAACCAACAATAATTCCTGCATTTGCAAGCCTTTGAATTTCAGAATAATACTTGTTATTATAAGGCACGTCTGTAAATGTAAGAGGGTTGTCAAAAATTGCATCCTTACAGAAAGCAGCAATCAGTGCAGATGATTCCTCCCTGGTGATAGCTCTGTCAGGATAAAAATTACTGCCCGGGAAGATGTCCTGTAAATTAAATTTATTTGTTTTTAAATACTCATCCATAGAAATAATAAAAGTATAAGACCAATGTTTATTGGACAAATCGCTATATGACAAATCGCTAGTATAGATTTCTTTCATTTGATTATGTTTGTAGGCAGTTCTTGCTAATATAGTTATAAACTCTGCTCTTGTTATATTATTTTCCGGTCTAAAAGTAAAATCTCCATATCCCTTAAAAACATTAATAGTATTGGAAGTAAAATTGATGTCGTTTTCCGCCCAATGATTGAAAGTATCGTAGAATACTGTTCTTGCCAAAGCAGGCTGAATGGACAACACAATAAAAATGATAATTAATAATAATAGCTTTTTAAATTTTCTCAATTTGTGTCATCACCTTCTTCATAAATAGTTCTTAATAATATTTACCTCCTTTTCACTAACATTAAACAACTTTTTCATAAATAATTCAATGCTAATATTTTCTATATTTGAAAAACATTCTGCAAAGTTTTTCTGAGGTAAATAGACCTTTAAATTATTCAATTTATAGGGATAATATTCATAATTATTTCTTCCTACCTTCTTAAGCTGACATTTCAAATAAAACTCGAATATTTCCGAATTCAAATAAGAAAGCAAATAATTTAAAGACAGACCTTTCGAAAGCTGATTCATTAAATAAATATCAGCACTGCAAAAATATGCTTGTTCATCATAATAAAAATTATTTTGCTTGGATTTATACGGGAATATTATTTTAGGATTTTCATAGTCAGATTTAATTCTGCCCCATTGCAGCTCATACCACTTGCGAAATCCCTTTTTACATTCTCTTCTGCTCATAAGTTTATCCTTATATATGGACAGATAACTAATTGCATTGGGACAATCATTCTCATTTTGTATAATATCTGAATATATTAGGTATAAATTATTATATTTGATTGATTTCTTTGATATGTTGCTGTTTTTAATCCATTTTCTGAGCAGAAAACTCTCAATCTTATATTTTTCGATAACTTCTTCAGTAACTATGAATGCTTTATCACATCCCGTAATAATTCCTTGCTTAATGCTGCAGATATCCTTGATATAAGTGTTTGAAATGCTGTCAATTTTCTCAAAGAGCTTCTCATCCTCATCCTTCAATACAATCCATCCGGAATCCTTTAGCTTGTCTTGCTTATAATAATAAGCTTCGAAAATATCCCTGTCTTTTTTGACGTACGTAAACATGTTTTTGTTCCAAGTATTTGAAAGAATTATTACCGCCGGGCTTATCATAGCCCTTTTAAAGGCTGTATCACCGTTGTAGTCAATCAGTGTGACGATCTTGTAATTTTCTTTTAAAAAACTTCTCAATTTATCGGCATATAAGGCTTCCATAAAATAGCGGGAAGTAATAAAAGAAATGATACCCTTTAGCTTCAGTAAATCCTTCCCTTTTCTAAAAAAACAATAGGAAATATCAGCTTTGTCGTAATATACATCAGAATACTTTTCATACAGAAGCTTTTTGTAATTGCCTGTAGAATTTTTATGACCTACATATGGAGGATTACCAATTATAATATCAAATTTGCCCATATTTAGATTATCAATCAAAAAATCATAATTGTAGATATTAAATTTTATATCATATAGTCCGGAGTGAAAAATAAGTCCCATTTTGCTTAAAAATATTGAAAAATCATCAATGTCAATACCAAAGAGCATATTTTCAATGATATGTCTTTTATGGATTTCAGCATGAGTACACCTTATATATTTATATATCTCAACGAGGAAATAACCACCACCGCAGGAAGGGTCCAAAATTTTAGTATTTTCATCAATGCTTTTAACTTTAAACACTTCATGCAGCATGTTATTTATAATTTCAAAGGGAGTATACACTTGACCAAGTGATTTCTTTTCCTTGTCTGTAAGCAATGCTTCATAAAGAGAGGCAGGATAGAAGCTTGAAATTTCAATATTATCAGCATTTTCCTCAACTAACTTTGCAATTCTTTTTTCAGTTTCAATGACTTCCAAGTCAAACTTTGCATATTCCTTAAAAATTGTCGTGCTGTTCATGGGGCATTTATTGTTCAAATTATACAATTCATTGCATACCAATAAAATTACATACTTAACCTTGCTGATGTAGTCAAATCCTTCAATTTCATTGATTATGCACTTTATATCACTTATCAATGACTTGTCCATAACTACCCCTTGAATTACGTCTTTATGTTTATATTAACACGTTTTGGCAATTTAAGCAATACATCCGGCTTATAAAAGCTATATAGTTACAGAACAAAACGGGAGGTGATAAAATGCCAATAATTGCAAATCAAGCAAATTCTAAAGTTAAATTAGTTCTTAATGCAGGTCTTGACATCGACAACAAGACTATCTTCAAAAGCAAAACATTTAATAACGTGAAAGCAGCTGTACAAAATGAAGACCTGTACAATCTTGGAGTTGCTATTTCAGATCTTCAAGAACACGAGCTTGCAAACATTGTAAGATATGATGAATACGAATTGCTGAATGAAATATAACAGCAATGAAATCTTAAACAGAAAGGGGTGATATAATGGCTAAAAAATTAGTAATGTCTTTCCTGACAGCACAGGGAGCAACTTCGTCCATGACGATTGATGCTCCAAAGGATGATTTGACAGAACCTGAGGTGAGAGCAGTTATGGAGTCAATCATAACACAAAATGTATTCAACACCTCTAAGGGCGACTTAGCTGAAATAAAATCAGCTCTGGTAATTACTACTACTGAAGAAGTTTTAATATAATTAGTTAATTTATTATGATATAATGGATAAAATAGTTAATCTCAAAACCTGAGATCCTTCGCTACGCTCAGGATGACAAAGTGCATTCGTTTATTATGGTAAGGTCATTCTGAGGGCGCAGCCCGAAGAATCTCATACAGGGGACATTCCTCGGGCATGTCCCCACAAATAAAGAGGTATGTCCCCATACCTATTACAAGGAGGAAATATGAAAACCAAATACCCAAGTCTTAAAAACGTATCGGAATTAAAAGAAGTATTCTGGCTAAACCCTAAGATAATTCCCTATGAGGAAGCTGCATCTGCAATAAATATGGATATTGCAGCTATTGACGATGCTGAAATGAGGCTTAAGAAATTTGCACCGCTAATTGAAAAAGTATTTCCTGAAACTCTACCATCACATGGCATAATCGAATCTCCAATAAAAGAAATCAACAATATGAAAAACAAGCTTCAGGAACTCTACAAACTAAAACTTTCCGGAAAACTGCTTCTTAAAATGGACAGTCACCTTGCAATTGCAGGAAGCGTGAAAGCAAGAGGCGGCATATATGAAGTATTAATGTATGCTGAAACATTGGCAATGAAGGATGGAATATTAAAAGAGGACGATGATTATTCAATATTGGCAGAGCAAAAATACAGAGATTTTTTTAGCAAATATAAAATACAAGTTGGTTCTACGGGAAACTTAGGCTTAAGTATAGGCATAACATCAGCAGCCCTCGGATTTAATGTTACAGTCCACATGTCAGCCGATGCAAAGCAATGGAAAAAGGATCTATTGATATCAAAAGGAGCAAAGGTCGTGGAATATGACAGCGACTTTTCAAAAGCAGTGGAAGAAGGCCGCAAATTATCAGACCAAGACCCTATGAGTTATTTTGTAGATGATGAAAATTCAATGAATTTATTTTTAGGCTACAGCGTTGCGGCAAGAAGGCTAAATGAGCAATTAGATAACATGAACATTGTTATTGACGAAGACCATCCCTTGTTTGTTTACCTTCCATGTGGTGTAGGAGGTGCTCCGGGAGGCATTACCTACGGACTTAAATCCGTCTACAATGACAATGTCCACTGCTTTTTCGTGGAGCCAACCCATGCACCAAGCATGCTCATAGGCATGGCGACAGGGCTTCACAATGACATTTCTGTCCAGGATTTGGGCATAGACGGAAAAACTCATGCAGACGGATTGGCTGTAGGAAGACCTTCAAAATTAGTTGGAAAAATGATGGACTATATTTTGGGAGGAGTATTTACCGTAGATGATTATAAACTGTACGATTATATGAGATACCTCCATGAAACAGAAAATATAAGTATTGAACCCTCAGCATGTGCTGCATTCGAAGGTTTTATCAAATTTGAAGCCACGAAAGAAGGGAAGCAATACATAAAACAGTATAATCTTGAAAATAAAATGCAAAATGCAGTACACATAGCCTGGGCAACCGGTGGAAGCCTCGTGCCTGAAGAAATAAACAAACAATTCTTAAAAACCCACCTAAGATGACAAGAGGATATTTCGAGACCACTGAAAAAGTGGTTCTTTTTTTCTCTAATAATTAAAAAATATTGATATTAAAACAATAATCTGGTAATATTAACAAAAGATAGGAGGCAATGAATGAAAGCTAATTTAAACCCTGCAAAGGGAATGAGAGATATAACCCCTTATGAAAAGGAAATAAGAGACTATGTGGAAGGGGTAATAGTCAATACATATAAGCAAAGCGGTTTCGAGCTCTTTGAAACACCTGTTGTTGAAAATATAGAAAATTTAACAGGCAGCGAAGGCGGAGAAAATTTAATGCTTATTTTCAAAATATTAAAAAGAGGAGATAAGCTCGATTTAAAAAAAGAAGGATTAACAGAAGAAGACCTGTCCGATTTAGGTCTTAGATACGATTTGACAGTTCCTTTAAGCCGTTTTTACTGCAACAACCGCGCTAATTTAACACCAGTATTTAAGGCGCTTCAAGTGGGCAATGTGTTCAGAGCCGAAAGAGCTCAAAAAGGAAGATACAGAAGCTTCAAACAATGCGATATAGATATAATAGGAGACGGTACACAGGCAGCCGAATTAGAATTGATTGCAACAACAGCCAAAGCTCTCACTGCCCTTAATGTAACGGATTTTGTGGTGCGTTTCAATGACAGACGAGTATTGAAGGCAGTAATACTAAACTGCGGATTTACGGAAGAAGAATTTGACGGAGTTTGTATAGTAGTTGACAAGTTAGATAAAATCGGCATTAACGGCATTAAAAGTGAAATGGAAGATAAAGGCTATAACAAAACTGCAGTTGAAAAGCTGATTGAAGCACTAAAAGAAATTAATAAAAAGGGAACCAATTGCTTAAATGAGTACGGCGTTCCAAAGGAAGTAATTTCAGATATAAATAAAGTCCTTGAAGAATCCAATACATATGCCGATGGAAAATATGATGTAATATTTGATTTTACATTAATACGAGGTATGGGATATTACACAGGCTCAATATTTGAAATTGCATATAAAGATTTAGGTTATTCAATTGCCGGCGGGGGAAGATACGACGAAATGGTAGGAAATTTTATTGGTGAAAAAATACCTGCAATAGGATTTTCAATTGGATTTGAAAGGCTTGTAAATCAGCTGATGGAAGAAAACTTCAAAGTTCCTGATTTGGAAAAGGTAGTACTTTTATATGAGCCGGCGGACAGATACATAGATGTTCTTGCAAAAGCTGAAAACATAAGAAAAGATGGTTATACCGTATCAGTATATGAAAAAGCCAAGAAATTAGGTAAGCAATTAAATCAATTCCAAGCATTCGGATATAAAAAATTCGCTGTTTACAACAGCGATGAAACCGAACTAAAAGAGCTAAGTTAAAGTATATACTATGAGATTCTTCATCTGCGGTTCAATCTGACATATCAATCGTCATTCTGAGGGCGCAGCCTGAAGAATCTCATTATTTAATATTTACTCATCAATCGGTTCTTTTTTTATTACTCTTGAAAATATAAAGATTGCAATGATTGCAGAACCAAACCTTGCAATCAACAAAGGCAAAAGACTTGCACCTGCAGCTGTCATTATAAATGCGTCTTCAAATACTGCATGACACGGTGATAAAAATATGCTTAATAAAAAAACACTTCTTTTGTCCACATTGTAGTCCTTCACGCTTTGAATGATGGCTCCTGCTCCAATTGTAAGTCCGAAAAACATGCCGAACAACAGCGATATTCCGGCAGGCTTACTTAATGTAAAAAATTTTGTGACAGGATAAAGAAAGTCTGATATTTTATCAATTAATTTTGTATCCTTAAATATTTCAATTACAATCATAATCGGCACTAATACTCTAGCTATATTCCACAAAAAACTCAATAAATTTATTAATACATCCATAAGTCCACTCATAAAATCACCGTCATCCTATAATATAAAATTCCCATTAGAAATGAAAAAAACACTCTAACTGCGATACTTGCTGTTGCGCTCACACCTAACTTTTTCACGACTGCAGTTTCTGTTATCAAACTGTGCGCTACTGAAATCATAATTGCAACTGTTGTTATTTGAACTGTATTAAGCTCAATGGCTGCAATTGCACCCAATCCGGCATAAGTATTCAAAAAATAGCTTAATATTATTATGAGAGAAGCTTCACCGGGAAGCCCAAATATTGACATTACAGGCTCAAAAAATTCAGCTAGTATATTTAAAAGTCCTGATGCAGCAAGCAATTCAACTCCAATGTATACAGGAACTAAAATTTTCGACAGCTCGATAAGAGTAGATATACCGTTTTTAAAACCTCTTTTAAAAGTATCCGTAGTAACCATTTCTACCTCCTTGCACAAGAAAAATTATAGCATACAAATCATTTATTAACAATTTAAATTTTCTTATATATTTGACTAAAGATTCTATATTTGTTAAAATTAAAGATGCCCTAACCCAATTTCACTGCGAGATGCCCTAACCCCGTTTCATTACAACTACTAAAGGAGAATTACATGAGAGAAATATTAATTGGATTAATTTTCGCACTTACATTTACACCTGTCAATGCGGAGGATACATTTGCAAATGTAATTGAATTTCAAGAACCTGCTGACACAAAAGATTTGCCATATTCGGAGAACCCGCAACTTCCGGAAATCGATAAAAGTACAGAGTTAACAATATATTCTCCCAAGTACAATAAGTATAGAAATAATGCTTATGGATATGAAGTAATAATTCCAAACAATCTTACACTTAATGAAGATATAGTAAGCGTAAAAAGCCGATTTGAATCAGATGACTTGGTAGTGGAAGTTTTCTATGATAATTTTTACAATACGATAAATTCCCATACTACACTTCGTAACTACGGCAACAGAGGCATATTAAAAAACAATGAATTTACAATTACAAATGAATACAATTATAGTTTTGAAAAACTATCAGGGCATATAACATTGTTCGAAAGAAGAAAGGTAAAAACCAACGAATCGGACA
>Ga0265294_10010384_pt1 | contig 10590 bp, 8 predicted proteins | sample MunlanPumphouse3_FD_192504 | JGI IMG/M metagenome (GOLD analysis project Ga0265294, IMG submission 192504) | Groundwater microbial communities from a municipal landfill in Southern Ontario, Canada - Pumphouse #3 | ecosystem: Environmental > Aquatic > Deep subsurface > Groundwater | place...
CTTGTAGCAGTCGACGGTCTTTCCGAACATCTCCTTCAGGCGTGCACGGTCCTGCTGGCTGATCTTGTATTCGGAGAAGTCCTCCTGATTCTTCAGATAGCGGAAATCATAATTGCCCACCACCGTACGGAGCCTTGCGGTCGCGGATATCCCGATGACCTTTGCTCCGTGGGTCCTATCGAGGGTGCGCATCAGCATCTTCTCCGGGGTCCTCTTCACGGATGTGCAGAAGATCTTGGTCGACAGGTTGTGGTTATCGTTATCTACGAAATTGAAGAACTCGAAACCAGCTTCATAGAACGACGTATCGGGCGTAGGGTCTTTGCTATTCGCCCTCTTCGGAGGCCTGAATTTGATAGAATTCACCAGATACTTGGTCTGAGCCTCGTTGAAATCGTACGGATCCAGCATGGTGTGTATGGCCGCGTCGCGTGTTATAGGCTTCCCCTTGGATTCCTGGATGCTCATATGGTTGTATGCGAGTATGTAAAATATGGACTCGAAATGTCTGAACAGCCCGTACATGCGGCCGAGCATCGACGTAATTGTCTTCCTCGACTCGGGCAACTTTTCATCGGATTCCAGACCACGGATATAATTGATCCTTTCCTCTTCGTTGTATTCGACGATGAATTCACGGTTCTTCCCGGTCTTGATGATTCTGTTGTCGCGGAATATGTAGGTAAGAGGTTCCGAATCTGCCAGTTTGAAGTCGCATTCGAGGTTGTAATCCTTGGCCAGAGCCTCTGCCCTTTCCTTGATCTCGAGTACATCCCTCGCGGAGACAGTTTTCTCGCCTTCTTCTTTGTCCTCCGGCTCCCTGTAGTATTCTTTCCAAATGTCTTGATTGTGCTCCAGGGTCCTGAATATGCGTCTGAAGATACCAATGTAGTCCACTTCATCCTTATCGGTATCGATGATCCTCTCAAGCACAGTCTCCTTAGTGGCATCGAATTCATCTATGAACACGAAGGAATTGTCCAAAAGTTTGGAATCATACATCGAATAACGGCCGTTCACTATGGTATCATGGGTACTCACGAACTTGGCCATACTCATGAGGAATACCTGTTTCTCGTCCGTGAATACCGTTGGGTACAATTTGGGGACCCATGTCCACTCGCGTTCGCGGGTCACGATGCGCTTTCTCTCCGCGGGATCCCTTGAAAGGTACTCCAGTTTGCCCACGAGGGACTTCCTGAAATTACTCTCGAACTCCCTGAATTTAGAGAACATCTCCTTGTATGCCTTCGCCGACTCGTCTATCTCGCCCAGGGCGCTGATCAGGTCATTGAGTTCCCCAATCCTCTTCTCGCCCATTATCGCCAGACAGTTCCTTTTGTCTGGAGCGCTGAGAACAGGGTAGTTGTTGAGAAGCATGTTGGCCAAAGAATCTACCATCATGACCTTCTCGTCGTACAGATCTCCGATGCCGTATTCCTCGAAGCTCTTCCTGAGGACATCCTCGGTAGGTTCTTCAATGTTGATTGGGAGGTTCTTCTTAAGCGTGGTGATGAAGAATATGTTGCGTTTTCCTCCGCCTGCGATATAATCTGATATGAAATGTATGACACTGGTGGTCTTTCTGGACCCCGTGGGGAGAACTAACGACAGGAAATTGTCCTTGCTCTGCTTCTCGTCGCAGAATTTGAATATTATGGATTCCAGAGCCTGATCGGTAGCCACAATACCCGATTCCGCGGAGGTAGGGAAGGAATTCAGAAGGAACCTCCTCGCATCATCGGAATTCTGGTTTGAATCAATGGAGACGTAATCGAAGAAAGCCCTGATTTTCTCCGGGATCGAGGCCGTGTTCCCTTCAGAATATTTTTTGATATAATTGTAAACGGTAGGCCTGGAAACGTCGAACCTCCTTGCAAGTTCGGCGATATCTATGCCAAGTTTTGAAAGAATTTCCTTCATGCGTGTACAATGTCGCTTCAGGTTTATTAAGTTTACACTTTTCAAATTACTTGATTACATGAAGTGTAAACATCGAATTTTTGAAGTGTAAAAATTATCACTCTGTTATAGTTCTGATTGTTACACTATTTAAATAGACACATAGACGACTGCACCTAAGCTACGGTTGTTTTTCAATCGATGATGTCTAAGTTCCCATTATTCTGACGCATCTTAAAAGCAAGATTTGTTCGAGTTCTCCGATGTGCTGCCGCATCATAATTGCAAAAATTGTTTGAGTTCACTATTTGCCTACGAATCATATAAAGTTGAATTAAAATTACAATTTTTCATCTCAATTTTATATAAAATCCGTCAATAACTGATATAAAAGTGTTACTTTTTGTTGTTTAATCTGGCTCGGTTCAAGTTCCCTATATCGCGAATTTCTTCGTGTCCTCTATCGTCAGTATCCTCTGGGAGACCGGGAACTCGAAGAGCATGGCAGAAAGCAGGGAGCTCTTACCGGAACCCCTGGCGCCGCAGATCAGGAAGGTGGACCTGTTCTCCACCAGGAATGAGAGCAGACCTGCGGTATACGGGTCGATGGACCCGTTCGCTATGAGGCGGGTGGTTGTCCAGGGCATTCTGGAATGCTTCCTTATCGCCACCGAGTCGCCGTTGGGGCTCAACGGATATCCCACCACTGTGGCTCTGGCACTGCCGCCGTCCATATCCGTCTCCAGTATCGGATTCGTCTCGCAGTACAACAGACCGCTCTCCCTCTTCAGCACGTTTATCATATTCCTTATCTCCTTGGGCTCCGCCACCAGGTTGGTCCTGCATCTGACATGGGCGTTTAGACCGCTGACCTGGTTCAGGGTTATGTGTATCCTGTTGTTCTCACAGGGCGCATCGATGAATATGTCCTCTATACGGGAGTCCCGCAGCAGGACATCGAATATCCCCAGGCCCAACGTGTGCCTGTAGACCGTCTCGCAGATGTCGGACACGAGCACTCCTGACACATCCTCTTCCGCCTTCTCGAATCTCTTCCTAAGGAAGGCCCCCGCCAGGGACATGACGGTCTGCCTGTCCATGCTCCCGCCCTTCTTCCTGTAGATATCTCGAACATGATCTATCGCCGCGGATACGGAATCGCCTATGTCCCCGTGGTAAGAGTATTCGTCAGGCATCACATTGTATTCTATCTCGCCGTCCTCCGTTCTCACGACGACTACCTTCCCGTCCGGCAGGTCGTAGGATTCAATGACCTCCATGCCGGATATGTCGCCGACCGCCCAGGTGTCCGCATAAGCGGGTTTCCTCCTGACGCAGCGCCTGCCTATCCGGGTCAGGCTGTCAGACACCGTCGGCGTCTGGGAGCTCCTCTCAACACAATCCGGCCTCTTCTGAGCATCCTCGGAGAACCCGGATCCGCTGACCGGGAAATCGTTGTATGCGAGTATGTCCCCGCAGGCCCTATCGTTCAGTATTCGGGTCATCCTCAGACCCCCACTACCCTGTATGCGGATTTGACTATGTCATCGGAGACTTCCTTCAGCATGGAATCGATCTTGTCGATGGCCTTATGGGTGCGTATGTTGCAGGCGGCACATCTGTCATCGTCCAAAGATGATGAGTCCAGGATCTTCCTGGCCGGACCGACATCCATATCGGGGAAGTTCGCCCAGATGTCCTTCATGAGGTTGTCCATGGAACCGGGGCACGTCAGGCATCTGCCCCCTCCGTTGCAGAATGCGTCCTTGGCCACAAGATCGATCCTTGACAGATCGTTCAGTATCCTGACCGCATCCCCGGAGTACTCCTTGTCCATGCCCCTGTGCAGGATTATCCTCTCAGGCTCACCTGAATCAATGATCTTGGCCCTCATGCACCGCAGGCATCCGTCGCTGCCGTAATCCGATTCGCCTTCACAGTCGTCGCACACGATCCTCAGAACATTCGATTCCTTCTTCTCCTCAGTCTTCCTGCGGAAGCTGAATATCGATTTTAGATTCATGAAATAAAGAGCTCTCTAGACGTTCTATTAAAAAGAAACCGTACAGTTAGTCAGGAAGCCTTAATTACAGGTGCGCTGAATAGAAGCGCATGGAAATTCTTGCACCTGCGGGATCGCCCGAGGGATTGGTAGCAGCGATAAAAGGCGGATGCGATGCCGTTTACATGGGTGGGCCCGGTTTCGGGGCCAGGGCTTTCGCCAAGAATTTCACCGATGCGGAGCTGGAGGGCGCCATAGAGTATGCCCACAGGCACGGTGTCAAAGTCAACGTCACCGTGAACACCATCATCAAGAATTCTGAGATGGGGGCCGCCGTCTCCTATGTGCAGTTCCTCAAGGACATAGGCGCAGATGCAATTATAATCCAGGATCTGGGTCTTTTGAATTCCATTAAGCACATACCCATAGCGAAGCACGCCTCCACTCAGATGGGGATACATTCCAGGGAAGGGCTGCAGTGGTGCGCTGACAACGGCATAAGCCGTGCCATATTGGCAAGGGAGCTTACTCTGGACGAGATAGAGGAAATAGTCAGGGACTCTCCCGTGGAGACGGAGGTCTTCATACAGGGAGCCATGTGCTACTCCATGTCCGGAGGATGCCTGTTCTCGAGCATCGTGGGCGGCAGGAGCGGCAACAGAGGCGAATGCGCCCAGCCCTGCAGGAAGAAGTACCATCTGCCGGAGGGCGACGGGTACTTCCTCAGCAACGCCGACATCTACGGGATGGAGGCCATGGACCGGCTCAGGAGCGCAGGGATAACCTCCCTTAAGATAGAGGGTCGCATGAGGAGCCCTGCTTACGCTTATCTCTCCTCCAAAGCCTATTCGATGGCCAACAAAGGTATGGCCGGTGAGGAGCTTGACGGTACGATCTCGCTCCTGAAGACGGTGTTCAACAGAGGATTCTGCCAAGGCTACCTGGGGGGCGTGGATTCTCTTGTGCAGTCCTCTTATCCGGACAACAGGGGCCTCTTCATGGGATCTTTCGAGGTCAGGAACAAGAAATTCCCCATAAAAGGCACCGATATAAATTTCAAAGACGGGATATCCCTCTTCAAATCCGATACCAAGGTGGGAGGCTTCAAGGTGGCTGACCACAACTGGGCCGTGGCGCCCTTCGCCATACCCGACGGCATGTATGACGTCTACCGAACGTACGATCCCAGACTGGACGAGATAAAGAACCTGATCGGCAGGGCCCCGAAGCTCTCGGGCGGCAAGGTCCGGAGGGGCGCGCCTGAGTTCAGCATGCCCAAAGCCGAGCGTCGGACGAAGAAGGCCGATATCTCCGTCTACGTATCCTCGATTAAGGTTCTGGATGCTGTTCTGCAGTATGCGGACAGGATATACTATGACGGCGAAAGCATCGGGGAAGCGGAAAAGGCGTGCACCGGCGCCGGGAAGGAGTTCGTAAGGGTCCTGCCCCGCTTCGAACCCTTCGTTTCCGACAACAGCGAATATCCCGTGATGGCACATAATCCCGGGCAGGTACAGGCCTACAGAGGGAGAAGGACCTACGGCAGCTACATTCTGAATATGTTCAACTCCGCCTTCCCGGACTCGCTTTATCAGACGACTCTGTCGGTGGAGATGACCCGAAACGAGATCAGGGAGACGGTTCAGTACTATCCCGGGAGAGTTGAGCAGATGGTGTTCGGCAGGACGGAGCTCATGTTCACGAGGGACCCTCATCTGGCACAGTGCGTTCTCAGGGATGAGAGAGAATACGAGTTCCCGGTGTACAGGGACGGCACGGGGGCCCGGATACTCAACTCCTCTGACACCATGCTCCTTGACCGCGTAGGAGAGCTGGAACGCTACGGCGTGGATTCCCTGGGCATAGACCTGAGGAAGAGGCCGGTGAAGCTGGCATCAGAGGTCGCGTCCGCATTCCGCAGAAGGGATACGGGACGGACAGAGGAGATAAGGCGCCTCTGCGGAGGGACCCTCAACACGGGGCACTACCTTCGCGGAGTGTAACCTCTAACTGTAGCTCCCCTCTTTAATAGTCTTACCGCGGCGTCTTCTATACCATGAGAATGGGCAAGAACGCCGAAGGCGGCTTCATGGAAGCCGTCGCGGCGATGATGGTTGTGACTGTGGCACTGTCGATGTTCTTGAGCGTCGTCGCGACGACGGGCTCTCAGGAGAATGGGGTCCCGGAGATAAGGACGGACTATCTCGATGATCTCTCGGTCTCAGACGGGGCTGTTGTGGGCGATGTCTCCCCTGACATGGAGGTCCAGAAGGACTTCGCGGGATTCTCCTGCATAAGGCTCCGGGCCCATGTCGCAGGAGGGACCGAGGTCTACGAGATAACGGCAGGCACTCCCACTGAAGGTGACGTACTATGCGAAACAGGCATCATACTGCTGAAGGATGATAAGGGCAGGAGCGTCCCTGTGGTATACGAGGTGGCCGTATGGCTCTGATCCGTAACAGGAAAGGGATGCTTTCCTCCCTGGATGCGATGATCTTCCTTTCAGTTATGGTGCTTGTATCGGCGGGACTGTTCGCATACGCATCCTTCGAGGACCCGGAGACGATAACATCTAAGGATGTGGCCGATAGCTTCTTCTCCGCAGAGCTCAGAGCATCCGACCTCTATCCTACCGAGGACGATCAGACTGCGCCGATATGCGACATCCTGGCCGCCTGCATAAACTCAGGGAATCTGACAAAGGCGAAGGAGTATACCGAGAAGGTGATTAGGGATCTGATACCCAGGCACAGCTCGTTCTTGGTGGAGATGGAATTCAACGGCAAGGTTCTGACTGCGGGCGCAGCAGGCTCCGGGGTATCATCATACTATGAAACGGAGTATGCCACGGCCGGCGGTCCCCTGAAGGTCGTCGTATGCATATATTAGGCGCCGAACTTCTCGGATCTGTTGGCAAGGTCCATGCATATGGGCAGGAGATCGTGACCTCTGATGCGTCCCAGGCGGCCCTTCGCACAGCCGTACTCGCTGTATTCCTCGGCATCATCCCTTATCATACCGCCGGTGTAGATCGTCAGAGGCACCGGGTCACCGGTATGGTCCCCTGTGGTGGATGGGGTGCTGTGGTCGGCCGTGAAAACCACGACCAGATCATCGGGCATGTTCTCCCTCAGATACTTCGCCGCCTCATCCACTTTCCTTATGACCTCCATCTTCTTAGCGTACAGCATATCGTGACCGCAAACGTCCGGGGCCTTGAAGTTCATCAGCACGAAATCGTGATCCTCTAAGGTCTCCAATGCTATCTGGGTCTTCAGTATCATATTCGTATCTGATCCCCCCGTGCATGCCGGAGGGAGGTCTATGACATCGAGTCCGCATACTCCGCATATGCCCTTTATCATGCCTACCCCTGCCACACAGGCCCCGGAGATGCCGTTGACCTGAGGGAAGGGATCTATGTCAGGGAAGGACCCGGCACCCCTCGGCAGCAATATGTTCGCCTCCGGGAGCCCGGCCTCTCTCCTCTTCTTGTTGACAGGATGATCCTTCATCCTCTCGTAAGACAGCCTGACGAACTCGTTCACGACCTCTGCCGTGAGGGCCGCATCAGGCACCAGCGGTTCAGAATCCAGTATCCTGGCATTTTCATGGGGGTCCGCGTCCGTGACCTTGGAGCTCAGGCCTGGGCCCCTGAGAAGCAGTGCCGCCCTGTGCTCTGTCCCCTCTTTGACGGTGACCTCGATCCCTTTGATCATCATGCCAGAAAGGGATCTCACAAGCTCCGTCGTGTCCGGGGCCCTTATGCGCCCGGCCCGGCGGTCCAGGATGTTGAGGTCCTCATCAACGGTACCGAAATTGCATCTGAATGCAACGTCCCCCCTCTTACCGATCAGACCTATCCCGGCGGCCTCGAAGGGCCCGCGCCCGGTATACACCTCTTTGGCGTTGTACCCAAGAAGAGAAAGGTGGGCAGTGTCGCTTCCCGGCCTTATCCCGGGAGATATGACGTCCATTATGCCGGAGTTGCCGTTCGACACGAACCAATCGATATTGGGCGTGTCCACGGCCTGCAGCGGAGTCTTGCCTCCGAGCTCCGGGCATGCTCTGTCCCCTATCCCGTCCATTATGACGAAAAGTATCCTCTTCCTGGGAACGGCCATCTTCAGTTCCCCAGCTTCTTAAGGACCCAGGCCATGTTCTTGCCCAGGTTATGCATGGTGCGCATGCCCTCTTCGTCCTTCTCGAAATCCCCGGGCAGACGCGCCAGGCTCATGTTCCAGTAGGAAGAGCTGACGACCACCATCTCATTGATCATGAAGAAGTGATTGATGCTGTCCAGAGTGTGCGTGGAGCCTGCGCGCCTGGCAGGGGACACGGATGCGCCCACCTTCCTCCACAGACGGTTCCCGGCACCGCCGTTCATGTACCCGATCCTGTCGATCAGCGCTTTGGCCTCGGTCGTAAGGTCAGAATAGAATGTGGGAGAACCTATTATCACGCCGTCTGCCGAGGTCATCTTCTCCGCGAACTCATTCATCCCGTCGTCCGGGAGAGAGCATCTGAGATTCTTGTCCCGCTTGCAGGTGCCGCAGGCAGTACATCCCTGGAGCAATCTTCCTCCTACCTGGATGAACTCCGTCTCTATTCCTTCCGATTCCAATACATCAAGAACGGCCCTTAGCATGCGGGCCGTGTTCCCGTCCTTATGGGGACTGCAATTGAATGCCGCTACTTTCATATTCTCCACCTCATGCGTCCGGCCACAGCTCGTGGGCCAGCTCTCTGAGCTTGAACTTCATGATCTTCCCGCTGGCGGTCATGGGGTACTCGTCAAGGAACGCGATGTACTTAGGCGTCTTGTACCATGCGATCTTCCCTTTGCAGAAGTCCATGACGTCCTGCTCCGTTATGTCGACACCTTCCTTCTTTATAATGAAAGCCCCGGGCTGCTCTCCGTATTTCACGCTTGGCACCCCGACGACCTGCACATCCTTCACGCCCGGCATGTTGTAGATGTAGTCCTCTACCTCCTTGGGGGAAACGTTCTCCCCGCCGCGGATGATCATGTCCTTTATCCTTCCCGTGACCTTGAAGTAACCCTCCTCGTCCTTAAGACCCAGATCCCCGGAATGGAGCCATCCGTCCTTGTCTATGGCCTTGGCGGTCTCCTCGGGCATCTTGTAGTACCCTTTCATCACATTGTAGCCGCGACAGCAGAACTCGCCCACCTCGTTCAAGTCGCACATCTCCCCCGTCTCCGGGTCGATTATCGCGGTCTCTATGCCCTGGAGGGTCTTCCCCACAGTGCTGCACTTCCTCTCGAGGGACGGCTCGTCATACCTCGTCTGGGTCATTCCCGGAGAGGACTCCGTGAGACCGTAGACTATGGTCACCTCGCTCATGTTGAGCTTCTCCACCACTTCTTCCATCGTCTTGATGGGGCACGGGGACCCTGCCATTATCCCTGTCCTGAGGCTGGAGAAATCGAATTTGTGGAAGAGCTTATGATTCATTATCATGATGAACATCGTGGGAACGCCGTAAAGCGAAGTGCACCTCTCGGTCTCCACCGAGGTCATCACCATCACCGGGTCGAAGCTCTCGCACACGACCATGGTAGAGCCGTGGTTTATGCAGGCCATTACCCCCAACACGCAACCGAAGCAATGGAACAGCGGAACGGGGATGCACACCCTGTCCTCCGGCCCATAGTTCATGTTCGCCCCTATCCAATAACCGTCATTGGCTATGTTGAAGTGCGAGAGCATCACGCCCTTGGGGAAGCCTGTGGTCCCGGATGTGTACTGCATCATGGTGACGTCGTGCACATCCACGGAATCCTTCCTCTCCCCGTACTCCTCATCGGTGGTCTGGGCGGCCATGGACTTGACCTCGGCCATGGAGTACATGCCGCGGCGCTTCTCCGGTCCCATGAAGATCACCCGTTTCAGATGAGGATATTTCTCGCTGCGTATGGAATCCCTCGGCTGGGTCCTCAGCTCAGGAACGAGATCGTAAACCATGCCTACGTAATCGGAATGCTTCACTCCGTCTATGAGGACCAGATTCTCCATGTCCGACTGCTTCAGAACATAATCCAGCTCCTTCAGTTGATAATTGGTGTTGATGGTCAGGAATATGGTCCCGATCCTTGCGGACGCGAACATCAGGATGATCCAGTCCGGCACGTTGGTGGCCCAGACCGCTATCTTCTCCCCTTTCTTCACTCCCATGGCCATGAGGCCCTTGGCGACCCTGTCGACCTCTTCGCCGAACTCCTTCCACGAGAGACGGAAGTCCCTGTCCACATAGACCAGGGCATCGTTGTCCGGGTAGTTCGCTATGCATTTGTCGAGCAGGTCCCCGAGCCTCTCGTCGGTCGTTATCTCTTTGCGCGGAATGCAGGCCATGTTCCCACCTCAGTCCGGTGCGTAGAGCACGGCGAATATCTCCGCCGGACCGTCGACTGCGCCTATGAAGTGCGGGACCACTGAGTTGTAGTATGCCGTGTCCCCCTTGGAGAGTATGTGGTCCTCCTTGCCGTATCTGACCAATACTTTCCCCGAGACGACGATTATGAACTCCTCGCCCTCGTGGGACGACAGCTCCTTGACCTCATCCACTCCGATCTTGATGAAAAGGGGCTCCATGTGCCTGTCCGTCTTCCCTTTACCGAGAGGGAAATAGCGGTAATGGCCCTCGGCCCCCCTGTGGGACGA
>Ga0265294_10010386_pt1 | contig 10588 bp, 12 predicted proteins | sample MunlanPumphouse3_FD_192504 | JGI IMG/M metagenome (GOLD analysis project Ga0265294, IMG submission 192504) | Groundwater microbial communities from a municipal landfill in Southern Ontario, Canada - Pumphouse #3 | ecosystem: Environmental > Aquatic > Deep subsurface > Groundwater | place...
TGAGTTATCTTCTTGAATGAAGTTATACCTTCCAAAGCATGCGCGAAAGTGTGCCCGAAATTAAGTATAGTGCGTAAACCCGATTTTTCCGTTTCGTCACGGCTGACCACCATAGCCTTACACTTTGCAGATACAGCGACGAGATTAGTCAATGCTTTGGGCTCTCTGGAAAGTATCTTGAGTTTATTAACTTTTAAAAAATTAAAAAAATCTTTATCCATGATTATCCCGTATTTAATAGCTTCAGCAATGCCTTGATTAAAATCATCATCAGTTAAGGTCCTAAGAAATTCGATATCCGTGATAACACGTTTGGGCTGGTAAAATGTACCAACAATATTTTTTACACCGTTAAAATCGATGGCTGTCTTACCGCCTATACTTGAATCAACCTGCGCAAGCAAAGTTGTCGGAACTTGAATTACCGGTATACCGCGCTTATAGACGGATGCGGCAAATCCCGCAAGATCGCCTACAGTACCTCCGCCAACGGCGACGATATATATTGTCCTGGAGACTTTGTCAAAACCCATTATCCGGTTTAAAGTGCGTAAAAACACTTCTTTGGATTTTGCCGACTCACCATTAGGTACAACAATAATACCCGCTGTGTTTTTATCCCCAAAAATTTTCAAAAACTGAAGTTTGTAAAGTTGATAAACTTTCGAAGAAGTGATTACAACCGGATAATTACCAGTTTTCAAACTTTCAAATAATTTTCTGGATTTTAAGAAATTATTTGCACCTATAACAACCTCATAGGAGTTCTCTTTTATCTTTACTTTTATATTTTTAGTCATATTAAATCACTCCGTCTATACCTATAATAAATAGTATACTCCTAACAATCGGCGTAAGCAAATATTTACAACCCCCGGCAAAAATAAAAAAAACAAAAAATAAAAATGATAGCCAGACGTTTGAGAAATATTTTTCCATTATACGGTTTGGCCATATAACCATGATTATTCTGGCACCGTCTAACGGCGCAAAAGGCAACAGGTTAAAAACAAAAAGATATATATTTATTGCCGAAAAAATTATCCATATTTCAGATAGCCACAAAAGATTTAGCCTATAGGAAAAAGCAAAAAATATACCCAAAAACAAGTTAACTAACGGGCCGCTTAAACATATCTTTATAATATCCTGTTTAGGGCGGCGAAGCTGTGCAGGATTTATAGGTATAGGTTTAGCGTAACCGATAGGCAAAAAACCTGCTGTAAGCAAAAGGAACAAAGGCAGACAACATGTCCCAAACATATCAATATGCGCAATCGGATTTAATGTATTACGTTTGTTAAATCGTACTGTAGGATCGCCCAACTTGTCTGCGGCATAACCGTGGATATACTCATGAAGACAAATGAAAAAAATTGTTGAGACAAAAATGACCGCCGTCATTTGTTTTTGGTCTCCGCATCGTCTATCTTTAATTTATTTAATTGAATTAAACGCTGTTTGGCTTTTTCTATCTGCGCAAAAGTAAGTTTTCTTTCACGCGCGAGATAATAATACGGCTCTTTATTTTTATTGTCAGGCATCAATATATCCTGAGCTATATCAAGATAAAAAGCATCAGACAAAAGATCATCACCCCGTACTTTATTAATGTACTTTCCGGCAAGAAGAACATCGTTTTTTGCAAGTTCGGATATTACCGATATAAGCCCATAAACTCCTTCCGGTTTGACAACAGGATAATAAGCTTCAAGTTCCGGTAATATTCTACGACCCATAGCCGTTAATTTGTTACGCGCCGATATGCGCTGCTGTAAATTGGCATCGGCAAGTTCGTTAAGCAGATTTTTTATTTTATTATTTAATTCGATCGCGGCTTTCCGTCTTTGCAGTACAGGATTATCTTCTTTGGCAACTAACGATAAAAATTTGTTATTTACCCAACCGCATATATACGGATAGGCAGAGATCTTATACCAGCCGCTATTCTTTGCTAACGCAATAAGTTCAGTATCTTTTGATACTTGCCCTATTATAGGCGCATTAATAGATGCATCAGCACGAATATTAAGACTGTCTGCCGATACTTTTATTTTATTAGGTTTATCGAGCGAAACATAATCTTCGCTGACATATCCGTAAAAACCTTTTTCAGGCAGAACTATCTTTGCCCAGCCATAAGCACGCTTAATGACTTCAACCTGTGTATTCTGCGGTAGACTGCCAAATGATTCAGCAGAAACCGTTGAGTCAACCCGCACATTGACACCGTCATTGTTAATGTAATATTTCTGTCCGCAAAAACCCTGGCAGATAAATAATAAAGAAATAATTAAAAACGCGATTATTTTTTTCATCGCAGATTATTTCTTTCCCTTTGCTCCGTCCTTCTTCTCATCTTTTGCGACTTTTTCTTTCTTACCGCTCTTCATCTTAATGACTTTTATCTTAGGCAGCCCCAATACATCTGATTCTTCAGTCCACTTACCTTTTTCTTTAAGCCATTTTATTCTGTCAGTACGCGTCATAATAGACTTTTGACCGCCAAAACCACCAGCACGTTTTAGTGAAGCATGCATACTCATTTTCTTACCTCCTTAAAAACCGGCATTTATAACCGGTATTTTTTCACGAATCCGTCTTTATATTTTTTCTTAAGTTTATTAAGTTCTTTTTCAGCTTCAGCTTTGCTATTAAAAGTACCGACATAAACGACATAATAATCGTTAGAAGTCTTTTTAGTAATCACGCCAAAGCCTTTCGATTCCAGATCATCCGATTCTTTTTTTGCGCGCGTTTCCGCTTTATAGCTTGCTACCTGGATTACATACCCTTCCTGCTGCATAGTCTCCTGTACTGCGTTGTTATCTGACACAGTTTCGCTTAAAACAGGCGCTTGCTCATTAATCAAAGCTTCTTGTCTGGTTTCAGAATATACCTGCGCCTCTGCCGGAAGGACTTCACGGGAAACAGTCTGCTTCTGTTCTTTCAAATAAGCCAATTTACGGCCGCGTTCTACACCTAACGAAAACGCGACAATCAATAGAAGACCAACTATTACAAGCCCTAAAACAAGAGTATCACGCGGTAAAGTTATCGTCGTGCGCTGTGTACCAAATTTAGGTGTTTCCTGATAACCAAATAAATGTAACTGTTTGCCTTTCATATAGTTCTCCAAAAGCAACAGCGAGTAAAAATGACCAATATTATATTTCCTTATAGACAAGAACGCAAGTGTTTTTTTATGTCAGCTTTATCTATGACTTTAAGGAAAACTTCTACAACTTTACCGTCAAATTGTTTACCCGATTGCTTTTTAAATTCATTTTTTATCATATCAAGTGATATTTTACCTTTATAAGGACGGCCGAAATACATAGCATCAAATGCGTCGATAATTGCCAATATACGCGCGCCGAGAGGGATTTGCTGTTTCTTTAAACCCGACGGATACCCCTTACCGTCATAACGTTCATGATGATGTCTTATTATCGGCAATGCCGGCTTAAGCATTTCCATATTTTTAAGCATATCCGCCCCCGCATTAGGATGTTTACGCAATACATCATATTCATCCTGTGTCAACGTAGCTTTTTTGTTAAGCAATTCTGTCGGCACCTCGGTTTTCCCCGCGTCGTGCAGTAATGATGCATATTCCAAAGCGTTTATCTCCTTTTCTGTTAACCGCATCTCTTTTCCCATTTCTTTAACCAATTTGATAACACCGCTCGTATGCAAATACGATGTCGGCACGAATTGATGAAGCATGCGTGTTAAGGATTTTACATAATTCACCATCAAGCGTTTTTCGTCACGTCGCATAGCCAATAATTTAACGCCTAAACTCATTGTTTCACAAAGTGATAAAAACCAACGCTGTTCCCATTCCAGAAATTCGGTTTTACGCCGTAAATATACACCGCCCAGCGTTTCTCCAAAATTAAACGGCGACATCATTCTCTTGCCTTGAGTTATCTCCCGTTCACTGGCAAATATTTCTCGTTCACGTATAGTTAAAATAGACTTACCGCCCGACTTTACTGTTTGGGTTTTACCGTCGAATTTGACTTTAAGCAAAGGGTACGAACCCGCATGTTTAAATACGATTACAATCTTATCAGCAGCAAGGGAATTTTTAAAAACACGGCCTATACCTAAGGCAAAAGTTCTCTGGTCCTCTGAAGAATTGGCAAGCCGGTATACCATATGATATGTAGAAAATATTTTATTATATCTTTTCATCAGTACTCCATTCATCTTTAATTAGCATATAAAAATTATCCAGACTTTGAGATATAATTTTTGTGTCAAAAATTACAGGCATGAAATTAGTATCTCCATCCCAACGTGGAACTATATGTACATGAATATGTTCTTTTATCCCTGCACCGGAATGTTGCCCTATATTCATTCCGATATTAAAGCCTTTCGGCTTGATAGTTTTCTTAAGTTTCTTTATCGCGTTAATCATTACAGTATTTATATCCAAAACTTCGGTATCTGTCAAATTTTCCATACCAGCAATATGCCTGTTAGGCACAACCATCAAATGCCCGTTATTATACGGATATTTATTTAAAATGACAAAACAATGTTTTGACCGGTGAACCACAAGATTTTTTTCGTCTTTTTTAGACTTTAAAACTTTACAGAAAATACACCCCTTCTCCGGAACAGTTTTCTGAACATAATCAATACGCCATGGCGCCCATATACGATCATTTTTAGTCACAGCTTACTATTTTCCTTTCTATGATCTTCCCTGAATCAACTACAATTATTCCGAAACTGCGCGAATCAGAAAAAACCTTGTCGGTCACTGAACCCGGATTAAAATAAACTATATCGTTACGGATTTCGTTATAAGAATGATGCGAATGCCCAAAAACAAGAATGTCAAGCTTCTCGAGTTCATTACCGAAAAGACGGGTGACGTAATCAATAATACCGTCAGGATGTCCGCGTCCATGCGTGAGGCCTATAGTCACATCTTCGAAAGTTAATATACATTTCTCAGGAAGTGTGCGTTTAAGCTCCTGTGTATCCATATTCCCGCAAACGGCGTATACTTCAGTAAGTTTAGCTAATTTATCCAACACAGAAGCTTCTACACAATCACCTGCATGAAGACATAGATCAGCACGCTTAGCTTCCTGCTCAATAATCGCCGGAAGTTTATCTGCAGATACAGGGATATGCGTGTCCGATATAACTAATATCCGTGTCATTATACTTTACCTCCGCCGGCAGAATAAAAATTATCCCGAAAAGAAATTACCGGATGATTATACATCTTCAACAGATAATTCACTTCTTCAATATCCCAGGCCATTATATTATGATCTTTGGCTATTACTTTTGCTGTCGAAGGTATGCTTGACAAAGATATGAATATCTTTTTTATCTTCTTACCGTTAAGGTTTTTACCTTTTTCAATAAAATTAAATATATCATTATCATCTGTATTCCCGTCTTTTATACCTGCAAAGACCACTTCACGTCCTTCACCGATAAGTATAGACAAATTATCTTCAGTAGGGTCATTCATAACACGGTTTTTAGTTAACTTAGGTAATATATAATTTTTAGCCCCGCATTTTATGATATCATCGTCGAAAGACGACATAAGCCCTAATATTTTTGATACTTTATCTCTAAAGAAATCTTCTCTAAAAAGATCGATATTTTCAAAAACCGCATGACGCCATGCAATACGTCTGCGTAAAGTATTGGTTATAGGCATAACAAAATAAAAAACAAATACATTTGAAACCCAGAAAGAAAATAAACTGTCTTTAATACGACACATATTCCCTGCATTTTCCAGATAACCCAGATCATCAAATTTAGATATAATAGTTTCAAGATCCCGCGGCTTACAGAGGTTTAAGTTATTTATATCGGATTTTCTGGTATAGCCTTTACTAATATAATGAAGAATTTTAAGTGCTGTCGGATAGTTTTTTATTTTAGCGCATATTATATCCATACGTTTCATAAATCTTTGGAAAAGATAAGATTCTTTACGGTATACTAACAATTCCATCAGCGAAGCAAGATCATTTATTTCATTATCCGTACGCTTAAATTCGTTAAGACAATTAACGGCATAATCATAATAGCTCACGTTATCTCCAAGATAATTTGCCAGAAAAGATATAAAGAACGGCGAAACATTATTGACAGAAAGTGATTTCTTTAAACGCATATAGTTATTAAAGAATATGCCATTATTAATATGTATAAGCTCAAAATTACCGAAAAGCAGGTTCAATTGTTCGGACATTATATTTTCTGCTTTTTTTATTTTAGAAGATGTTAATATTACCATACAGTCACGTTGTACTATTATGAATTTCGAAAAATCTTTAAAACATCCGGGAAAAACTGATTCAAGCGCGAGAAATTCTTCAACAACAAAAAGACATTTCCCCTTAGTCTCAAGTATAAAAGAATTAATAAAATTCAAGATATCATTAAAAGAAATATTATTTTGCAGTAAAGTTTCTTTTATTATCCCTGTGGTTTTGGGCAGTAAATTAACAGCACTTTGAACGAGCTGATCCATAGAGTTTGTCATCTTAAGATAACGGCCCAGTAGAGAATAAACGGCATTACGGTATATTTCGTCTTTACCGCCGTATTTGGCCAGCACATGAATAATCTCAAAATTCGACACACAATCGCCACCCAAATAATCTTCAAGGAAATAATTGAGTTCATCCGCATCGTCGCCCAGAACAGCTATATTCTGTCTATACCCGTCGATAAAGCCTTTAACGCGTTTATCTAATAAGTTTAGATTGTCCGAACGATTTCCGGATATACCAAGATTATCCTGCATACTTTATTAGCCCTTATTTTTTCTATTTAAATAAACTAACGGATCACACGGCTGATAGCCCTTCCTGACTTCAAAATGAAAATCACATCCCAACGCTGAACATGTCCCCAGCCCTGCAAGCTTCTGACCTGAAGTCAACGTATCACCTTCTTTGACCAGTATATCACTTAAGTTAGCATATATCGTATATAAATTTCCCGAATGTTTTAAGATTACTGTCTTGCCCCATCCACGCAAATAATCCGAAAATACTACACGGCCGGACATGGCAGCCATAACCTTGGAATCACTTTCCGAAGTTTTAATATCAATACCGTTATTGGTTATGTTCTTCAGCTTCTCCCCGTAAAAACTTACTATTTCGCCGTTAACAGGCCATGCCATATCACCGCCCGAAAATGAATACTGACGTCGGGGTATAACTATAACCTGCCCTATTTTAAGATCACGATAATTTGCTATTTTGTTGATTTCGCATATCTCATTTACGCTAACACCATAACGTCTTGAGATAGCCCATAACGAATCACCTCGGCGTATTGTATAGTTGTTCTTCTCAGAGTTTAGGCTAAATCCGCTGTATGTCGATGTAGGTGTAATGGTCGCAACACCTGAAGTGTTCATGCGGCCCGAAGAACATGCAGTTAAAAATATACTGATAATAATTAATGTTAAAAATCGCATAAAATATGAAAACGGTTATTTATATATAATATATATATTACCTAAAAAAAAAGATATTTCAAACGAAAAAAAAAGACCATAAAAATCGTAAACGCTAAAATAAAAACTAATCTTTAAATACTCATCTAATCCATTGCGAAAAAACAATAATAAGCTATAATTAGATAGCTATAAATCGTAAGTTATAAGCTATATGATATAAATCTTAGGACTTTATAAAGGTTTCTTTCCCAACTTTGTCTATAGCATAAGACTTATGGCTATAGTAAGGTAAGGCATCTCGGATACACATCCTCGATGCCGTAAATGAAACTTAGGTTTTTTGACATGTAGTAAAAAAATCTTTAGTTGAATTTATCCTGAGCAAAGCGAAGGGCAAAAAATCAAAAAGTGTTCTTTGTTATTGTATTAGGTTTATAAGGCGTCTCGGATACACATCCTCGATGCCGCAAAAAATCAAGGAATAACCCTTGATTTCTATCATTTTTTGCGGGCGTAGTTCAGTGGCAGAACTCCAGCTTCCCAAGCTAGCGACGTCGGTTCGATTCCGATCGCCCGCTCCATTTAGTTAATAGTCATTAGCCGATAGTCGTTAGTAGAATTTGATTTTAAGAAAAAAACAGTCATTAGTCCCTACCCTATAAAATTAAAATAATAAATAATGGAAAAATTCTTGATTGCGGTCTATTGTTTCAATGTTCAAGCATGGCTATAAGTCCTATGCTGTAAGCTGTAAGCTGTATTTGATTTTAAGTAATAAAAATCCAAAATATGAGTATATTATAAATTTGTTATATGTTCCCATATTTTATTAATTTCAGACAACACTTCAAAAAAATCTTCCTTTATCATTGTTTCCATGTCTTCATATTTTTCTAGCAATTTTTTATTATCAATTTTTTGAATATTTTCTAGAATTTCAGCCCAATCTCTCAAAGAATAGTTGTCAATTATTTCTTTGCGAGGAAACATATTGTTGATTTGGATTAGAAAAATTTTTAAATACAAAAGATAAATGATTAAGTATTGTATAATGAAGCATCATTATTCTTTTTTCATCAAAGTGGATATTGGCTTTAGCCATTATATTAATAGGACGCTTTGTTCTCGGTACTACAAAAGAAATCCAGAATTTCTCATAGTTAGGGAAATAATTTTTGATAAATAAATTCCAAGTCTCTTTTTCTAAGGCATCACCATCTTTTTCTAGAATAAAACCCATAGCTTATTCACTCCTTACTTAGTTCTATAGCTTATAACTTACGACTTACAGCTTAGTTAGGTCTCTTTCCTAACTTTGTCTATGACTTATGGCTTAAAGGTTACAACTTATAGCTTTTTCACGTATCTTTAAATCAATAACAACTAGCGACTATAAACTAACGACTATCGACTATTAAGGAATCCGCATTTTTCCGAAAGCTTGATTGAACAAAACGTTCCGCACATAGAACAGGCGTTACCGGAAATTTTACCTTCAACTTTTCTGTATCTTCTGGCTTTCTCAGGATCGATAGTCAGCGGATACAATTTTTCCCACTGTCGCCTGGCTCTATATTGAGAAAGTTTACGGTTACGCTCCCAATCATCTTTGAAATTCAAAAGATTGAACGAATGCGCGGCTATCTTTGAAGCCATTACACCATCTTTAATATCTTCTACTGTCGGCAGTCTTAAATGTTCAGCAGGCGTAACAACACATAAAAAATTCGCACCCGCCATAGCAGCAATAGCACCACCTATAGCAGAACCTATATGATCATACCCAGCAGCAATATCTGTAGGTAGCGGCCCTAAGATGTAAAACGGCGCGCCATAACATAATTTTTTCTGCATACGCATATTTTTAGCTATTTCGTCAAGCCGTATATGACCAGGACCTTCGACAATAGCCTGTACACCTTTTTTTCGGCAGCGTTTGACCAACTCTCCTAAAACACGCAACTCACCTATTTGAAGGTCATCGGTAGAATCAGCAATAGCGCCCGGCCGTAACGCATCGCCAAGGCTCATTGTTACATTGTATTGTTTCATTATTTCCAATATCTTATCAAAATTCTCATAAAACAAGTTCTCAAGCTTATTTACATACATCCATCTGGCAAGAATTGCACCGCCCCTGCTTACTATTCCTCCTACACGTTTATTTTTACGTATATATTTTACCGCGTTTTGAAGTATACCCGCGTGTATGGTGAAAAAATCCACACCGTCTTTTGCTTGTTTGATTAAAACATCCAATATATCGTCGATCGTCATTTTTTCTATATTGCCTTTACGCCGTTCTACCTCTGAAGCTATTTCATAAAGAGGTACCGTCCCTAACGGTACACTTGAGAATCGCATAAGGTCATTGCGTATTTTACGGAGATTACCGCCGACACTTAAATCCATAACAGCGTCACTGCCTGAATCTATCGCAGTTTGAAGTTTCTTTTTTTCATTCTCGAATTTTAAATTTTCTGTTGATGTCCCGAGGTTAGTATTGATCTTCACTTTAAGGCCGGTGCCCACTGCACATGGTGAAGTTAAGTCTTTATTCGTGTTTGCCAACACTGCTATTGTACCGTTTTTAACACCATTTTCTATAAGCGAAAACGGTACTTGTTCAAGTTTAGCAATTTTTTTTAAAAAGTTTTTGTTATACATTGTTTGATCTTCTCCGTTTGTCTAAAAATACTTGACGCTTCAATAATAGCTCTGCAAACAACGATATTTGTTATACCGTTATTAATCAAATTCGTCAAATTATTTAAATTTATATTACCTATAACAAAATACGGCCTATCCATATTTTTAATGATTTTTTTTAATCCGCTGACGCCTAACGGTTTAAGATCGGGTTTAAGCTCAGATAAATCGTATGGGCCTATTCCCCAATAATCTGTGTCTTCGGCGTTGAACATTGCAAGTTCCTTAAGTGAATGGACTGTTTTACCTATTAGTGCTTTTTTACCCAATATTATGCGTGCAGTTTTGACATCTATATCATTTCTTCCTAAATGAACACCATCCGCGCAAGATGCCTTGGCAATATCAGCACGGTTATTTATTAATAATATTTTATCGAAGGATGAAATAGCTTTTTTTAAAACAACC
>Ga0265294_10010387_pt1 | contig 10587 bp, 9 predicted proteins | sample MunlanPumphouse3_FD_192504 | JGI IMG/M metagenome (GOLD analysis project Ga0265294, IMG submission 192504) | Groundwater microbial communities from a municipal landfill in Southern Ontario, Canada - Pumphouse #3 | ecosystem: Environmental > Aquatic > Deep subsurface > Groundwater | place...
CATCGCTTTTGAGCCCATTGGCCTCGCGGATGCTCTCAATGGACACGCCGGCCAAAGACGATATGCCGCTGAGCGTGTCGCCCTTCTGCACCACGAGCTCTTTGTACTTGCCGGAATAGGCCGACGGCGCCGACGGCTTGGCTGCCGCCGCGGCACTTTTTTCCACTCGGACAATTTCAGCGGCCATGGCCTTGCCGACGGCCTGTATTTCCTGGCTGCGGCTGGCCCGTTCCTGTTCCAGAGCGGCATTGAGGGCATCGAAACGCTGACGCCATTCGCGGTCGAGGGCCTCGAAGCGATTGTCGTTGGCGTTAAGCAGATTCTGCAGTTCTTTGACGCGTTCGTCGCGATTCTGAATCTCCTGTTCGAGACCCATGATCCGCGCCAGCAGCATCTTCTGGTCTTCCTGGAGGACCCGCATGTCGGCCTGCATGGCGGCGACGTCGCGCTGGATTCGGGTTGCGTCATTGACCACAACCGTCGGGCGACCAGCCTGGGCGTAGAGCCGACCCGTGGTCGCAGCGCCGGCCAGACTGACGCTCTGTGTGGCAAGAAATGCCGCCAGGCTGGCGACGGGTAGGACGTAATATGTAAAAATGCCCATGGCGGCACCTCCGTTGGTACATGGTTCCGCGGCGATAATTGCCCTGCAGCATTGCAAGAGCCATAAAAGATCTTACTTTATCGGTCAAACGCTAAAAAATCCACAAGGGCCGCCGTTGTGCTGGCGATTTTCCGAGCCAACGGGCGGCTTTTCTGTTCACGTGACTTCACCCATCATCCATAGGGCTGCCACTATGCCCACTGCCGCCCACGGCCCCCGCAATCACGACAGTGTTTTGAGCCAGTCGCTCGCCGACGTCACGGCCATGCTCAACGACTCTGCCCCTGGGGGGACAAAAACCTCAGAACAGCCCGTCAGCAAACTCGCGCAGCACCTGCTGCTGGCGATACACCGACACCGCGCCAGCATGGACTGGCTCATCACTGAGTTCAGCCAGGGCCGCGTCCGTCCACGCACCCGCCGCGTCCTGTGGTGGGCGATGGCCGAAATTCTGTGGTCGGACGGCGTCGCCGCGCCAGTCGTCGCCGATGTCGCGACCGCCTATGTCAAAAAACGCCATGCGGCCGCCGAAGCCGGTTTCGTCAACGCCTTTCTGCGCCAGCTCTGCGCGCGGCAGGCCGAGGCGGGCCGCGATGGCCTGACCGCCGGCGCGCCCGCCTGGGTACAGCTGGAACTGCCCGAAACGCTTTGGAAGCGCTGGCGTCGGCAATTCACGCCAGACGATCTGTCAGCCATGGCAGCCGTGCTGCAACAGCCTGCGCCCACGGTATTTCGGCGCCGCCGCTGGCCAGAAATCGCCCTACCCGAGGCCACCGCCGCACTGCTGCAGCCATTGCCGCCTCTGCCCTGGGCGCCCGACCAGGAGCTCTTCGTGCTGAAGAATGCCGACGGCGTGCCGCTGTCGCAGATCATGGGCCGCGGCACACCCTTTTACATCCAGGACCCATCGACCCTGCTGGCGCCGTCGCTGCTGGCGCCCAGCCCCGGCGAACAGGTCGCCGACCTCTGCTGCGCGCCGGGCGGAAAATCCCTGCTGCTGGCGGAAGCCCTGCGCGGCCAAGGCCACCTTCATTGCTTCGACCGCGCGGAGGCGAAGCTGCCCCGCGTGCGGGAAAACCTCGCCGGCTTCACCAACGTCAGCTTCGCCGCCGCCGATGCGACCAGCCCGGTGCTGCCGGCAGCGACCATTGATGCACTCATGCTCGACGTTCCCTGCAGCAACAGCGGCGTCATCCGCCGCCGGCCCGATGTGCGCTGGGCTTTCAGCGAGGCGTCCCTGCGGGAACTGTCGGCGCTGCAGGCGCAGATTCTCCACGCCGGCGTAGTGCTACTCAAGCCCGGCGGCCGCGTCGTTTACAGCACCTGCAGCATCGAAAAAGAGGAAAACCACGACCAGATCCGGGCCTTTCTGGACTCGCATTCTGACTTCGTCCTGCTCGCCGAACGCCAGCTCCTGCCCACGGCAAGCCACGACGGCGCCTACGCCGCCCTCCTCCGGCGCTCCTGACGTTGATTTCAGCAACAAGGCGGTTATTTTTTGAGGCCGTTCTCAGCCAAAGCACCGTTAACTAATTCCGTTTCCCCTCTGCATTACAAACACTCTTTTATGCGCTACCATATCACCGGCCGACATTCCCAAAGCCGCGAAGCGGCAGAAGCGCTGAAAGCGCGAAACATACCAGCCCAGGGCAAGCGCGCTGAAGGCGCGCGCCGCCCTGGGTACAACGCACTCTATGTCCAGGTTCCTCGGCCCTTTTACTCCCAGTCGGCGAAGCTGACTGGGAGTAAAAGGGCAATGGAACTCGCCGAAAATGACCTTACGAACGGATTCTGACTCACAATTCATAACCCGGGGAGTTCATCCGATGTACGCCAAGATGCTTTGTTGTGCCATGCTGTTAGGCTGTTCCGCTTTGCTGGCCGAGGAGTTTCTCCTGCGCATTGTCCTGGTCAATTCTCACACCGAAGACGTCTGGCTCGGCTGTAAGGCCGGCGCATCAAAGAAATACGACCGCGGCGAGGATATTTTTGCGCCCCCGCCCGGCATGCAGACCGGCATGGTCACCATGCCCTCGCCCGGCGGCAAACTGCCCACCCTCTACAAGGACGTCCGTGCGCCGGAACTGCCACAGTCCTGGGAACTCAACTGCCAGCCTTTCACCGGCAAGCCCATCGAGCTAAGCTGGGATACCGCTGACCTGCCAGCAGGCATGGCGCTGACCATGGTCTATCGCGGCAAAACGCTCGACATGCGAGAAACCACCACGCTGAGCATCGCCCAGTCCACCACCGTCGTCGTCACCGCCAACACCAAAGCCCCCGCAGAAGCCGCCGCGCCAACCGGCAACGCTGAAAAGAATCAATAATGGCGGCTTGAGAACATGTGAAGGCGCCATCACTCTTCGCTATTGAGCCCTTCAGGCCGTCCTTGCCACCCATAAACGTCGCATATCGTGCGTCCCTCACTACGACCTTACGACCACCATCATCGAGAGAATCATGAAAGAACAGGCAGTCATCTTCGGGGCCGGCAACATCGGCCGGGGCTTTATCGGCCAGCTGTTTTCCGAATCGGGCTACGAGGTCATTTTTGTGGACGTCGACCAGGACTTGATCGCCGCCCTCAATCGCGACCACCGCTACCACCTGCAGACCGTGAGCAACACCGGCGTGGAAGACTACCACATCGGGCCGGTGTCGGCCGTGAATGGCGCGAATAGCGCGGCCGTCGCCCAGGCCATTGCCGGCGCGAGCATCGCCGCGACGGCGGTCGGCGCCAACGCGCTGCGCTTTGTCGCCCCGAATCTCGCTGCCGGCCTGGCTCTGCGCTCAGCAGCCAGTGCCGGTCCACTCAACATCATCGTCTGCGAGAATCTCCACGGCGCCGCGCAGCACCTGCGGGACTTGACGGCAGCGCGCAGCAGCGAGCCGGCTGCGCGCGACTATCTTGCAAACAGCGTGGGCTTCGTGGACACAGTCATCGGCCGTATGGTCCCGGCCCCCACGCCGGAAATGCGCGCGGCGGACGTCAGTTTCATCAAGGTCGAGCCCTACAAGGAACTGCCGGTGGACCGCAGCGGCTTCGTCGGCACCATTCCGACCATCAGCGCCATGCACGCGGAAGACAACTTCGGCATCTACACCGCCCGCAAACTCTACGTCCACAACTGCGGCCACGCACTGCTGGCCTACGTGGGCTATCAGCGCGGCTACACCTTCAGCTATGAAGCCATGGCTGACGACGAAATCCGCGCTTTCATGCTCGCCGGCCTGCGCGAAAGCGTCGACGGCATTTGCGCCGAGTTCGGCGCCGATCCCGCCTGGCTCTACAGCCACGTCGACGACCTCCTGCTGCGTTTCGCCAACCGCCAGCTCGGCGACACGCTCTACCGCCTGGGACGCGACCCGCTGCGCAAACTGGCCGCCGAGGACCGCCTCACCGGCGCGGCCAATCTCGCCTGCGCCGCCGGCCTGCGCCCGCGGCATCTCGCCTGGGGCATCGCCGCCGCCCTCCTCTTCGCACCCACCGACGACAATAGCGCCCAGGAACTCCAACGGCAACTGCGCGAACAAGGCGTGGCCGCAACCATCGCCACCGTCGCCGGCATCGCCCCGGAAAGCGCCCTCAGCGCGCTGGTGCAGGAGGCCTATGCCGTCCTGCGCGCGACGCCCACCGCCCTGCCCAAAGTCTGACCGCACAGGCGCTAAAGCAGCCACGGATTTCCAGGGAGCACGCAGCAAAATGATCATCGGCATTGATATCGGCGGCACCAAATGCGCGGTGGTCGCCGCGGACGACCAGGGCAATATGGGCCGGGTCATACGTTTTCCGACCACGAACGTCCACGACACGCTGGCGGCGATCTTCGCCGCCGTGCACGATCTCCGGCCGGACGGCCAGCAGACCTTCGGCATCGCCTGCGGCGGCCCCCTCGACGCCAAAGCCGGCGTGGTCCTCTCGCCGCCCAATCTGCCCGATTGGGACCGCATCGCCATCTGCCAGCTACTCCAAGAGCGCTTCGGCGGCCGCGCCTACCTGATGAATGACGCCAACGCCTGCGCGCTGGCCGAATGGCAGTTCGGCGCCGGCAAAGGCACACGCAATATGGCCTTCCTCACCCACGGCACCGGCATGGGCGGCGGACTCATCCTCAACGGCGCGCTTTACGAAGGCAGCTCGGGCGACGCCGGCGAACTCGGCCACGTCCGCCTCGCCGAAAACGGCCCCGTGGGCTATCACAAAGCCGGGTCCTTCGAGGGCTTCTGCAGCGGCGGCGGCATCGCCCAACTCGCCGCCGGGCGACTCCCCGGCATGGACAAGCCCAGCGCCAAGGACGTCGCCGAAGCCGCCGACCGCGGCGTGCCCGAGGCCCTCACGATCATGACCGAAAGCGGCCGCTACCTGGGCCGCGCCCTGGCAATCCTCATTGACATCATCAATCCCGAAGTGATTGTCCTGGGCAGCATCTACACCCGCTCCGGACATCTACTCGAACAGGCCATGCGCGCCGAACTCGCACGCGAAGCCCTCCCCAGTGCCCTGGCCGTGTGCCGCATCGTCCCCGCCGCCCTCGGCGAAAACACCGGCTGCATGTCCGCCATCGCCGTCGCCGCCTACCGCGCCAAGGAACGCTAGTCGCCAGCAAGGTCCGACAAGCAATTCACGCTCGTAAGCGCAACAGCCTGCAACCGCTAAACGAGTGAATTACCTACATGCTATTGCCTGGCAAAATCTTCCAGTTTACTGATCCAGGCGGCGAAGTGTGGGCACTCAGCCCGCAGCCGTTCCAGACCAATACGCTTGGCCACCAGTGGGCCATGCAGGGCCTTCCGATACGCCCGGAACAAAGAGACAATGCGCTTTGACGGCCAATTGACCTCGTCGATATCTTCCGGCGTCGGGTAGCTCTCCCGGATGGCCTGGAATTGTGCCTGTTTGCTCATGTCAGTCATGGCCTTGGGCAATTCGTCGGGCGATGCAAAAAGCAGCGCTTCAAACTCGTGGAACGCCAGATAGGGCAGGAAACGTGGATCGGCAAAATGCGCCGCGATAGCTTGCTCAATCTGTGCGACGTGAGCACCGGCCTTGTCTGCCGGTCGAGTCGCCATGCCAGGAAAATCTACCGGCAGGCCATCGTAATCAAGACATGTCGTCACCAACGCATCCCCAGCGCCTTGAAGCAACCGCCGGACATCATTGGCGAACTTCTTGAAAGTGGTCACGCCTCCCCGGAAGTCGGCGCCGTCCTTGACCGTCTTCGTCACCAGCAGAGTAGGGGTCAGACTAAGGTTCAGCGTCCAAAAATGTTCCTGAAGAACGTCTTTGACAAAGCGTTCCTCGGTATAGCCCTCAACCAGTACCAGCGCCCTTTTCATTACGGTCGCGCTCCCAGCAGGTTTTTCTCCCACATATCCCCCAGACCATAGCCTTCAGCTCCGGCAAAAGATTCCAGCCAGGTCGTTAAGTCGCTCTTGGCAAGACGTTGGAAGACGGTTTCACCGTTTTTGCGTTCGGTGGTCCACACCTGTTCCGGCGCCAGATGATTAACCAGCGTCACGGACTGCGTCGCCACTAGCAGCTGGGTGCGCATGGACGCCGCAATCAGCAAGTCAGCCAACACTCCAATTGCCGCCGGATGCAGCCCCAGTTCCGGCTCATCAAGCAGGATGATGGCCGGAAGGTCCGGTTGCAACAACAGTGTGGCCAAACACAGGAAGCGCAGTGAACCATCCGACAAGGCAACGCCGTTGAAATAGGAATCACTGCCCTTTTCACGCCACTCAAGCCGGATTTTGTCGGGATTGATCTTGGCTGGGGCGAGATTGAAGCCATCGAAGTACGGCGCAATCTGCCTAAAGACATCCTGGATGTTGCGGAAATGCTCCGGGTGGGCCTGTTGCAATCCGTACAGGAACGCCGCCAGATTGCCCGCGTCCGGACGCAGAAAGCGGTTGTCGTGGACCTCCGCCGGCCCTCGCAGCGCCGCCGTGGCGCCGGTGTCGTGAAAATGATAGACTCGATAGCTCTCCAAGTCTGTTCGGATAATCTGCGCTATCTTCTCTTCACTGGTAGCCAGACGGGCTTCGCGGCTGGCGCCACCAAGCTCTACCGTGCGCGGGCCATTCTTGGGCTGGTGGTCGTAGACGTACGCCGTTTCGTGATCAACGGCCAGCGTATTCTCGTCAGTAGGAATGAGAGCAAGGCGATAGCCGTTGCGACGGCCCTTCTCGCCAAACTCCACGGCAACCCTCATCGCTGGCGACACTTTGCGGCCACGGTACAACAACGCATCGGCGCCCCGTTCAAGCGAATAACGCGCCAGATTCTGCAGACGAATCTCCCGCAGAAAACGGAAAACCTGCATGAGATTGGACTTGCCAGCACCGTTGGCGCCGATGAGTACATTCAGGTCGCCCAATTCCAGCGTTTGCTGACGGATTGATTTGAAGTTCTCAATCTGTAGCTTCTCCAATTTCCTCATTGGTCACACTCCTTGGCGAACCTGCGGCCATCCCGGCACCCGGTTGCTTGATCGGCATCATCCTCCAGCTCGACCACAATACCAGCACTGGCCAAGAACCTGCTGTTCCCAAAAACATTGTGGCAGCAACTCCAGCAGGACGTGATGGAAGACGCACAGAGCCTTAATCTAGTTCGTAACAAGTCTTTTCGCCTACACGTCGTGGTGGATCAGCAGCCAGAGGAAGAATGGCCCGCCGACCAGCGAGGTGATGACGCCGACAGGGATTTCCACGGGCGCGACGACGCTGCGACCGAAGGTATCGCAGATCACCAGGAAGGCGCCGCCGAAGAGCACGCTGGCGGGCGCCAGCACGCGGTGGTTGGCCCCGAACAGCAGCCGGCAGATGTGGGGACAGACCATGCCGACAAAGCCAATCGGGCCGCAGATCGCCACCACACCGCCAACCAGCAGCGACACGCAGAAGAAAAACAGCAGCTTGCTGCGCTCGCGGTTCACGCCACGGCTGGCTGCGAAATCCTCGCCGACAGCCAGCAGGTTGAGCGCCTCGACCTGGCTGATGACGACGGCCGTGGTCACCAGACACAGCGCGGCCATGGCGCCGAGCGTGGGATAGTCCACCGCGTCCAGGCCGCCCATCAACCAGCGCATGACCCGGAACATGTCGTTGGCATCGCCCAAATACTGCACGAAAAGGATGAGGCTGGAAAAGAAGGCGCTGACGGCCACGCCGGCCAGCAGCATGACCGCCGTGGAGCTGTTGCCGCGCAGGCGCGTCAGGCCATAGACCAAGGCGATGGCGCACAACGCGCCCAGGAAAGCCGCTGTGCTCATGCCGGAAACGCCGATGATGCCCACGCTGACCCCGAAACGGACGTAGATCGCCACGCCCAAAGACGCGCCGCCGGATACCCCGAGCGTAAAGGGCGTCGCCAGTACATTGCGGAACAGGCCTTGGAAACACATGCCGCTCAGAGACAGTGCCGCACCGGCAATGAACGCAGTAAGCACGCGCGGCACCCGCATCTGCCAGAAGATGCGGTGCTCCAGGGGCAGACCGCCGTCGGCAAACACCGCCCGCAGCGGTATCGTGCGGATACCGGCAAACGGCGCCAGCACCAGCACCACCAGCACCAGGGCCGCCAGCGCACCGTAAAGCAGCCAGGGAGAAACGCGAGGGCGGCTCATGCGCGGCTCCCTTCCCCGGCGCCAGCCCGGCCAGCGCCGGCCCGCCGGAGCTGGATGCCGCCGGCGTCGGCAAGCGTCAGCACCACGTCCGCCCCCACCGGCAGGCTGATGCTGGGAAAGACATGGCCGAAGGGCAAGCCACAGGCCACCGGACCGTCGATCTCGGAGGCGACTTCGCGCAGAATATCGGGGATGTAGTCACGGTCGTCGGCCTGACTGAACTGGCCGAAGAGCAGCCCCCGCAGGCGCCGCAGGTAGCCCGCCGAGCGTAGCTGCGTGAGATAGCGGTCAATGCGGTAAGCAGCCTCACCAATGTCCTCAAGGACCAAAATGGGATTATCAACCCGCGTGGGAAAATGCGCCGTGCCCAACAGCGAATTGAGCAGCGAGAGATTGGTGGGCAGCAGCTGCCCGCACGCCATGCCCGGCTTGAGTATCTCCACGCCGCTGGTCGCCCAAGCCGGCAGGAGTTCCTCACGGCCGTTCATGCAGTCAAGCAGTGACGACCAGACCTGGTCCAGCGACCGGCCCTGCTCGGGCGTGCTCAATTCGCGGCCGAATTCACTGCAGAGCATCGGGCCGTGGATATGCCCGCGACAGCCGTGTTGAAGCGCGGCCAGATGCAAGGCGCAGACGTCGCTGTAGCCGATGACGGGCTTGCGATTGCGGCGCAGGCGCTCCCAGTCCATGGCGTCCAGCAGCCTGGCGGCGCCAAAACCGCCGCGGACGGCCATGCAGGCGTCGCAGTCGTCCCGCGTCAATGCGGCATAAAAGCTCGCCAGGCGCTCGTGGTCGTCACCCGCCAAATAGCGGCGGGGCGTTGTCGGCACGGGTGCAAGGACGGTCACCCCGAAATCCCGCAGGCGCGCCTGGCCGCGCTCGGCGCGCACAGGGTCTGGCGCGCCCGACAACGCAAATAATCCGAGTCTTTTTATTGCGCACGGCGCGGGATGTTCTGCCAAGGGGACCATGAAGCGCGGCTCCGAGGTGATCAGCTGCAAGACGAAAAGCTATAAACGTAACCCGGCAGCGGTCTTTTTCCACGCCCCAAAGCAGCAAACGCCGCTTTGGGCAGTGGACTAACGATAGTGGACCCAGTGGACCCGGTGGACCCGGTGGACTCAGTTACGCGAGCAGCCAGAGTGGAAGCGGCTTCCAGCCGCTTCCCGCGCCGCCCCGCAGATAAACGCTGTCGCCCCGCTGAGCCATTGACGCCGCAGCAGCGCTGGCGATGGACAAAGTGGCCCCAGTGGACATTGTGGACCAAAACAGCGTCCACTTTGTCCACTGGGGCCACTTTGTCCACTGGGGCCACTTTGTCCACTTTGTCCACCCTGTCCACCTTGTCCACCTTGTCCACCTTGTCCACCCCGTCCACCTTGTCCACTTTGGTGGTCACCTATTCCGGCGGCAATGTCGCCAGGTAGTCGCCCAAACGCCGCAGCGCGTTGACACTGGCCTGCGTCTCGTTCAGCATTTCCCGCGGCTTCTCATTGACTGAAACTTGTGACCATAGCAATAGGCTTTGTTCCAATTCAGCCATATCTTCGCGAAGTTTGATATTGAGCACATCGATTGGCCGGTCGCCATTCTTTCTGCGGGCATGGGGCTTTGCTCCCGCTGCAATCAGCGCCTGCACAAGCGGCAAGGATGGCCACTGATTATCAAAGATCACGTGGAGTGCGTTTTCCCCCTCGTCGTTACAGATTGCGGCATCGGCGCCTGCTGCCAGCAGCGCCATGATGCTTTTCTGGCCAAACAAGTCGTCTGCCGCCAGATGCAACGGCGTCACGCCTTCGTGATCTTTGGCATTGATATTCAGGCCTTTCGCCTTCAGGAAAGCAATGACGGCCGGGCAGTTCCAGTCAGCGGCATAATGCAGACCGCAACGCCCCCATTGATCGCGGAGCGTGAAATCCGCGCCATGCTGCTCAAACAGCCGCAGAGTTGCGAGAGCCTGTTCGCATTCATCCGCATCGAAATCCAGCTGCATCCATGCCGGTATTCCAGAGGAATCGCTTCGGCGATTAGGGTCCGCGCCATGTTCAAGAAGAATGGGGATCAACTCCGGTGCCCGCCGGCAGGCAGTTACCAAAGCATCTGAGTTTCTGGCATCAGCTCCGAGGGCCAGCAGATAACGAACGGTCTCCTGGTCAGCGCCATAGAGATCGCAGGCGGCGACCAGGGGCAGGTACTGGTGGCGATTTTCGTCCTTGTCAATAGCGCCAGCTGCCACCAGCAGTTTGAAAATTTCCAAGTTCCCGACGGCCTCTTCCAGCAGTTTCGGCAGAGGCCGGCCGTCTGCCATGACGCGGCCGCCACGCTCCAGAAGAAAACGCACCATTTTGACAT
>Ga0265294_10010389_pt1 | contig 10586 bp, 3 predicted proteins | sample MunlanPumphouse3_FD_192504 | JGI IMG/M metagenome (GOLD analysis project Ga0265294, IMG submission 192504) | Groundwater microbial communities from a municipal landfill in Southern Ontario, Canada - Pumphouse #3 | ecosystem: Environmental > Aquatic > Deep subsurface > Groundwater | place...
ATATTTGAATTGACAAATCCTTTGGGTCAGATTTATGATAGACAAGTGATAAGTCATGGCGAAAATGGCTTTTATACTTTTATCACTAAGACTCCTAAGGATGCAAATACAGGTATATGGAAGGCAAAAGTAACCTTAGGTAGTAATGTTTTTTATAAAAATATCAGGATAGAAGTGGTAAAGAGTAATCGCTTAAAAATGGATTTGAATTTTAATTCTAAGATTTTGAATCCCTTTGCTAATAAGGCAGATCTTAAAATTCAATGGTTACATGGCGGAAAGGCAAAGAATTTAAAATCTCTTATTACATTAAATTTGAATCCTACAAATACTGTTTTTAAAGGTTTGGAGGATTATTCTTTTGATGATGATTCTAAATTAGTACAAACTTCTGAAATAAATGTTTATAAAGGGAGAGTGGATAGTAATGGTCTTGCTGATATCCAACTCAATTTCCCTTCTCATATAATATCTCCTGGAATAATGAAAGCTCATTTTAAGATAAGAGCATTTGAAGATAATGGAAATGAAAATATAACATATAAGAATATAAAATTCTCACCATATAATTCGTACATAGGTTTAAAAATGCAGACAGCTGAAGACGAATGGTATCTAGCTAATCATGATACAAAAATAGATATTGTAACTGTTGATGAAAATGGCAAGTATGTGTCTCTTAAGAATTTAAAAGTTTCAGTTTATAAGTTGTCTTGGAGTTGGTGGTGGGATGCTTCAGATAATAATATTGCATCCTATGTTAATAATTATTATAAGAGAGAAATATCTACAAAATTTGTTTCAACAACTTATGGTAAGGGATCTTTTACTGTTAATATACCCTATAATAATTGGAAGGATTTTGGTAGATATTTAATTCGTGTGGAAGATCCCTTGGGAGGTCATTCTTCATCTGTTATAGGATATTTTTCTGACAAGATAGGTTATCTGCCTAGTGATATGCCTAATAATGCAAGTGTACTTTCTTTTAAATCAGATAAAGAAGAATATAATGTAGGAGATAAAGCTATTATAACAATTCCTTCCTCTAAGAATGGGAGGGCTCTTGTTTCTATAGAAAATGGGACCAGAGTTATTAGTTTATTTTGGCTAGATACTAAAGCAGGTACTATGAATTTTCCTATTGATATTACTTCGGAAATGGCTCCTAATAGTTATGTTTTTGTGTCCTTAATTCAACCTCATGGGCAAACAGATAATGATTGTATGATAAGAATGTACGGAGTTATCCCTTTAAATGTTAAAGATAAGAAAACAAAGTTAGACCCCATTATTTCTATGCCTAAAGTATTAAGACCTAATAGAGATTTTAAGATTAAAGTGCAAGAAAAAAATGGTAAGAAGATGACCTATACCTTAGCTGTTGTGGACGAAGGATTATTAGATATAACGGCTTTTAGTACTCCAAATCCTTGGAATGCTTTTTATTCCCATGCTGCTTTAGGTGTGAAAACTTGGGATATGTATGACTATGTATTAGGAGCTTTTGGTATTAAAATGCAAAGAGTTCTAGCAGTTGGTGGAGATGCTTCTATAAAATCACTTGGAGAATACAAAATTAATAGATTTAGTCCTGTAACTATGTTTGTTGGACCTTTTACATTATTACCTGGAGAGTCTAGGACACACAAATTCCATATGCCAAATTATATTGGTGCAGTTAAAACTATGCTACTTGCAGGGAATAAAGGTTCTTATGGATCTTCAGAGTTTACTTCTAATGTTAAGGAACCCTTGATGGTACTTGCAACTTTACCTAGAATTTTGGCTTGTAAAGAAAAAGTAAGGTTACCTGTTTCTGTATTTGTTATGGAAAAAGGAATTGCAGATGTAGTAGTTTCTGTAAAGACAAATAACTTACTTAAAGTTGTGGGAGAATCTCATAAATCCATTCATTTTGATGGAGTAGATGAAAAATTAGTTTATTTTGATTTAGAAGCTGTTAATTCTATGGGTAAGGCTGAAGTTGAAATAGTTGCTCAGTCTGGTTCCAAAGAGTCTGTATATAATATTGAATTAGATTTAAGGAATCCTAATCCAGAGGTAGTTAGTGTAAAAGATACTATATTAAAAAGTGGTCAGAAGCTTAATTATAATTTTATACCTTTAGGTATAAAAAATACAAATAAAGCAACTCTTGTACTGTCTCATATGCAAGCTTTAAACTTGGGAAAATACTTAAATTTCTCTAATAATTATTATGAGAATAATCTTATGGATATTGTTTCTAGAGCTATGATATATTTACATCTACCTAAAATAATGGAAATTACTCCTAAGAATAAGACTTATGCTTATAATGTGATAAATTATGCCTTAGTTAATTTATTGAAATTTCAAAATACAGATGGAAGTTTTAGCTATTTACAGAATTCAAATTATGCATCTGATGAACTGAGTTCTTTTGTGGGTCTGTTTATGTTAAAGGCAGAAGAAATGGGATATACTTTATCTTTGGGTGTAAAGGATAAGTGGATTAAATATCAGGAAAATGAGTCTCGTTTGTGGAAAGAAGGGTATTTTAAGAATGGAAATTATATAAAGAATAACTCATTATTACAGGCATATCGTTTATTTACTTTGGCTTATGCTGGGAATGCTGATATAGCCTCAATGAATAGGCTTAAGGAAAACAAAGATGTAGAAAATATAAGTAGATGGTGTTTGGCTTCGGCTTATTATATTGCTGGTTATAAAACTATTGCAGATGAGGAAGTTACTCATTTGTTAAATAACGTAAATGATAATAATTTTAATGTTTCTGATATAAAGGCTAAATCAATTATTCTGACTGCTCTTAGTTTGCTTAAGAGGGATAATAAGACTTTTGAATTAACCCAAGCTATAACTAAAGAACTAAATTCAAATCTTTGGATTAGTAGAAAGACATTTGCTTTATGTTTAATGGCTATGTCTTTAGACAAGAGTTATTCTCCTAATGAACCCCTTATATGTGAGTATAGAATCAATAAGGGAAAATTAAATAAAGTTTCTTCTAAGTCTATTTTAATACAATCGTCTATCGAAGTAAAAGATAATAATATAGTTTATTGTAAAAATAATGGCAAAAAAGATCTATATTTACAGATAACACAATCTGGAATTCCGATTGATAATTTTAACCAAAAGATTGTAAATAGAAATATGCTCACAAATGTTTATTATGAGGATTTAATTGGTAATATGCTAGATATAAAGAATCTCAAGCAAGGTCAAGACTTTATTGCAATAGTAAAAGTAAGAGATTTAAATATAGTAGATGATAATGTAAATATGAAGTTAAAATTTCCTTTTCCATCTGGATGGGAGATTTTAGATAAAACAGATATTATGGTAGATAATAGAGATGCAAATTATATAAATATAAACGATAATGCAGTTAATATATATTTCAAATTTGACAAATATAAGACTAAAGTGTTTAAAATACGTTTAAATGCATCTTATGTTGGGGATTTTTATTTGCCAATATTAACTTGTAGGTCATTATCTGATAATGATATTTTTTCACAAATTCCTGGATGTTTAGTAAGGGTAGTAGATTAAAAAAAAGAAAATTATTGATGATAATTGCAAGCTCAATTTTATTGAGTGCAAGTATGCTCTTTGCTTTTTGTTTGCCATCTCAATTATTTAAAGATCCGACTTCTACCGTGCTTTATAGTTCTCAGGGAGAATTGTTAGGAGCAAAAATAGCAAAAGATGGACAATGGAGATTTCCTAAGAGAAAGACTATACCCAATAAAATAGAAAAATCTTTACTTACTTTTGAGGATAAGTATTTTTATAGTCATCCTGGAGTTAACCTATTTTCCCTAGTTAGAGCCTTATTTCAGGATATTAAGGCTGGTCATATTGTTAGTGGAGGAAGTACAATTTCTATGCAGCTTATAAGATTAAGTCGTAAGGGTAAAGCTCGAAATATATATCAAAAGTGTGTAGAAATTTTTATGGCTTTGCGTCTTGAATTGAGTTATTCAAAGAAAGAAATACTTGCCATGTATTTGTCTAATGCCCCATTTGGAGGCAATGTAGTTGGTTTAGATGCTGCATCGTGGCGTTTTTACAATAGGAGTGCAGATGAATTATCATGGGCTGAAGCAGCTACTTTAGCCGTATTGCCCAATGCTCCTTCTCTTATTTTTCCAGGTAAAAATAGTATATTGTTGATAGCTAAAAGGAATAGATTATTAGCTAGATTATTAAATGAAAACATTATTGATAGTACGACATATTATCTCTCAAAATCAGAGGGCGTTTCTCAAAAAATAGATAATCTTCCTCATTATGCGTCTCAATTGCTTGATAGAGTAAATATTGAGCATAATGGAGAGCAAATTAAATCCACTATAGATTTTAAATTACAAAAAGATGTGGATAATATAATACATAGATATAGCTCAAAATTGTATGCAAATAATATTTTTAATGCTGCTATATTAGTGGCAGAAGTAGAAACAGGAAATGTACTTGCTTATGTGGGTAATATCTCGAGTAAAAAAAATAACACGAATGCTACTCAGGTAGATCTCATAAGATCGGAAAGAAGTACAGGAAGTCTACTTAAACCATTTCTTTATGCTTCTATGTTAGATGAAGGGATGATACTTCCTACTTCTTTAATCGCTGATATTCCTACTCAAATAGCAGGTTATTCTCCAAAGAATTTTAATTTGAATTATTCTGGAGCAGTTCCAGCTCATTTTGCATTATCCAGATCTTTAAACGTACCAGCTGTTAGGATGTTGAGAAAGTATGGGGTAGAAAGATTTTATCTTAGATTAAAAAATCTGGGAATGAGTTCTTTACATAAAGAGGCTGGACACTATGGTTTAGCTTTAATTCTTGGAGGTTCTGAAGGAACTTTATGGAATATGTCTGGAATGTATGCCAGTATGGCTAGATTATTATTGCATTATACATCTAATGAAAGTAGATATTTAGAAAATGATATTAGAGAGCTAAATTATATTAGAGATTTTAATGATGTAGATAAGAAGAATATAAAAAAACAAACTAAGAAAAATGTTAAAATAAAACTTGAGAGAAATGCTATAATTGGGGCTGGTGCTATTTATAATACTTTTGATGCCTTATTGGATGTCCATAGACCAGATGGACAAAATTCTTGGAAATCTTTCTTAACGGCTAGAAAGATAGCTTGGAAAACTGGTACGAGTTTTGGTTTTAGAGATGCTTGGGCTATAGGAGTAGATCGTAAGTACATAGTAGGAGTTTGGGTTGGGAATGCAGATGGAGAGGGGCGTTCAGGTTTAACAGGAGTTTCTATGGCTTCACCTCTAATGTTCGATATTTTTAATAAACTTCCTAAGTCCAATTGGTTTGATGTTCCTTACGACGACCTAGTAAAAGTTGCGGTATGTTCCAATAGTGGTTATAAAGTGGGCAGATATTGTGAAAATACAGATACTATACTTGCACCTAAGAGAAGTGTATTAAGTGAAACTTGTCCTTATCATATATTGGTACATTTAGATAGTAGTATGAGTTATAGAGTTACACCTCCTAAAGTATCTCCTAGGGATATGATACATAAATCTTGGTTTTTACTACCGCCAGCTATGGAGTGGTATTATAGACGTACAAATACAATGTACAAAACCCTTCCACCATATAGGAAAGATTGTATTAATAAAGAATCAAATGTTATGCAAATGATATACCCTAAGATGAATAATAAATTATTTTTGCCCAGGGGTTTAGATGGAGAATATCAAAGTCTTATTTTCGAAGTAGCACATAATCAAACAAATGCAATAATATACTGGAATTTGGATGACAGATACATAGGTAAGACTGATGGTATTCATAAAATGGAATTACTACCTTTACCTGGTAAACATTTGCTTACTCTAACTGATAATAAGGGAAATATTCTAAAGAAAAAATTTACTGTAAAATAATACGGTTGATTTTGAATGAGTAGAAAGCAAATTGATTAAATATATAATTTAAAATTTGAAACGAAATTTATGTAGTTTATTATAAAATAAACGATTTTAAAAGGTATTCTTCAGACACACTTTTGGGTATAGTACAATAAGATAGACAGATCTTATTTGTGAGAATCTTTTTTTATGAGTTTCTTTCTTGTGTCTTAAAATAAGAAAGGTATATCAAACTTAGTCTGAAATACCTTTCTATTATATTAATCTATTATATTAATCCTCTATCTTAAATTTGTGCTTTGAAATAATTAATTTCCATTAATACAGTGGAATTGTAAACGCATTAATCGAAGATATTCTTCTTCATAATCTCCATCAAAGTCTTCATAAGCTTCTTCTATATTATCTGTGCTGGCTTCTCTAAAATATTCAAAAATTTCGTCTTGTTGATCATCATCTAGTATATTGTTTATATAGTAATCAATATTAATTTTTGTACCTGAGAATACAATAGCTTCCATTTCCTTGATTAATTCCTTAAAACTTAGATTTTGATCAGAAGCAATATCCTCCAGATCAATCTTCCTATCTATTTGTTGTATTATTTGGACTTTAAATTTAGACTTATTAGCGACTGTTTTTACTATAAGGTCTTGGGGTCTTTCTATCTCATTGTCTTCTACATAGTCTGCTATTACTTCTACAAATTCTTTACCATATTTATTTGCTTTTCCAACTCCTACACCTTGCATATTGGATAATTCATCAATAGTTATTGGATAGTTGATACACATATCCTCAAGAGAGGGGTTTTGAAAAATAACATAAGGAGGTAAGTTATTTTTCTTTGCAATTTTTTTTCTTAAATCTTTTAAGATTGAAAAAAGAGTATTGTCTAAAGTGGATGATCCACCTTTTTCGTTCTCATTTTCATCATCATCATCATCAAAATTACGATCTTCAGTAAGCATAAAACTTAAGGGTTTTTCTAAATATTTATTTCCTAAAGGTGTTATTTTTATAACACCATATAATTCTATATCTTTTTCTAATAAATGTGCAATTAGGATACGTCTAAATACCATAGTCCAAAACTCGACACTTTTATTTTTTCCACAACCATAAACATCAAGATTTTCATAATGATAATCTGTGATTGTAACGTCTGGTTTGCCAATAATAATATTGACAAGATTTTCTATTTTAAATTTATCAGCAACAGCTTTTACTGTTTTAAGTGCTATTGTGACATATTTCTCTCCTTCAAATTTCTTTTTAGGATGTTTGCAATTGTCACAACATCCACAATTTTCATTATTGTAATCTTCACCAAAATAATTCAAAAGGACTTTCCTTCTACATAGAGACGTTTCCGCATAGGCTACAGTTTCTAGTAATAATTGTTTTCCTATTTCTTGTTCCGCAATAGGCTTACCTTGCATAAACTTGTCTAGTTTTTGAATATTTTTAAAACTATAATATGTTATACAAATACCTTCTCCACCATCTCGTCCAGCTCGACCTGTTTCTTGATAATAGCCCTCCAAACTCTTTGGTATGTCATAATGTATAACAAATCTGACATCTGGTTTATCAATTCCCATGCCAAAAGCTATTGTTGCTACAATAACATCAATATCTTCCATTAAAAATTTATCTTGAGTCAAACTTCTTGTATTAGCGTCCATTCCTGCATGATATGGAGCTGCCTTTATGTCATTAGTTTTTAGAATTTCAGCTAGCTCTTCAACCTTTTTACGGCTTAGGCAATAAATAATTCCTGATTTATTAGGATTGCTTTTAATAAATTTGATGATATCTTTAGTTGCATTTTTCTTTTTCCGTATTTCGTAGTATAAATTTGGACGATTGAAAGAAGATTTGAATACTTTTGCTCCAAGCATATCCAGATTTTTTTGTATGTCATTTTGTACTTTAGGAGTGGCAGTTGCTGTTAATGCAATTATTGGAGCATCACCTATTTTATTTACAATAGGTCGAATTTTTCTATATTCTGTCCTAAAGTCATGTCCCCATTCCGAAATACAGTGTGCTTCGTCTACTGCAAAAAAAGAAATTTTAATTCTTTGTAGAAATTCTATGTTACTTTCTTTAGTAAGAGACTCAGGAGCTACATATAACAATTTGGTGTTACCTGCAAGTATATCTTCTTTAACTTTTAAAATCTCATTTTTATTAAGGGATGAATTCAAAAAATGTGCAATACTTTCAGTTTGTGAAAATGCACGCATAGCATCCACTTGATTTTTCATAAGAGCAATCAATGGAGAAATGACAATGGCAGTACCTCCAAGAAGTAATGCTGGTAATTGATAACATAAAGATTTTCCACCTCCTGTTGGCATTAATACAAAAGTATTATTGCCATCAAGAACATTTTTTATAATATCTTCTTGGTTACCTTTAAATTTGTCGAAACCAAAAAAATCTTTTAATTTTTTGTGTAAATCTATTTCCGAAATCATAATAAATCATTTTTCATATTTTCATATTACTAATACGAAATAATTGTTATTCTCAAATATAATAAAAAACGGCATCATAAAAGAATATTAGAGGACAAAATTATTCATATTAGGCGTATGTATTGCAAATTTATAATTTATTTTGTATTTTTAAAATCTTTTTGCAACAAAAAAACTTATAATTCTAATTCAAAAAGAGAATATGTTGATGCTTTGGAACTAAAATACTGGAAATGAATATCTTATCTCTTAAGGTGAAAAGTATCAAGATGTTATGATATTTATTATAAATTTGGAAAAGCATTATAATGGTATTAAATTTGTAGGTTCTAATATTATCGATATTAATATATTTATTTAGTATGTATTAATTATAATAAAAACAAGAACAATGATAGATGTAAAAAAAATAGCTATAAAGGCCATAGAAGAAGAAGCGGAAACAATAAAGAATTTAGTTTCATGTATAGATGATGATTTCGAGTCAGTCGTGAATGTTATTTATAATACCAAAGGAAGAGTTATTTTTTCTGGTATAGGTAAGAGTGCTATTATTGCTCAGAAAATTGTAGCTACATTAAATTCTACTGGTACTCCTGCTATCTTTATGCATGCAGCTGAAGCTATTCATGGAGATTTAGGTATGATATGTGCTGATGATGTTATTATATGTATTTCAAAAAGTGGAAATACGCCAGAGATTAAAATGCTTATACCATTAATAAGAAATATAGGTAACGAAAATATTGTTGCTATGGTGTCAAATATGAATTCTTTTTTAGCTAAGAATGCAAAATATGTATTAAAAGTAATAGTTCAAAAAGAGGCTGATCCAAATAATCTTGCTCCAACTAGTTCCACAACCGCTCAATTGGTAATGGGAGATGCTTTATCAATAGCTTTAATTCAGTGTAGAAATTTTTCTAGCAGAGATTTTGCAAAATTTCATCCTGGAGGTTCTTTAGGGAAAAGATTGTATACCCGAGTGTCCGATATATTTGATGCAGAAAATCATCCTTTTGTAAGTGTTGATGCTAGTATTAGAAATGTGATAATAAATATATCAAAAGGTCGAATGGGTGCTGTGGCTGTACTAAATTCTGATAAAATAGTTGGTATAATAACAGATGGAGATTTACGAAGAATGCTACAGAAATATAAAGATGTTGATGGATTAAGTGCTAAAGATATAATGTCAAGTAAACCTAAAGCAATGAGAGTTGATTTACTCGCATATGATGCTTTTAGAATGATGGATAAAAATAATATAACTCAATTATTAGTTACCGATGATAATGGAGCTTACTTAGGAATTGTTCATATTCACGATATTTTGCACGAAGGAATAGTATGATGTTATACCATAAAAATATTATTGTGATAAAAAAAATATTTTGTTTGCTATTGTTATTAGCAGCTGTTTCCATAATGCACTTACAATCAGTTAATGCCCAAGTTACAAAAGTTAAAGGAGTAGTTAAAGATTCTACAACGGGAGAAGTAATCCCTATGGCTAGTGTCTTATTTGTTGGAACGACTATAGGTATTACCTCAGATTTTGATGGAGAATTTTATCTTGAAACGAGAAGTAAAGTTTCGGAAGTATTGCTTGCATACGTAGGTTATGAGAAGAAAACAGTAAAGATTAGATCAGGTGCTTTTAATCAGTTAGATGTAAAGTTAGTTCCAAATACTGAATTAAAGGAGATTACTGTTAATCCTGGGGTTAATCCAGCTATTGCTCTTATGAAAAGAGTGTACAAGAATAAAGATAAAAATGATATTTCTAAGATGGATGGTTATCAATATTCCACTTATGTAAAAATGGAAATTGATGTGACCAATATGAATCCTAGATTCAAAAATAAAAAATTGCAAAAGAATTTTGGTTTTATTTTTAATTACATGGATACTTCAGCCATAACAGGTAAGGCTTTTTTGCCCGTTATGATTACAGAATCCAAATCTGATTATTATTATCGTAAGCGTCCACGTTTTGAAAAAGAAATATTAAAGGCTAGCAGAATTTCGGGTGTTAAGGATAATAATACTTTTTCTCAATTTACGGGTCATTTTTATGTAAATATTAATTTATACGATAATTATGTAAATATATTTGAGGTGAATTTTGTAAGTCCTTTAAATAATTATGGAAACATTTTTTATAATT
>Ga0265294_10010392_pt1 | contig 10586 bp, 6 predicted proteins | sample MunlanPumphouse3_FD_192504 | JGI IMG/M metagenome (GOLD analysis project Ga0265294, IMG submission 192504) | Groundwater microbial communities from a municipal landfill in Southern Ontario, Canada - Pumphouse #3 | ecosystem: Environmental > Aquatic > Deep subsurface > Groundwater | place...
GTTAAGATTCAAAAGTGCCGCACTGATCGCCTCCATATTCATTACTCTGGGTGCGGTTTTTGAAGGCAGCGGACCCTCCGGCACCTTGGGCAAATTGGGTTCGGTAGATGCGCTGGGCGGAGCTTTCACCGTGGCTTTGGCGGCGGGGCTGGCCATCTTTTTGATCGTACGCACCCACATCCCGGTCTCTACCTCCCAAACCATTGTGGGCTCCATCATTGCCTGGAACGTCTTTTCGGGACGGCTCACGGATTACCGCTCCCTGCTCACCATCGCCGCTTCCTGGGTGGTGGCCTTTGTGCTTTCCGGTGTGATCGCCGCACTGCTTTTCTACATGGTAAGGCCTTGGGTAAACCGCTCCAAAATGCATCTGCTGAGGCAAGACCTCGTGGTGCGCTTTGGCCTGATCGTGGTGGGCGCATTTGGTGCTTACTCTTTGGGGGCGAATAATATCGCCAATGTGGTGGGTGTCTTTGTGCCAGTTTCTCCCTTCAAGGATATTATGATTGGAAGCCACTTTGTGCTCACGGGGGTGCAGCAGCTATATCTGCTGGGCGCTCTTTCCATCGTGGTGGGCATCTATACATATTCCCACAAAGTCATGCGCACTGTGGGCAAAGACCTCTTTCAACTTTCCCCCATCACCGCTCTGATCGCTCTGCTGGCAGAGGCCATCGTGCTCTTCCTCTTTGCCTCCAGAGGGCTGTACAATCTGCTTTTGAACCTGGGGCTGCCCACCATTCCCCTGGTGCCGGTATCTTCCACTCAGGTGATCGTGGGAGCGGTGGTCGGCATCGGTCTGGCCAAGGGTGGCAAGAATATCCGTTACAACATCCTGGGTAAGATCTCTATAGCCTGGGTGACCGCTCCAGCACTGGCCTTTTTGATCAGCTTTGCCCTGCTCTTTGTCATGCAAAACGTCTTTGAACAAAAGGTGCAGCAGGACACGCACTATGTCTTTGACCGCAAAAGCATTACCGAGATTGTGGAAGAAGGATTTGACACCTCGGCTTTGTCCGTTGTCAATGGACGCAGTTTCAGCTCCGAACAGGATATCTATAATGAACTGAGCGAAGAGCAGATGCTGTCCCGGGATGAGATCATCCAGATCATCCAGATTGCAGAACTTTATCCCCTCACAGTAGAAATCCAGAAGCTGACGGTGAGCGGTATGCACCGGCGCTTTACAGGCGAGCAATTGCAGGTGCTAAAAGGATATGAAGGCAAGAGCTACCGGCATAAATGGCAGCTCAAAAAAGCGCTGATCAAACATCCTGAATTCCTCAATTACGCCTACGCCTCAAACGAGAAAGAAAGAGAGCATAACCGCCTGCTCGATGGTAAATTGGAAGTGCTCTACCGCAGTTTCAGGGCTGTGGGCGGCAAAAAGTAGATGAACCCCTTTGTAGAAAAGATTATCCCGCTGATTCTGGCCTTCTTTGTAGGCATTTTGGTCAAGAGGCTGAAACTGCTGAAAAAAGAGGATGCGCATGTCCTGCTGAGATTCGTGCTGAGCGTGAGTCTGCCAGCGCTCACCATCCTCGCCATCTACCGCGTGGTGGTAAGCGCGGATATGCTGCTGATCCCCGTTCTGGCGATGGCAATAGTCATAAGTATGTATCTGATTTCCCAACTGGCAAATAAGCTGCTAAAGCTGCCCAGAGCGATGTTTGGCAGCTTCCTGGTGGGCACCATGATCATGAATAGTGCCTTCGCTCTGCCCTTTTTCCACGCTGCTTTCGGCGATGAAGGCCTGGCTCGCGCCTCGCTCTTTGATATCGGTAATACCTTCATGATCTTCACTTTCACTTACTTCAATGCCATCAAATACGGGGACAATTCCCATAGCGATAAGATTGCCTGGAACAAATTCCTCAAACTCCCCCCTCTGTGGGCCATGGTGATCGCCTTTGTTATCAAAATAGCGGGTATCACGCTGCCGCCTGTGTCGATCAACTTCCTTGAGCTCATCGGAACGCCCACCACGCCTTTGGTGATGATAGCCCTGGGCCTGTATTTCGAGCCGCGGCTAAAGAACATGGGCAAGGCCTTTGTAGCGATCTTTATCCGCATGGGACTGGGGCTGGGCATCGGCTATCTGCTGTCATTAATGCTGGGCTTACAAGGGCTTACGGCTACCACAGTCACGGTCTGTGCAGCCCTGCCCATCGGCTTCAATACCCTGATTTTCGCCGATCTTGAGAATATGGATAGCGAATTTGCCGCCACCATGGTCAGCTTTTCCATCATCATTGCGCTGTTTTATCTGCCGCTTTTGATCTATATCTTTGCCTGAGTGGGCGCAAGATAGCCACAGGAATGTGAGCCAGCCCGAAAAAGCAGGCATTCCCCCAAAATATCCATATATCATATTTATAATGCCTATGAAGATAGCCTCTTAGATCTCATCAATGTCTATTTGTTTCATTTTTTGAATTTGCGCATAAAGGCTCATAATTTAGGTTCAATACCTTATCAAAACGAGTCCTGTAGGGACGCCATTTCAGATAGCAAACCGATAGCTACACAAGGGATTGAGTCCTGTAGGGACGCCATTTCAGATAAGAAGCCAAGACCAGGTCATAATCAGGCTTTCGTAAAAAATGGGGGAACACTATCGAAAAAGAGATTGACAGGTTTGGCTGCCCTGGAGTTACTGTAACCATGATTACTGTAACGGGGGTTACAATATGCGTTTTTACGATCGTGAATCTGAGCTCAGTGCCCTTCAGAAGGTGCATGAGCAAGCACAGACCACAGATTCATGATACACTTTCGGCTCTCTCGCTTATGCACCTGCCATATTTAGCTCTCATCATCCTTGATTGCATTGTAAATCTCCAATTTGAGAGATTCGTCTTCTTCTTTACCGTCTAACAAAGAGCAGATAATTTTGTGTAGCAAATCTTTGTCAATATGATTCGCAGCTATATGAAAACTAATGTTTTCCATATAGTGTATAAATCTGCCAGCCAATAGTAGATACCCGTTTATTAAAAGGAATTGAGCTCTCAGAGAAATGGCAATTCGTTTGTTGCCATCAATGAAGCAGTGAAACTTACAAGCTCCCCAGACAAGGTGAGTTAGTTTCTCTTCAAAACGGGGGTAATAGTCGTCATTCTTGATGTGTTCCAACACGCTTTCGAGCTGACCGGGATTGATAATCCCTTTGTCGCCACCTCCACTCACATCGATAGTAAGATCATGTGTATCCACAGCTTGCTCAAGAGAGATATAATTCAGCGTCATCTATTCTCTATCCTTGAGTCTTTTCATTACATCCTTAGCTTCTTCCAGACGCTCTGCCAGTTCCCTACTCTTTTCTCCGAGGAAGCGTTCAAACTCTTCGGCTTGCAAAGGTGTGATATATTCCTCAAGCTGAAGATGCAGAGCATCACGGAATGCCAAATCCCGGCTTGCCATCTTTACTCTGGCTTTTGTGATCAGCGGCTTCCACAGCAGTTGCCTTTCGAATTTCCTGAATAATTCATCGGTTTCAAAGAATGTTAATTTGCGCCCTATCTTCTGCGATTCATCTTGAAGCCATTCGGCAAAACCATATTCATAGGATGCTACCAAATCCAGTATCTCAGCATAAAAAGTATCGCGCACTTTGTCCTTTTTTTGCAAACGTAAGATTGCTCGATATTCGGAAGCCTGCTCTTTGAATATGCTTACATATATCCGATCTGTATAAAGCGGATACTTAAACTTACCCATATCGACGTAGTCTCTTAACGCATCCGTAAACTGCTTTCGATAGTTTTCTTCTGTAAACCAGGAACGCAGAAAGTCCTCATCACGTTGGTTTATGTACTTGGTGCCACCGCCAGTCTTTGCATTGATAGTATCTATAACAATATCAAGGATTGCTTGCCTCAAAAGCCTGGCTCTTTCACTCTCAACCATGAGCATCCCCAAGTTCAAAAAAGCCCTGAAGTCAAATATACCTAATTGAGGAGCTTTGATGTCAGGGAAATCTGTTTCACTAAGATCTGCCCATTTTGCCGTTAGTTTGAAGTCCGCCAAGCGTTTACCCCGTAAAACAACGTAACCATTGCTCTTGAGTTCATTTTCATAGTTACTTAAGTAGTTTTTTATCGTCCGAGTGGTCACTTCAAAGAAGTCTGCTAAATGATCGATCAGAAACACCAGCTTGTGCTCAAAGATGATTCCCTGAAGCTTGACCGCTTTTTGGATCTCATTCAAAGCATACTGATTGTTCAATATGTTCTGCCTATCTACATTCGAGTTTGTTAGGTCTTTTCCCATTTATCTATCCTTCTTATCCCGTTTTTCCAGCCGTTTCACTTCCTGCACCACTTCCACAAAGTGCTTTTCCACCTCAGTGGGCTGGCTAAGCTGCTCCTGATGCCATTCTTCGTATTCGGTTCTCGCTTTCTGCAGAGCATCTTCATGGGCAATCTTGTCGGCATGTTCAAGGATATCTCTGCCGCTCAGCCTCAGGAAATCATCCAGTTTGATAATCCAGTCCTTCATATACATGGCTTTGCGCTCCAAGGCCTGCAATTCAGCAAAATCCAGATATAGCGTTACAATCCGGTTCAGGATATTGAGCTCTGTTTCATCAAGATAGTTTTTGGCAACCCCAATATCTGCCTTACGGGGCAAGCTGCCAGACCAATTTGTCAGTCCCATATTCGCCTTTGAGGAATCTGCCCGCTGATACACGATCTCGGCTGCGGTATGCCCATGACTGGCCCAGTGCATCTTATTCTGCAGCACTCTGAAGAAATCTCTGGATACTTCCGCCCGGGGATCATAATCCATACTCGTGGCATAGATATCCAAGACCTTACGCCAAAACACCTTTTCCGAGGAACGGATATCTCTGATCCGCGCCAGCAGCTCTTCAAAGTATTTGCCTCCACCAGTTTCTTTCAGGCGTTCATCGTCCATAGTAAAGCCCTTGATGATGTATTCTCTGAGGCGGCCGGTCGCCCACTTACGAAAATGCGTGCCAATTATGCTATTCACCCGATAGCCTACCGAGATGATGGCATCCAGGTTAAAATGCTCTACATTGTATGTTTTCCCGTCATTTGCAGTTATTGCAAAAAATGCAACAACTGAATCCCGCGTTAGTTCTCCGCTCGTAAATATGTTTTTCAGATGCCGGCTAATGCCAGATTGATCAATCCCGAAAAGCTCCGCTAACTCTTTCAAAGATAGCCATACGCTTTCATTCTCCAGCCTGGTCTCCAATCTCAATTTACCGTCTGTGCCCTGATAGAGCAGAATTTCACTTTTGCCGCTTAATTCTTTATTTGTCATATTATAGCCTCACTGTTTCGCATATTCGCTGTCTGAAAATATCTAATCATCTACCTGCCTATATCTTTTGCACTATATATCTGATATTCTATTAATTCCCAATGCTTCTGGAGCCTGAGTCTCAAAGCTTGGCATCAACTCAAACTCGTGATTTCACAGTTATCTGAGAACATGATAAGTTCTCGCTTCTTGCATTTCACCCAAGGTCATAGGGCTCAATACAGTGTTTTTTATCTTTGCTATTTCAGTCAAGTTCTTTATTATCAATCTACCTTTTTCAAGCAGACTGCAAAAGTTAGATTGGATAGCTTCTGGAATTCTCTTTCTTTGCTCCCTTGCAAACCCGTTACATACTATCATATCAGCCAAAATTGAGAGTTATCACAGGAGATCTTTATATTCCTTTTCTTCTGCGCTGAGCTCTTTCTTCTCTCCCTTGCTAAGCTCTTCATCGTTCTTTTCTTTGCGGATTTTCTGCACGGCTTCGGATTTATTGATGATGGTCTTGATATCGGAATTTAGACTACGAAAGCCTTCTATGCTCATCAGGGCTTGCATGGCATTTCAGTGGGAATAAGCAACAAGCAGTCAGCACAAACAGCGAAGGGTGGATATCTCACCACCCTTCAAAAGAGCATTAGATCGTAGTCTTGTGTTCCTTAATCTGGCTTTAGCGATGCATCACAGCGCGATGGAACACAGACTGCGGTGTAGAGATAATTAATCTTGCAAGTCTTGCTCTTCGGATTCCTGATCTAATTGATCTTGCAGGTCTTGCTCTTCGGGTTCCTGATCTAATTGAACTGGCTCAAGAATATCTTCACCATAGGTTTTTAGGAATGAGATATGGCAGAGGCTTGAGATAAGGCAGAGGTGTTCAGCGATCAAAACATTGAGCCATGTAGCAATAACAGTAGCAACAGTAATGAAAATTGGCGATAAGGCTTGAGACAGGAATGAGCCAGCGAAAAACCCGATTATTGGGATACGGCCGCCCGATGAACTGCTGAATATCAGTTGGAGAACATTGATTCCCAGACTGATAATACCAAGCACTATAGTGAGCAGCGCAAGCCACCTAAATATTATTGCCGTTGTGTTAATTGCAAAATACACTTTGTGGGTGCTTTTTTTGGGCAAGCCCTTTCTTTGAATAAGGCTGAAATACATTAGTAGGAATCGCAACATGAAGAAAGACAGCAGAAGACTCACTAAGATACCATACCACTTGGCATAAAAATATTTTCGAAGCGCTGATCGGCTATTTTTGACCCTTGCCATGTAAGCATCCTTCGATTGTCTGAGAATCTCTAATTCCTCGTTAATTATGGAGTTAAATGTACTTACATCTTGCTCAAACCTGATTTTGTCTTCTACAGAAAGAGTAATCGAGAGTTTGTCGAGAAAACCTTGGTCTGTCACTGGGAAAAACTCTCCCTCAAACACAATCTCATTCCTGTTGACAGATATTGATGATGCCCGTCCCATAACAAACCCGAATCTCGCATTATTGATGTAGTAATTAGTAGTTATCCGCATATAGTAAGCCAGATTTCTGAGTTGCTGCAAGTTTTCGTAAGCTTGTCTTAACTCATATGACATGTCTGACTCATAAGCTTGTCGGATTTGATCTGCCACAGCATCGAAACGACTTTCCAGAGTATTGGACATAGTCAAGTCCCCAGATGATTTTACGCACAGCAATTTTCCCTGGACTTGAGAATTTAGTCTGCCGTTAAAATCAAGCAAACTGCCTATTGAAGAGTAGTCTTGTATCGCCTTCAACATCTCTTGCTCGATAAATTGTTCATTGATGAATACTACCGATTTCTCGCGTTTATACACATCTTGGGCAGTTGAGTATTTGATATCCAACCCATCGGTGATATCGGATTTTATCCGCACGACAGGATAGATCATCCCAATTATCAAAACTATGATAGCCAAAATAAAAAATACCGAGACAATTGGTTTTGCCTTGATTGTAGTGAACCTCAGGTAGGACTTGTTTTCGATAATGTTCGATCCTTTCTTACTAATTTGCATTGTTCTTCTCCTTATATCTTTGGCTTAGAGCCATTAGTTTATCGATTAAGACATTGTCAACAAAGAGGCTTAGGCTATTAAGTGATTGCCTTTAAGCACAGATCCTTAATGCTAAAAACAGCATACAGTTCTAAACACTTGCTTCTGATAACATATGTAAATACGTGGAGCATCCTGTCAACTTTATTTTTTGCAGGACTTCCCCAATGTATTATGAGACTGTTCAAAACAGCGAACCAAATTAGGCCTTTTCCCGTGTAGTCTTGGTAGAAGATATAATAATGTTTCCAAACAAGTATAAAACTATGACTTGGAGTTTACACCAAGCTTTGAGACGTCACTGCTTGGAGTGACGTCTCAAAGCTTGGTGTAAATTCCAACTCATAATTTCACGGCTATTTGAGAACATAATAAGTTCTCGCTTCTTGCAATTTATCTAAGGTCATATGACCTGTTACAATGTTTTTCATCTTTGCGTTTTCAGTCAAGCTCTTTATTTAATATCTACATTTTTCAACCAAACTTAAAAAGTTTAACTTGATAGCTTCTGAGATGATTCTGATATCTATGGGATTACCACTATCAAAGCACCCATCACCGATCCTGGAATAGATCTGGCACACCATGCGAATATTTTGACTTTCAACCGATGCCTGTTTTCACTTGTCTTTTTGGTGTGGCTGGAACGCTTCCGCAATTCTCTTTATTTGCTCCCTTGCAAGCTCATTGCATACTATCATATCAGCCCTAAAGAATGCCGTAGGCATGGTATTTCAGATAGCAAACGACAGCTACACAATAGCTTGAGTGCCGAAGGACGCCATTTCAGAAGGCAGAAACCTTTATCCGGCAATATCCACATTACGAGATAGAATACCGGTATCTCAGCCTCGGAGAACTGGCCTGCAAACATGACAATTGATGAACAAAGCTGCATGATACTCCTTCGGCTCTCTCGCTTATGCACCTGCCAGAGAATAGCTCGTCTTGCTTGCCTGATTCCACAGATGAATTGCTCATCGTAAAATCCCTGGATGGTAGCGACGAAATCACCGGTATATTTATCGCACGTAAAAAAATGACGCCTGCTACCTTCCCAAACGATTGTTGTAAGGACGACAATTCAGATAGAATCCCCGAACAACCCCATACCCCAAAGAATGCTGTAGGCATGCCCTTTCAGATAGAACCACGCCTGCTTTATCCAATTCGGCACCGATAAAATGTGACAGGAAAACCCACAGATACCCAGATCAAATTGCCTGGAATTTCATCACCCCCTACTTACTTATATATGGACTCCCAGTGGACAAATTATCATTTTCCCAAGAATATCTGACTCAAAGCATAAATTTTGGCTTATCATTTTGTATATTGCAAGCTAAGTTATCGAGTAAAAGGGTATAGGATAGGTATAAGGACTATGAGCCAACATTTACACCAACCTTTGAGACATCACTAGACGTTACCCATCAGAAGCTCAAGTAACACAGAACACATTTATAGATTGCGGTATAAGCGATCACAGCACTTCAAAGTAATAATGGAAGAGTAAGGAGGCAGGGAAAAAATGGGGGGATGCCTGTAACGATTTTTAGGTTGACAGATATGTGTATATAATAAATTGAAGATATGAGAAAATTTCGAACTGCTAAAATGCCCTATGTTTTATGTGCCTTGTACTATACAAGATACACAGAGTCTTTGGACGATGAACGCTATGCATCAAATTGATATTTGTTTATTTAGACCTTTAGAATCATGAATATCAAACTGCTATCTTTTTTTACTGGAGCCGGCTTCTTGGACATAGGTTTTTTGGAAAGTGGGTTTGACATTGTTTGGCACAACGAATATCATATGCCTTTTGTCACATTATTCGAGTATGGCATGAAATCTATGGGTTACAAAGGCAAAAAATGTAAAATTCAAAATACAAACTCAATATTGAGGTTAAGCACCCAACAAATACAATTGGAAGCCTTTGGCAATAACCCTAAACCTGACATATTCGGCATAATAGGGGGCCCGCCCTGTCCAGATTTTTCTGTAGCAGGAAAGAATCTTGGAGGCTTGGGTAATAATGGAAAACTGTTGAAAGTATATTTAGAGAAGATAAAAGAGCTTCAACCTACATTTTTCATTCTTGAAAACGTTCCTGGATTGGTGAGGACGCTTAAGCATAGGCAGTATTTAGCAGATTCAATTTCTCCATTAACTGAGCTGTACTCAATTGACCTAAAAATATTGAATGCACTAAATTTTGGGGTGCCTCAAGATAGAAATAGGGTTTTTATTGTTGGGATAAAGAAAACTTGGCTAAAGCAAAACCGTGATGACCTATACCATAGATTTGAGAATTCTCCTCTCAATTGCTCTAGTCCAAAAGAGCATATACTTAAAGAAATCGCTTATCATGCATATAACCATTGGTATATATGGCCTGAAAACAATCGGTATAAAAATATTCGCGATAATGTAAATTGGCATCAAGAACCTGTTCCGAAAGGTTCTATACCAATTAAACCCAATATTCCAGACGAGCTTATGGTTTATAAATACATATGCGATGACAATCTCATAAATATCCCTAATGGCAATGAATACTTTGTGCCAAGAAGTACAATGTTTTCAAATGTATTAGAAGGGGATGTCTCAAAAAAGAGTTTTAAGAGATTGCACCGATATAGATATAGCCCTGCAGCAGCTTATGGAAACAATGAGGTTCATCTTCATTGTTGTCATCCGAGAAGATTGTCAGTTCGAGAAGCCTTACGAATTCAATCTATACCCGATAGCTATATAATGTCAGAGGAAGTACCGCTAACACATAAATTCAAAGCTATAGGGAATGGTGTTCCAGCCATGCTTGCTAAGGCAGTTGCACATTCCTTAAAACAAACCATGTCCTGGAGGGATAATGAAAGAATTTGATTTAACACCAGATCCAAAAGTTTTATTAGCATTAACTCATACTCCATTAAAACCACTTGATGCTCTATCAGAACTAATAGATAACTCAGCAGACTCAATAACATTTTCTAAAAATTCGGGACATCCAGTAGAGGATCCCCTAATCTTAATCAATCTCCCTAATAAAAGAGACATTGAAAATAACGAGAATTGTCTTAGAGTGCGAGATAATGGGTTTGGCATGTCTGCAGAATCGGCTGAAATGGCGCTAAGGGCTGGCTTTACAGCGAATAACCCTTACGACACGCTTGGATTATTTGGTTTAGGACTGA
>Ga0265294_10010393_pt1 | contig 10586 bp, 8 predicted proteins | sample MunlanPumphouse3_FD_192504 | JGI IMG/M metagenome (GOLD analysis project Ga0265294, IMG submission 192504) | Groundwater microbial communities from a municipal landfill in Southern Ontario, Canada - Pumphouse #3 | ecosystem: Environmental > Aquatic > Deep subsurface > Groundwater | place...
CCATAAAACTCGACTATTCTGCCAGTGCCATTTCTTATCTTGATGAACCGGCAGGCAAGCCTAACAGAGATACTATTTTTGATCAAATAAGCCATCTAGGATCCATGAACAGCTATAGTCAGAATTTTAGCGTAAACTGGAATGTGCCCATCAGTAAAATACCATTAATGAACTGGGTTGGAGTCACGATGAAGTATGATGCAGCCTATAGTTGGACAGCCTCGCCTCAGTCAGTGCAAGCTGTTCTGGGAAACACCATTGAAAATGCAAGAAATGCACAAGTAAACGGAAATGTAAGGCTATCGAATCTGTACAAAAATATACCCTACGTAAAAGACTTGGATAGAAAAAAACCAAAGAGCAATAAAAGCACAAGGCCCCCTATGACGCAAAAAAGTATGGCAAGTAATGAAGGCGCCGTACAGGATACTGCCGGTAAAGAAAAAAATCATATAAACTACCTCAAAGAGGGCTTTGATGGCGTGTTAAAAATTATTTTCGGGGTGAAAGATGCATCACTTTCCTATACACGAAATAGTGGAAACCTGATGCCCGGGTTTACCCCAGAACCAAATATTCTTGGCAATAGGACCACTGATTGGGCACCTGGAATGGATTATGTATTCGGAATAACTCAAGATATTCGCGACAGAGCTGTTGCAAACAATTGGCTTACGCTCGATACACTTAACAACACCGAGTCGATAAATAGCTTTACCGAAAACATAAACTATCGATTGAACTACGAACCATTTAAAAACTTCAAATTTGAAATCACCGGTAACCGCAGGTCATCGGAAAATTATTCAGAAATTTTCAAGGCTGATGGCAATGGGGATTTCCAGTCGTATTCTGCTGCAAATTCAGGCACCTATTCTATTTCTGTAATTACGTGGGGAACGGCCTTTGGGAATGATGTAATGGATGGCGATAAATCGGCGATTTTCGAGAAACTCCGCGATTCACGGCTTGAGGTAGCCACCAGGTTGGCGAATGAAAACACAAACTGGATCACTTCGGGCAGGCAATATAAATTGGACACGCTTTCTGGAAAAATGTTCCCTGTTGGATATGGCCCAACACAACAAGACGTGCTGGTACCGGCATTCTTGGCAGCATATACCGGAACAGATGCCTCGAAAATAGATCTTTCAGCATTCCCAATAATTCCGATGCCCAATTGGAAGCTTACGTGGAATGGATTAACACAGATACCCTGGATTAAACAATATTTTAGAAATATCAATATTACCCATTCATACAAATCATCCTACAATATTGGTTCTTACCAAACTAATCTACTGTATGAAGAGTTATACGGATATCCTGTAACGTTTGATGATGCCGATAACTATATTTCTCAAAATTCAATGAATGTAGTTACCATATCAGAACAATTTGCGCCACTAATAAACATTGATGTAACTATGGTAAACAGTATGCTGGCACGTTTTGAGATCAAAAAATCACGAAATTTATCTATGAGCTTTGCAAACAACCAGATGACTGAGATTAAGAGCAATGAATTCATTGTAGGATTGGGTTATCGCTTTCAAGATGTTCAATTTACCATTCGAACAGTTGGTGGTAGCGGGAAGAAAAGCAGAGTAAAAAGCGACCTAAACGTAAAATTAGATTTCTCTATGCGCGATAATAGAACGGTATTGCGACGACTTGATGAAGATGTTAACCAAGCTTCTGCGGGTCAAACGATATATAGTATTAATGCCTCTGCCGATTATCAGATGAATAGAAATCTGACACTCAGGTTATTCTATGATCAGACGCTAACAAATCCATATATTGCAAGCCAGTATCCTAATTCCACGATTAACTCAGGATTGAGCGTGCGTTTTACTCTTGCACAATAGTCTATAATTTTCGTTTGATTTTCCCTAAAAAAATGTAATTTTGGCACAAAATAACTCAAATACTCTTATACCATGAATTTACCCAATAATTTAAAATTCACAAAAGACCACGAGTGGCTTAAAATCGAAGGAGATAAAGCTACTATTGGCGTAACTGATTTTGCACAAAGTCAATTAGGAGACATTGTTTTTGTTGATGTTTCAACTGAAGGTGAAACATTGGAAAAAGAAGAAACACTGGGAACAATAGAGGCAGTAAAAACTGTGTCTGATGTATACATGCCGGTAAGTGGTGAAATTATTGAGTTTAACGAAAAACTCGAAGACGAAGCTGAATTAATAAATAAAGATCCTTACGGTGAGGGTTGGATTGTAAAAATTATACTTACTAATCCAGAAGAAATCAATAAACTTCTAACTCCAGAAGCTTATGCAAAATTAATTCAGGCATAACCAATTTCACAAAAGAAATTGCAGGTATGTTGAAATCATCAATTACCTGCCTTTTTATAATATTTTAGTGCTTTTTACGTTAATGATTGCGAGGCATTAGTAAAAATAGTTAGCCGTAGAGCAATATTTTCCCTTGGTTAGATTCGGGATCTGAAAAAAAGTTGTATTTTAGCCTCATCATAATACGTTAATAGCATAAATTTTATAAGTCGGACACACTATGGAAGCTAAAAAGTCCCCTAAAGCAAATTTGGAAAACAAACGTATACTCTTTATTGAGATTGGGTTAGTAATTACCCTTGCTGTTGTTTTACTGGCTTTTGAATGGAAAAAATACGATATTGAAGTCGTAGAAATGGGAGTGAGAGAGGCTACTGCACAGGTAGAAGAAATCATCATTAATACAAAACAAGAAGTAAAACCACCTCCACCAAAACCGCCGCCAACCACTACCGTTCTTAATATTGTTGAGGATGATGTAGAAATTGAAGACGATTTAATTATTGATGCTGAAGCGGATGAAAGTACGGAGATAGAAGAGTATATTCCTATTGAAGTGGAAGAAGAGGAAGTTGTAGAGGAAGAAATTTTCCTTGTTGTGGAAAACCAACCTGAATTTCCTGGAGGGGAAAAGGCTCGATTGACCTATCTTAATCAAAATATTAAATACCCACAAATGGCTCGTGAAAGTAATATTCAGGGAACTGTATATGTTACTTTTGTAGTGGAACCTGATGGCAAAATCTCAAACGTTGGTATCTTACGTGGTATCGGTGGCGGTTGTGATGAAGAAGCTTCTCGTGTAGTAACTGCTATGCCAAGCTGGAACCCAGGTAAACAACGTGGCCGCCCGGTTAGGGTCCGTTTTACAATGCCTATTAAATTTACATTGCAATAAAAATATCTCAAAATATTTCGAAAAGGTTGTCTGAAATTCAGATGACCTTTTTTTTTGCCCTATACACATATTCCCTCCTCTACATATTCCATTCTCATCGAACACATTTGGAATTGATTTTTTATTACAAATTTATTGTATATAATATCATGATTTCTATACTATTACACATGCAAATTGCGTTAATACTATATACAGATCCATATTTGGCCAAATTTCTTCTGTCGCTGGTATTTCTTATCCCGGCATCATTCTTATCGGAAACACTCCCCTAACCCTAAAAGAAAGGATCAATAATGGAAAAGAAAAAATCGAAACGGGCAACACTGGAAAATAATCGATTTCTATTCTTTGAAATCGGAATAATCCTAACGCTTGCCGCTACCCTAAGCGCCTTCGAATGGAAGTCGTACAATGTTAACACCTATATAATTGATCGCGGACCGGCAACAGAAGTATTGGAAGAGGTAGTTCTGAATACCAAAATTAAAAAGCCCTTACCAAAAACCAAACCTTTACCGATTACTACCTTATTAAATATTGTAGATAATAACATACAAAATCTCGAAGACATTGTTATTGATGTTGAAGATATGCCCAACGACCCCATTGAAGACTATTATGTGCCTGACTTACCTGATGAGCCTGAAGTAGAAGATCCGGTGTTATATGCAGAAGTGCCAGCTGAATTTCCGGGAGGAGAAGCAGCACGCTTAGTGTAGCTCAGAAATAATATTCATTACCCTAAAATGGCTATAGAATCACACATCACGGGCATCGTCTATCTCACTTTTGTTATCGAGAAAGATGGATCAATAACCAATCTGGAAATTTTAAGAGGTATTGGTGGTGGATGTGATGAAGAGGCCTATCGGGTGGTTAAAGCAATGCCAAAATGGAGCCCCGCGCGCCAATCGGCCTTTCCCGTAAGGTTAAGAATGAATATGCCGGTGCAATTTACACTAATGTAAGATTACTTACTTATTTTGCTGATAGTAATCAAATACCAGCTTCCCTTTTGCCTTGCCAACCACATCGGCAAGCTCCTCGAGGGAAGCCAGCTTTATCCGTTTTACCGACTTAAACTTTTTCAACAATTCGCCGGAGGTGCTCTCCCCTATTCCTTTTATCTCAGTTAATTCTGTTTTAATAGTGCCTTTTTCCCGTTGCTTTCGGTGATGAGTAATGCCAAAACGGTGAGCTTCATCGCGTAATTGTTGCAAAATTTTCAAGGTCTCAGATTTCTTGTCGAGATATAAGGGCAGGCTATCACCGGGATAATAAATCTCCTCCAACCGTTTTGCAATACCCAATACCGCTATCTTTCCTCTTAATTCCAGCTTCTCCAAACTGTTTAATGCGGCATGTAACTGTCCTTTTCCCCCATCTACTAAAATCAGCTGAGGCAAAGAGGCCTTTTCGTTAAGTAACCGGCTGTATCTACGGTAAATAATCTCCTCCATGGAGGCAAAGTCGTCGGGACCTTCAACGGTTTTGATATTATAATGACGATATTCCCTTTTCGATGGTTTTCCATTGCGGAAACAGACCATTGCTGCTACCGGATATGCGCCCTGAATATTACTATTATCGAAACACTCAATATGACGCGGCTCATCCAACAACCGCAGATCGGACTTCATGGAAGCCATTATTCGTTTGCTATGCCGTTCGGGATCCACCAAATCTTTCTGCTTCTGTTTCTCCAACCGAAAAAACTTTACATTCCGCTGGGAAAGTTCCAGCAGCGACTTTTTATCGCCACGTTGCGGCACAGTACAATTAACATTTGGCAAATCAAATTCCAATTTGAAAGGGATAATGATTTCTTTGGAATTGCTCGAGAAGCGAGTCCGGAAATCAGAAATAGCAAATAGCAATATTTCTTCATTCGACTCATCTAATTTCTTTTTTATTTCAACAGTATGAGCCTGAATAACAGAGCCATTAACAACCTTAATAAAATTCACATACGCCGCCTTTTCATCCGATTGAATAGAAAAAACATCCACATTATGAATAGATGGGTTTACAATAGTCGACTTACTCTTATATTGATTGAGGATATCCAGTTTTTCTTTAATAAGCTGAGCCTTTTCAAACTCCATATTCTCTGCGTAAGAACCCATCATCTCCTTAAGCTCATTCAAGACTTCAGATATATTCCCTTTAATAATATTTCTTATTTGCTCAACCACAGTATTATATTCCTCGCTCGTCTGATGTCCTTCGCATGGGCCGAGGCAGTTTTTTATATGGTATTGCAAACAAACCTTAAATTTGCCGGCACTAATATTCTCTGAGGAAAGGTTAAAACCGCAAGTTCGGATAGGATATATTTGTTGTATCAACGCCAACAGCGTATTCATCATTTTCACGGAAGCAAAAGGGCCAAAATACTCCGATCCATCCTGAATTAATTTACGTGTAGGGAACACACGTGGAAAAGGCTCTTTTTTTATACAAATCCAAGGATAGGTCTTATCATCTTTAAGCAGAATATTATACCTCGGGTAATACTTTTTGATAAGATTATTTTCCAGCAACAGCGCATCCCATTCAGTATTTACAACCGTAGTAACAATATCATTAATATGCGATACTAAGACCCGAACTTTTCCAGGGCGAGCGGCCTCTTTATTAAAATATGAGGCTACTCTTTTCTTTAAACTTTTAGCCTTACCAATGTAGATAATCTCCTGTTGCGCATTTAAAAAACGATACACACCAGGCTTATCAGGTAACGACCTAACAATTAAGTGCAGTTTTTTATGAAGTTCGGAAACAGGCACAGGCTAATCTTTTTTGAAAGCATCCCAACCCTGCGCACGAATAGGGATTAACGCATTATCGCGGGTAATAAGATTTACGCCGGAGTTAACCTCGGTAATGTGACCGATAATCGATATCTGTTCCAGTACTTTTATTTTAGGGTAATCGTCTTGCTTAACGGTAAACAGGAGTTCATAATCTTCGCCACCGTTCAATGCAGCTGTTACCGCGCTAATTTTAAACAACTCAGCATTGATATTTGTAACGGGATCAATCGGCAATTTATCTTCATATAAGGCGCAGCCCACATTCGATTTGGCACAGATATGCTTAATTTCAGAAGCTACTCCGTCGGAAACATCAATCATGGAAGTTGGCTGGATTCCTTTTTCATTGAGGAGTTGTACAATATCCAGTCTGGGCTCGGGTTTCAAACATCTCTCAAGCACATAATCATTCCCTTCTAGGTCGGGTTGTAAATTAGGGTTTGCTTTCCATGCTTCTTTTTCACGCTGAAGTAACAAAAGGCCCATGTAAGCCGCACCAGTATTACCCGATAGGCAAACCAAATCGCCTTCTTTTGCCGTAGAACGTTTTACAAATTTATCTTTATCCACCAAACCAATTGCGGTAATAGAAATCACCAATCCAGTAGTATTAGAAGAGGTATCTCCTCCCACCAAATCCACACCATACTGCTTACAACACAACCGCATTCCAACATATATCTCTTCGATTGCTTCCAAGGTATATTTACTGCTCAACGCCATACTGACGGTAATTTGCGTTGGTCGGCCCATCATAGCAGCAATATCGGATAAATTTACGGCCACGGCTTTATAACCCAAATGCTTTAATGGAGTATAGGATATGTCGAAATGAATACCTTCGACCAACATATCGGTAGTAACAATAATCTGCTTATCCTTTGCGTCAATTACCGCACAATCGTCGCCAACACCCAGTATTGAGCTTTCATTTACCAATTTAATATTCTTCGTCAACCTTTCGATAAGGCCGAACTCACCTAAATCGGATAAATGTGTTTTGCTATTTCTATTCTCGAACATATATAAATATTTTCTGCAAAAGTACTAAAAGCGCATCAATCATTTTCAACTCAATTTTGTTATTAATAATTAACTCTACAGGGATACCTGCTAAACAGCAGAATTTTGTAAATTTGCACCCTTAGTTATTTTTACTAAATCTAAATAAGCATATAATAATGGCAAAAGAAAACCAACAGGATAAAATTCTGCAGGATGTAACACAAAATGAGTATAAATACGGTTTTGTTACAGACGTAGAAATGGAAATGGCACCTGTAGGTCTGGATGAATCTACCATAAGGTATATTTCTGAGAAGAAGAAGGAGCCGGAGTGGTTATTGGAATTCCGATTGAAGGCATTTAGGAAATGGCAAACTATGGAGATGCCCGATTGGGCCCATCTAGAAATACCCAAGATAGACTATCAGGCAATCAGCTATTATGCGGCTCCAAAGGAGCTCCCAAAATATACCAGTCTCGATGAAGTGGATCCGGAATTACTGGCCACATTTACGAAACTGGGCATATCGTTGGAAGAGCAGAAAAGACTCGCCGGCGTAGCAGTAGACGCTGTTTTCGATTCTGTATCCGTAAAAACAACTTTTCAGAGCACATTAAAGAAACACGGGATTATCTTCTCCTCTTTTAGTGAAGCCGTTCAAAATCACCCTGAGCTTGTAAAAAAATATATGGGCTCGGTAGTTCCCGCCCACGACAACTTTTTTGCTACCTTAAACTCGGCAGTATTTAGCGATGGATCATTTTGCTATATTCCACCAGGAGTACGCTGCCCGGTAGATTTATCAACCTATTTTAGAATAAATGCAGCCAATACCGGACAGTTTGAAAGAACCCTCATAATTGCCGATGAAGGTGCATATGTTTCATACATGGAAGGGTGTACAGCACCTCAACGTGATGAGAATCAACTCCATGCTGCAATTGTCGAAATCGTTGTAATGAAAGATGCTGAAGTAAAATACAGTACGGTTCAAAACTGGTATCCGGGAAGTAAAGAGGGAAAAGGTGGAATCTATAACTTCGTTACCAAACGTGGCATTTGCAAAGGGAACAACGCAAAACTTTCCTGGACACAAGTGGAGACAGGCTCGGCAAAAACATGGAAATATCCAAGCTGTATTCTTTTGGGCGACAACTCAGTAGGCGAATTTTATTCCGTTGCCGTAACTAATAATTACCAACAGGCCGATACAGGGTCAAAAATGATTCACCTCGGGAAAAACACAAAGAGCACCATCATTTCTAAAGGTATATCTGCTGGTCATAGCGACAACAGCTATCGTGGTTTGGTAAAAATCCTTAAAAAAGCTACCAATTCGAGGAATTACAGCCAGTGCGACTCGCTCCTGCTTGGAAGTGAATGTGGAGCACATACCTATCCGTATATAAAAATAGCCAATCAATCTTCCATTGTTGAACATGAAGCTACGACTTCTAAAATTTCTGAAGATCAGCTATTTTATTGCAATCAACGAGGTATTTCTACCGAAAGCGCCATCGGCCTTATCGTAAATGGATATGCCAAAGAGGTGCTCAATAAGTTACCCATGGAATTTGCTGTTGAAGCACAAAAACTCCTATCCGTTAGCTTGGAAGGCAGCGTAGGTTAAACATATAGAATAACAAAAGAAAACATATATATTATGCTAAGCATTAAAAACCTCAAGGCATCCATCGATAATAAACAGATCTTAAAAGGATTAAATCTGGAAGTAAAAAAAGGTGAAGTTCATGCTATTATGGGCCCTAATGGAACAGGGAAAAGCACATTAGCAAACATTATTGCCGGGAAAGATATTTACGACATTCAGGATGGCGAAATATTATACAATGGCAAAAATCTGATGGATTTATCTGTTGATGAAAGAGCCAATGAAGGGATCTTTCTAAGTTTTCAATATCCGGTAGAAATTCCGGGCGTGAGCATGGTTAATTTTATGCGCACAGCCTTGAATGAACAACGTCAATATCATGGCAAAGACCCACTTTCAGGTGGAGAATTTCTTCAAAAAATGGAAGAGAAAAAAAAGCTGGTAGACATACAGTCGAAACTTACCAACCGTTCGGTGAATGAAGGCTTTTCGGGTGGGGAGAAAAAGAAAAACGAGATCTTCCAAATGGCAATGCTGGAGCCGACATTAGCAATCCTCGACGAAACCGATTCGGGTCTCGATATTGACGCACTGCGTATTGTGGCTAATGGAGTAAATAAACTCCGTAACGAAGACAATGCGTTCATCATTATTACGCATTACCAACGACTACTCGACTATATTGTTCCTGATTTTGTTCATGTACTTTTCGAGGGCAGGATTGTGAAATCAGGCGGAAAAGAACTTGCTCTAGAATTAGAACAAAAAGGTTATGAATGGCTGAATACAGCCTTTTAAGTGAAGACTATGACCATGCAATTAACACATATAGATATTCAGGATCGAATAATCAAATACTTTGATGAGCACCAGAAAACGCTGTTAAAGAATGATCCGCCCTTAGTGTCGCAGCGACGACTCGATGCATTTAATGCATTCAAAGCACAAGGGTTCCCAACAAAAAAGCTGGAATCGTGGAAAAATACAGATATTATTTCTGTATTACAGGACGACTACAAATGCAGCCCGGAGCCCGCCTCCAAGAAAGTAAATGTAGAGACCTTCTTCAGATGCAATATTCCGGAACTAGACACCTTAATGATAAATACCCTTAACGGATATTATATCTACCGAAACGACCCCATTAAAGAGTTAAAAAATGGCGTTATTGTAGGTAGTTTGGCTGAAGCAAAAAAAAGATACCCCGAATTGGTTGAGAAGCATTTTGGCGTTTCATTAAACTACAAACCAGATGGCATGGTTACTCTAAATACAGCCATTGCCAACGATGGAGTATTTGTGTATGTTCCCGACAATGTTTCCATGAAAGAAGCTATTCAGATCGTGCACATCAACCATAATGAAGAAAATTTGCTCATAAACATACGGAATCTGGTGATTGTGGGAAAAAACAGTAAAGTCACGCTGGTTCATTGCGATGATTCATACACTCAACAATCCGCATTTTCCAATTCTGTTACTGAAGTCATAGTTGGTGAAAATGCCGATGTGGAACATTACAAACTGCAAAACCTTAACAACTCCACTACCTTGATTAATCAGGTTTTCTTTATACAAAAGGCAAACAGCAAGGTACACAGTAGCTCAATAACGTTAAACGGCGGATTAATACGCAATTACACACACGTTCATTTTACAGAACCCGGTGCGGAAGCCAATATTTCAGGGTTATATCTTGTAGATAAAAATCAGCATGTAGATAATCATGTATTTATTGATCATGCTGCGCCTCATTGCACAAGTAAAGAGTTGTTTAAAGGGTTGGTTGACGACGCAGCTACAGCCGTTTTTAACGGTCACATTATGGTTCGTCGTAATGCGCAAAAAACAGTGGCCTATCAGAATAATAAAAATTTGTTACTTACTGATAAAGCAAGAGCCATTGCAAAACCGTTTTTAGAAATCT
>Ga0265294_10010394_pt1 | contig 10585 bp, 10 predicted proteins | sample MunlanPumphouse3_FD_192504 | JGI IMG/M metagenome (GOLD analysis project Ga0265294, IMG submission 192504) | Groundwater microbial communities from a municipal landfill in Southern Ontario, Canada - Pumphouse #3 | ecosystem: Environmental > Aquatic > Deep subsurface > Groundwater | place...
AGAACCCATCAGAGTACGGATTTGCTCTATTTAGTAGTACGAAAATGGTTATTTCCCTTGAGCCTTTATTTTATTTCCTGTTTTACAATTCATCAAATCGACGACCTGCAACTTCTGGACAGATCCTGCCTGATCTGCAACTCCTGCAACTCCTGGACAGCTCCTGCCTGATCTGCAACTCCTGCAACTCCTGCAACTCCTGGACAGCTCCTGCCTGATCTGCAACTCCTGCCTGATCTGCAACTCCTGCATGATCTGCAACTCCTGGACAGCTCCTGCGCATCCTGAAGTAATTCGGGAAGTTTTCACTGTTTACGGCATGAATATTTCCCTAAATAAGGAAAATAAGTTTTTTGCAAAAGTTCATGAGGAAAACCATGGCTTGGCGAAGAATGAGGGATTGGCCAAAACTAATTCAAATATCGGGTTTACACCCATCAGAGTACGGATTTGCTCTATTTTGTATAGAATCGCTTACGAAGTTCGCGTGGAAAATCACGGCCCAAAGTAACAAGGCATGCGGCAATAAGACCGAATGAAACGGCACACATGACAATCAAAGGCCAGTTGGAAGCAATGCAAAGACCGGCAATGGAAACAGCCAGGCTTACGATTGCCAGGAGCAGAAGAGGAAACAGATTCTGCTTCTGGCGATCAAAGTCGGTAAAGAACAGAATCCCTGAAATGACAAGCCCGCCGAAACAGACTATAGGAACAACGAAACTCATCCATCCAAGACCAAAGAAAAGATTGATCAGAATCAGGAGAATGCAGGAATCCGAGAAAACCTTGATCACCTGGCTTATTCTGTTGTATTCAACCATGGCGGTGGAGATGAACGTAGACCAAAGCATCCACAGAGACCATACTGCGACCAAAGACCATGACGGCCCGGATGTGCAGAGGTCAACAACGACTGAGGCAAACCCAAGGACAATGAAAGGCCATCTTGCCGCGTTGAGCACATCTCTTCGATCAGTCCTGTGCCTGCTGACCTTTGGATATATGATCTTTATTTTCATGCTTCCTCACTCCCTGCTGCTTCTACGCAGAAGCCCTCATCAAGAAGAAGCGAATATAGCTTTTCCTCAAACGAGGGATCATAAGTCATCTTGGAAATTGAAAGCGTGGCAATTCCGCTGCATGTAACCAAAGCACACGAGGCCCTGTTGTTCAAAGCAGTTCCAAGGACAAAATCCATCGAAATAACGTGCTTTTGAAGTTCGTAAGGCAGGCTTACCAACCCAAGATTAGACAAAGTGTTAGAAAAAACATTGTCCCCAGCAAACCCATAGATAACTTTTGCAACAGGCGCTTTGATTGAAAGCGGAACAAAACGCAGCATTTGAACTAGATGTCCGGTCTCGCTCATCATCCGGTCCATCATCAGCTTTGAGCTCTTCTCGCTGAGCTGTCTTGAAACCATATTGCAAACTTCAGAAAGCTCGTTGATTTCTTCCAGAGGGATGCGGATTCCGCAGTACATGGCAAAATTCCTGACCGTCTTGGAAGGGTAATAACGCCTCATGTTCACAGGAACCTGTATGCTTGAGATGCCGCGGAGCTCATCGCCTGCGCTTTTGTTCGCCAAGAACATCAAGGCAAGAACATATGAAGTAACAGTGACCCCGTACGATTTCGCCTTTTCACAGAGCCGGTCCGAATCAAGTCTGAACTGAACAATCCGGCAGGGACGAGCAGAAGAAAGCTTTCCACCAAGCTGAACAGCACTTTTATTAAAGAAACCTGATGCACCTTTGTCATCGCAGGTCTTGTGAAACTCATTTGAGAATTCCGATTCTGATGGCTGCCCGTTTACATCAAGGACATCATCCGAAGGGGAAAACGAAACACCAAGAAGCCTGAAGTATTCTCCGATGAGCGTTTTCAGAAATACAAGGCCGCCATTGCCATCGGTAAGTACATGGAAGAATTCAACGCTGATCCTGTTTTCAAAATGAATGACCCTGAATGACTGGGAACCGCTTCGCCCTATTGGAAAAGGCCGACAGGGAATCGGGCTCTCATCTTCTATTAGAAAGTGCCTCTTGCAAGTATCAAGATAATGCCAGAAGAAGCCTTTCTTCACTGTAGTAGCGAAACTGGGAAACCTTTTGATGGTGAAATCAAGAGCAATCTGAAGTATTTCAGGAACTACAGGACCGTCAATGTAAGCTGAAAGCCGGAAAACAGCCATCTGCCCATGCTTCATAGAAAGCGGGTAGATCTTTGCAGCATCATCGAGGGCAAACCAAAGGACCGGAGGCCTTGCATAAAAGCCTCCAAGGTTCTCAGGATCAAGCCGTCGCAAGGACTCCGTCAACGTAACTGAATGCGAAGAATAAAAACACAACGCATTCTCAAAATCCTTATAGAAGGAGGCTCGTTCATTTCTGGAAAGAAAAATATGGGATTTGAGTTCTTTGAAAAACGATTCAAGAAGACCGTCTTCTTCATCTGAAAGAGAATTCCTTAAGATCTGAAACTGCGAAAGCGGTTTTTCAGTGGTCTTTTTCATCTTTTTCATCTTCTGCTTCTTTTCAATCCTTTCCATCCGACAGCCTGGAACATTATCCATCAAATCAAGATCTGATTCAACTACAATGATTGAAAATGACAATTGCAACTATAAATACACAATTGTTTTCTTTGTTTTTATTCCTATCTTGGTATGTTTACCAACTATATTTTATGATTTTCTAAAGATTGATTTATAGAATAATGAAAAAATGATATGTTCACATTGAGGAAAATCATGAAAGTATTTGCACATAGAGGTTTTTCTGGAAAGTATCCGGAAAATACAATGCTGGCCTTTGAAAAAGCCGTCGAAGTGAAAGCAGACGGAATCGAACTGGATGTCCACTGCACAAAGGACGGAAAGCTTGTAATCATACATGATGAGAAGCTTGAGCGCACTTCAGGAAAGCCAGGAGTCGTTTCTGACTATACGCTTTCTGAAATCACTGCGATTGAAGCAAACCTCACACACCCAGAGTGCCATGGCACGACAATCCCAAGCTTTGATGAATACTGTTCCTACATCAGGGACAAGGAAATGGTCACCAATGTGGAAATCAAGACAAATCTCTACTACTATGCGGATATTGAAGGGAAGCTGCTTCAAGCGCTTAAGCACTGGAACATCGAAGACAAGGTTATAATATCATCGTTCAACTGGCTTTCAGTTGCTAGATTCAAGAAGCTTGCTCCGCATATTACTTGCGGTCTCCTTCTTGAACGCCAGCACATGATAGACGTTGCCGTGCTTGCCAAAGAAATGGGAATCGAATACTACCACCCAGATATCGGGATCATTGATGATGAAGACGTTGCATGCTGCAAGAAAAACGGCATAGGAATCAACTGCTGGACTGTTAACACTTCAGAGCAGATGAAAAAGCTCATTGAATGGGATGCAGACGGCGCAATAGGCAACTTCCCAGATATGGCTCTGAAAGCGCTCAGCCGCGCTTGAGTATCACCCAGATGGCTCCTGACCCGCCATAGCGTTCGGGAACACTCTGTATTTCCCTGATTAAACGGCTTGACCTGAGAAGCGACATTACCTGGTCTCTGACAACCGCAGTGCCTTGAGCAGAATGCAGCCCTTTCCCAGTTACAATCGAAACTTTGCGCAGTCCCTGCTGCCTAGAACTGGCGATGAAGCCGGATGTTCTAGCTCGTGCCTGATCGGCAGTCAAGCCGTGAAGGTCGACTTCGCTTTCGGGAAGCATTTCACGAAGAGTGCTTATAGAAAGCGGCACCGTTTTCGTAGCAGTGTCGCCTTTTTCATTGAGGATCTTTTCTTTTTCATTGTCAGAATCGCTCTGACTTTCCCATTGGGCGAGAATCGCTCCGAAGTCAGACTTCTCTGACATCGAGGATCTGGCTCACATAAGGCTTCATAATATCCACTACCTTGGACATCGAAGCACCCTGAACTTTAATGGTGCACACCGCATTGGAAGGATCTGTGCCCATGAAGGTGCCGAATGAGATTATGTCTATTCCCTGCTCGCTCAATGCCCGTGAAATCACCGCAATGGTACCAGGCTTATCCTCCACGAGGAAACTGATCCGGACTCCGTAGTGGCGTGCTCCGAATAGCTCAAGCAGCATCTTGAAAAGATCGCTCTTCGAGACGATTCCAACAAGCTTGTCGCCTTGCATCACCGGCAGGCAGGAAAGATCCTGATCCACCATCAGACGAGCAGCCTCTTCAACGATAGTATCAGGCGTTATGGTCACAGGGTTGCGGCTCATGAGCTTCTTCACAGTGATCTTTGAAAGAAGATAAGGCATTTCATATGCACTCAGAGTCGATACTGGCGAAGGCAGAGCCCTGAGGATGTCCTTCTCGGAGATGACTCCGACAAGCTTCTTGTCACGATCCAGCACAGGAAGTCTATGAACCTTTTCCTGCTTCATGATCTTCGCAGCATCCTCAACTGTCATGTCGGGAGTCGCCGTAACAGGATTTCGAGTCATTCTGCTTTCAATAATCATTCGATGAGCCTCCAATTGCTATTGTAACGCAACTTCAGTCTTTTTTCCATATATTTGTTCACGGCATCACTGGCCAAGGTAAGCTGACTTCACCTTGGGATTGGCCAGAAGAGCGCTAGCCTTGTCTGAAAGGACAATTAGACCATTCTCCATTACATAGCCATCATCTGCTGCGCGCAATGCCATTCTGGCATTCTGCTCGACAAGGAAAACGGTAACCTTGTTTTCCTTGTTGATGATCGATATCTTCGAGAATATGTCTTGAACCACCAGAGGCGCAAGGCCAAGTCCTGGCTCGTCAAGAAGCAGAAGATGCGGGGAACTCATCAGAGCTCTGGCTATAGCCATCATCTGCTGCTCGCCTCCTGAAAGGGATCTGGTCTTCTGCTTTCGCCGCTGACCGAGAATCGGGAAGAAGTCGTACATCTCAGACTTCCGCTTGAGTATCTCAGACTTGTCCTTTACAAGAAATGCACCCATGTCGAGGTTCTCTTCTACTGTCATATCGGCGAATACCCTGCGCCCTTCTGGAACCAATGCAATTCCAAGAGAGCAGATCTGTTCGGTAGGAAGGCAGTTTGCATGTCCTCTGTGATGCTCTCCATGACCTTGGGCTATAACCGAATCGCTGTAGCTTATCTGGCCGGAAACAAGCGGCTCAAGACCGACGATTGAGCGGAGCAAAGTGCTCTTGCCAGCGCCATTGGCCCCGATAAGACAGACTATCTGGCCTTCCTGAGCGTCAATCGAAACGCCCTTGAGTGCCTTGATGTTGCCATACGAAACTTGAATATCATCAATGCTTAGAAGACTACTCATCCTCATCCTCCTTTCCGAGATACGCTTCGATCACAATCGGATCAGACTTGATCTCAGCCGGAGTACCTTGGGCAATCTTCTGTCCATAGCTCAGAACGGTTATAGAGTCGCAGATGTTCATGACAAGCTTCATGTCATGCTCAATAAGGACGATAGTGATTCCAAGATCGCGGATCTTCCGGATGATCATCATGAGATGATCCGTCTCCTGAGGGTTCATTCCTGCTGCAGGCTCATCCAGGAAGAGCAGCTTGGGCTCGGTCGCCAGAGCCCTTGCAATCTCCAGCTCACGCTGAAGCCCGTAAGGAAGATTCTTGGCATCCTCATCTGCTGCCTTTTCAAGTTCAAGGAATGAAAGCCACTTGATCGAGTCCTCATAGATTGTCTTCTCGCTTGATTCAAGCTTGAAGTAGCTCTTCAGGGCTTCCGCGAACCGTCCCTTGTTCGGGTCCCCGCTCTTGTAGTGACGGCCAATCATGACATTTTCAACAACCGACAGCTCCTTGAAAAGCCTGATGTTCTGAAATGTACGGGCAATTCCAAGACGGCTTATTTTGTAAGCAGGCAACTTGGTAATGTCATGTCCATCGAAAACCACCTTTCCGCTGGTGCATTGATCAAGTCCTGTTATATTGTTGAAGAGCGTAGTCTTTCCAGCACCATTGGGTCCGATGAGTCCGGTGATAAGTCCTTTTTCGGCATAGAAATCAACTTGATTCACGGCTATAACGCCGCCAAAGGCCCTTGTAAGTTTCTGTGTCTCGAGAATTCTCATCTGCCTGCCTCCTTGGACGATTTGAAGACCGTCCTCACCTTAGAAGCCAGAAACTTGAACGGACAGGATCTGCCTGTCTTGCTGAATGATCTCCGTGAGCGTCCCATTATACCCTGAGGTCGGTAAATCATCATCACGATCAGGATAAGCCCGAAGAGAATCTGCTTGAACTGGGCCGGGAACTTGTTGGAAATACCGACAAGCTGCGGGAAATAGCTTATGAGCTGAATTATGAATGCTCCTACAATTGAAGCCTTGAAATTACCCATTCCTCCGAGAACCACCATGCAAAGCACTATCACTGAAACCATGAAAGTGTATGTTCCAGGGGTGACCGAAAGCGAGAAGCAGGCCTGAAGGCTTCCGGCAACGCCTGCGCATGCTGCACCGATTGCAAAGGCCCAGACCTTGTACTTGGTGACGTTGATGCCCATAGAACCCGCTGCAATCTCATCTTCGCGAATTGCCTCAAGGGCTCTTCCCATTCGGCTGTCTGCCAGCCTCTTGAGAAGCAGATAGAACACCAGAACGAATATTGCAACCATCAGGAGGTAGCCCCATTTGCTGTACGGGTTGATCTCAATGCCGAAGAATGAAGGCTTGGGTATCTTCTGAATGCCCATCGGCCCGTTTGTCAGGCTGTCCCAGTTGTTTATCACGTTACGGATTATCTCGCCCAGTCCAAGCGTGGCAATTGCAAGATAGTCCCCCTTCAGCCTGAGAGTCGGCAGTCCGATCAGAACTCCAACCATGGCAGAAAGCAGCGCTGCAACGGGGATGGTGGCAAAGAAGCCCCAGCCGCATTTGACGCACAGAATGGCAGTGACATAGCTTCCAATTGCAAAGAAGCCAGCCTGACAGAGCGAAAGCATTCCAGTGTAGCCTGTAATGACGTTCTGGCCCAGAGCCATCAGGGAATAGATACCGGTGTAGATCAGAATCAAAAGAAAGAAACTAAGCATCAGACCTTCTCCTTTTCGTTCTTTCCGAGCAGCCCGTCAGGCTTGAACAGAAGAATCAGAATCAGGACTCCGAAGGCAATTGCGTCCTTGTATCCTTGAGGAATGCCAAGCAGCGCCACTCCGAATGTCTCAAGCAGTCCGAGAAGAAGGCCTCCTAGCATAGCTCCGCTTATATTGCCAATCCCTCCGACTACAGCAGCTACGAAAGCCTTGAGACCGACCATCGTTCCCATCGTTGCATAGACCTTGAAATCAAGAGCTATGAGCATTCCGCCGCATGCAGCAAGAGCACTGCCAATGGCAAATGTAAGGCTGATCACATGATCGGACTTGATTCCCATCAGCTTTGCAGTGTCCTGGTCGAGGCTTGTGGCTCTCATCGCCTTGCCCATCCGGCTCTTGTCGACGAAGAGCTTGAGAATCAGCATCATCAGAGCCGAAGCCACAAGAATCAGAATCTGGTGCGGGGTTATGGAAACGGCATTCGAGCCGCTTCCAATCACGATAGGGGTATTGTCGAACGGATACTCCAGCTTGCGGCTCTGAGTTCCGAAAAGCCATGCAGCGAGATTGCTCAGAACAAATGACACACCGATTGCCGAAAGCAGCGGTGCAAGCCTCGTGGCCTTGCGAAGCGGCTTGTAAGCCACCTTCTCGATGAACATTCCAAGAAGCCCGCAGAATACCATGCTGCAGAGCATGGCAATCATGAAAGCCACGAACCACCAGGCTGAAAGAGGCTTGTCCCCTCTCAGGAAATCAAAGATGAAAAGACCGATATACGCTCCGACCATGAGGATGTCACCATGTGCGAAGTTTATGAATTTGAGGATTCCATATACCATCGTGTACCCAAGGGCGATCAAAGCATAGATTCCCCCCAAGGTAAGTCCATTCAAGAAATGCTGAAAGAACTCTGAAACTGATCCCACGAAATACTCCTTATAACACAGAAAAACGCACAAAACCTAACGGTCTCATGCGAAGAATCAAACATGCTGGCAGCGGCCCGAAGGCCCTGCCAGTGAACGGTCTGCTTAGTTGACTTTCTTCAGCTGGCCATTCTCGACGGTGTAGGCACCGAGATACTCAGGAACTGTTCCGTTTACGCGGTAAACGCCCTGGTATGCCACGAGGTCTCCATTTTCGGCGAAGTTGATCATTCCAGCGACACCGGCGAAATCCTTCGTTGCGGCGACAGCGTCTCTGACTGCAGCCCTTTCGAACTTTCCGGTAGCCTCATAGGTGCTCTTCAGCGCCTGTGCGACAATGTATGCAGCATCATAGGCATTTGTTGCGAACGAATCAGGCTTCACGCCATAGGTTGCATCATACTTGTTGACGAAATCAACATATGCGGTGCTCTGCTCGACCTGAGTAGGCCCGATGTATACAACGCCATTGCAGAAATCACCGGCAAGATTGTAGATGTCCGGGTTGGAGAATCCATCTCCTGAAATGAACGGGATCTTCATTCCAAGCTGAGAAGCCTGCTCAAGGATCTGCGCCATTTCGGCAGTGTAGTCAGGAATGTAGATTGCATCTGGGGAGGCTGCCTTTATCTTAGTCAGCTGGGTCTTGAAATCCTTGTCGCCGACCTGACAGGTCTCGACAACGCTCACTTTTCCGCCGCAGGCTTCGAAGGAAGCCTTCATGCCTTCATAAAGTCCCTGAGAATAGTCGTTCTTTGCATAGAGGACAGCGATGTTCTTATAGCCGAGCTCCTGTGCGAAATAAGTACCGGCGACTTCACCCTGGAGGCCATCGGAAGCAACGGTTCTGAACACACAGTTGCCGATTGCGGTAATATCCTTGTGGGTGGCTGATGGGGTGATCATCACAAGCCCTTCATCCTGGCATCTTTCGCCGACTGCAAATGAAACACCTGTGAAGACAGGTCCGACGAGCGCAACGATTTTGTCTGAACTGGATAGCTTCTCAATCGAAGAAAGGCCCTTCTCGACGGTTCCTTCCGAATCCTCGGTGATGAGCTCAATCTGAATTCCGTCGATTCCGCCAGCGGCATTGATTTCGTCGAACGCAAGCTTCACAGCCTGGTTGCAAAGGACGCCGTAATTCGCGTTGTCGCCAGTCATTGGCCCGATGAAACCTACTTTCACGGTCTTCGCGGCACTCTCGCTCGCTCCACCCGCAAGTACGATCGATGGAACTGCCAGCAGCATAATAAGTACCAGAATCATTGCTTTTTTCATGTTTTACCTCCCATGGCAAACACTCTGCCTCGCGCAGATTATTATTTAGCAATCAATATACAGAAATTGGTATTTTTATACAACTGGAAACCAAAAGAAATCGCAGGATTTCTTAAGATTTTTTGGTTTTCTCTTGGAATTGCTGTTTGAAGCAATTCCTATCTTCTTTCTGGCCAAACCTTTGCACTTCGCCATTGTTCGAGTCAAAGACTCTCAGAATCAAAGCAGAATCATTTCTCTTTTTCTACAATGCATGCAATTGCTTCGTCCTTTGAAAGGGCTTTGCAGGCAGCTTCATCGTTCTTGCATGCGGCTGGGAGACGGTAGTTCTTGTCTCCGTGCTTCAGATAATATCCATATCGGCCGTAGACAATCGCCAAAGGCTTGTTCTCATGCTGACCGAAATCAACTACAGGTGCAAGAGGAGCCTTCGGGCCTTTTGCTGCTCCACGGCTCTTCTTCTCCGGCTTCGGAGCCGCAAGGATGCCAATGGCAGTCTCAAGAGAAAGCCCGAACAGCACATCGAAGTTTGCAACGCTTCTGAACTCTCCATCACAGACTACATACGGGCCGAACTTCCCTGCTCCGATGCTCACATCCTGGCCATTGTCGTTCTTCCCAAGCACCTTAGGAAGCGAGAAGAACTTCATTATCTCCTCCTGAGGGACTTCCTTGCCATGCAGCTTCTTCGGAATCGAGAACCGCGGCGGCTTGGCTTTTCCTTCAATCTCTCCGAGCTGCCAGTAGGCTCCGAAGCGGCCGGTGCATTCATAGATGGTCTTGCCGCTATCCGGATCCGTTCCGATGGCTTTCGGAGCATTTGCGCTCTTGGTCTTCCCTTCAGCCTTCAGAGTCTGGATCTCGGCCTCGGTCACCAAGGCTGGAACAGTGTCCTGCGGGATCGAGATATTATCATCTCCAGATGTCACGTAGGCTCCGTATGGGCCTATGAACACCGGTTCGTTTTCAGGAAGCTGAGGCAGATGAATCTGCTTTGCTTTCTTTGCATCGATAGTCTTCAATGCGCTTTCACACTGCTTTTCCAGACCTTTGGGCCCTTCATAGAACTTCTTCAGGTATGAAACCTCTTCAATCTGGCCTTTTGCAATCTGATCCAGATCGTCTTCCATGTCCTTGGTGAAATCATAGTCGATGAGGTTGGCGAAGTTGCCTTCAAGCAGCTGGATCACTCCGAATCCTGAGAATGTCGGAATCAGGGCATTGCTGTCCTTTATCACGTACTTCTTCTCCAGTATCCTGTCAATTATTGCAGCATATGTCGAAGGCCGCCCGATTCCCATCTTCTC
>Ga0265294_10010395_pt1 | contig 10585 bp, 7 predicted proteins | sample MunlanPumphouse3_FD_192504 | JGI IMG/M metagenome (GOLD analysis project Ga0265294, IMG submission 192504) | Groundwater microbial communities from a municipal landfill in Southern Ontario, Canada - Pumphouse #3 | ecosystem: Environmental > Aquatic > Deep subsurface > Groundwater | place...
GCTCGCTGATGCGCACTAGCTCGATCGTGTTCTCCTGCGCAATGGTAGTGTTCTATGTGATCTGCTACTTCTCCGTAACCGAGAGAATCAGGCCTGCAGACAGGCCAAGGCAGAAGGGCAGGGTATGGACCATCATAGGGTTCCTGTTCAAGGACCGGGCATTCATTGCAATCTGCATAGCCGGCATGCTTCTGCTTGCTTCCAACATGTTCACCCAGACATATTACCTGTACTTGTTCAACAGCTATTTCAATGCCTCTGGATTGTACCTTGCCGTGAACGTTGCAACGTACCTCCCGATTATATTCGTGCTTCCGTTCATGGGAAAGATTGTCAGGAAGATCGGCAAGTCCGAGATCTGCGCCGGCGGAATGCTGTTTGCCGGAGCGGTTCAGGTGATCTTGTATTTCATCCACACCTCCAGCCCATGGGTGTTCATCGCATTCACCTTCATAAGCAGCCTCGGGATGGTGTTCTTCATCCTTGAAGTCTGGGCGATGGTCAATGATGTGATCGATTACGTCGAGGTGAAGAAGCATTTCAGGGAAGAGGCCACTACCTATGCTTTCTTCATGTTCACCCGCAAGCTCGGCCAGACGATAGCCGGCATCCTTGCTACTGCGGCTCTTATCTGGATCAAGTATCAGAGCGGGTCCGCTGTTCAGACCGCCGAGACTGTTTCGGGGATGTACTCGATTGCAATCATCATTCCAGCTGTGCTGTACATTGCAATAGGCCTTGTGCTCTGGCTTATGTATCCGATCACCAGATCAGAGATGGAGAAGCTTCAGGTCGAGAAGGAAGCAATCCGAGGAAAGGTCTGATAATGAAAAAGGCTGCCATCTCCGGCAGCCTTTCAGTTTTGTCACTTGCTCTTGCTGAACTTTCTTCTGATCTTCTCTCGAAGCTGTTCTGCCTTGAACTGCTTGTTTTCCTTCTTGATTTCCTTGTCGACCTGGCGTCCCGCCTTGCGAAGCTCCTTGGCTTCGGCTTCGATGCGATTCTGAATGTCTTCAGTCATGGCGGCCGCCACGGATTCCCTTATGTCCTGATGAACAGCGGCGCTGATGATCTGGGCAGCGATCTCTACGACTGCATCCTCGACTTCGGGTCCCTGGATGACCTCGTCGACTATTCCTTTCTGGACGTTACCGAAGATGATTGTATCAGGAATGTCATTACCGTCGGCGTCGATCAGCATTGTATCGTAATACCCGTTGTCGTCGGTGTCTATTGCAATGGTATCGATGCTTCCATCGCCTGTGACATCCATAAGCGCGATGTCTGCCAGTCCGTCTCCTGTGACGTCAAGCAGAATTGTGTTCTTGTCGCTGCCTTTGACCATGAGTCCCTTGAGATCGCGGTCGCCCCTGAGGGCGCTTCTGACTTCCTTTATTGTATACATTACAAACTCCTGCTAGAGCTTCGCTCTGCAGTATTAAGATAGCAAGCGGTTTTGCTGCCGTCAACAGAAAAATGAATACAGATGAATGATTTTGTCCCTTTGTCTGGAATTGATTCAAAGGTCAAGCACAACGACTTCCGCTTTGCAGTGGCATTCCCCATGACAGAAATCACATGGGAATGGGTCATCGATGTAGAAGTCGTCCAGGATGCCGTAGCTTCGGAATCCTGGTGCGAGATGAACTAGGTTGCGTGCAGGAGCCCATCCATTGGAGCGGACCCAGATTTCCATCATGGCATGGCGGCAGCCTCTGTCCTTGAGAGCTTGAAGCATTCTTGAAAAGAGCTCGGAGCCTATCTTCATGCCTCTGAAATCAGGGGATACTGCTATGTCTATGATGGTCCATAGGTCTTCGCCAGGGAAATCGCCTTGCATCTCTGTGAAGAAATCTGTTTTCCCATTGCTGTATGCCAATCCTCTTATGGCTGCTGCTGCCCCTATGGCTTTGCCGTCTGACTGTGCGATCACTGCTTCCCCGTTTTGGGGAATCTGGCTGAATAACTGCTTCAGGGGCTTGAGGAAAAGAGGACTTGAAAGAATCTGTGAGCCAATCAATGAGCAGGCGGCATCCGAATCTTCGGGGCGGCCTTGGCGGAATGTTACTTGCTGCATATTCATACAATAAAGGTTTTGACGGATAATGTGAAGACGATTCGGGGTTACCGATTCGCCTTTCATGGGTTATATTAGATGAAGAGGTGAGCGATGAATCTAGAACTTGATCTTGAACGTTCCGGCTTTACGGTGGATGAGCTTTCCAAGGCTTTCAAGCCTATGAAGGAATTCCTTATGTACTACAGCTGCGCTATGGAAGTTGTGAAGACCAAGATCGATGTTCTGAACAGCGAGTTCGAAGTGAAGAACAGCCGCAATCCTGTGGAATCCGTGCAGTCGCGGCTCAAGGAGCCTGCAAGCATCATATCCAAGCTCGACAGGCTGGGGCACAGCAGGACGCTCAAGGATGCCGAGGCATACATCTTCGATATTGCCGGTGTGAGGATCATCTGCTCGTTCATCAAGGACATCTACATGCTTGCTGGCCTGCTGATGAAGCAGGAGGACATGAAGCTTGTCCGCATCAAGGATTACATCCGCAATCCCAAGCCGAATGGATACCGCAGCCTGCATCTGCTGCTTTCCGTTCCGATTCAGCTTTCAGACGGCAAGAAGGATGTCATCGTTGAAGTTCAGATAAGGACTGCTGCAATGGATTTCTGGGCAAGCATCGAGCACAAGATAAGCTATAAGAAGGATTTCCCCGGCAAGGAGAAGATCGTGCTTCAGCTGCTGGACTGCGCCAGCAAGATCAATGAGATCGATGACCGCCTTGAGAAGATCGATGAAGCTATAGAGGGAAGCGGGGATCTGACATTGTCAGAACGTATGTCCCAATAGGCGATCCTGATTTTGCTGCAATGACGCTGCATTTGGACTTGAACAGGAAGTAGATCCTCCTGTTCTCCTCGTCAAGGGTCTCATAGTTTCCCTGTCCTTTGGAGAATACGATATCGGCCTCTGAGAAGAGCTTCTGGAATTCATCGGTGCATTTGAACACAGGTGTTCCCGGTGCATGGGAGCCGCTTTCAATGATCTGCGCGAAATGCTCTATTCCTGAATCCAGGGCTTCTGAAAGCGTCACATCATTGATCACAGGGATTGATCTTGCTGCATAGTACTTCTTAATGCCCTTGGGAAGCATCGAAAGCAGGACTGCGTCGAATACGCTTTCGCCAGCATTGTCGCCGATCAGCAGGAATGATCCGGCTTTGTCCAGGTCTTCCCTGAAGCTTTCATAGGCAGGCGTGAAGAAATGCTGGTCCAGCTCTGCGGCTATTGTGTTCTCAAGATCAGGGTTTGCCACAAGCGCAGAATCCAATGTGTTTCCTATAGCGCTTGCCTTGAGCGCCATTAAAAGAGGGTCGCTGCTGTGTCTTATTGCTTTCTCTACTGCCGGGCGAAGCTTCCAGGCTGTGTCCATGTCCTTTTTCTTCGCTGGCAGGAACGGATCCTGGACTCCTGTTATCTCATAAGCGATCTCATGGATCTTCTCTGCAATAAGAGGAGGGTTGCGGAACTCCCGGTAATCCTGGATTACTTTCATCATCCTGTCCATGGCAAGTTCTGTCTGCTCTTCAGAAGCTCCGCACATCCTGCATTCGTTGAGGGTCTGGTTCAATGAGCAGCCCAGGCATTCCATTGTTACTTTCATTTCTGCGATGATAAGGCTTTCTTTCTTACTGGTCAATGCGGGATACAAGGCGTATCCTTGTCTTCTCTCCCATCCCGTATGAGATGCCTGATGGCGTGCTGCGATCTTCTGGGTTGTGGATTTCAATTATGTCATAGCGTCTGAGGGCATTGAATCCTGCCTTGTCGGCATGTCTGTCATTTCTGTCTGCCGAGAATGGGAACCGCTTGGTCCCATCGCATAGCAGGTAGCGCACTCGCCCTGACTTGTTGAGCATCTCTTCGGATACAACGGTGGCCTGAAGTCTCATCGGCGGTGCTATCTGAGTGCGTTTCATTATGAAATAGGTCATCTTCAGCGATTCGCGGACGAGGCCTGCGGCTTTGGCCAGAGATGAAACCGGCTCGATTGGTTCCCAGATTATCTCGGCATGGCAGGTGTTTGACGAGCCCGCCTGAAGGGCAGGGCATCTTCCTTTGCTCCGGCATGGCGCGATGGCTGTGAACCCATCGCTGCATATGGCATCCCTGACTTGGATGAGATCACGGCTTGTGTCAAGAAGCGCCGGTTCCATCATGAAAATGAATCCGTTTTCGGAAAGATGTGATGCCGCTCTGCTTACGAATGCTGCTCTTCTTGAAATACGGTCTGGCAATCCGACCCACATTTCATTGAGCAGGTGGCTCATCACGATGCAGTCGTATGTGCCTTCCGGTTCGTAATCCTGCAAGTCGGCTGTTATTGTGTCTGCTTCGCTTCCGATGATGGCTGCTGCTGTCTTCAGCGCTTTGCTGCTGGTATCAACAAGCTTGAACGAAGCTTTTCTCTGCCCTATTGCATCCGCTATCGCTGCAGATGCAGCTCCTGGTCCTGCTCCGAGATCGAGGATCCGCGGCGTCTGGAATGAATCAAGGATTCCAGGTGCCGATGAGAGTGCTATTGATGCCTGAAGATAAGATATCGGCCAGTAGTAAAGAATATACGCTCCTAATGATAGAGAATCGAGCATGTATTTGCTTCCTGCCAGCTCGCGGTCTCCTGTCAGTCCTCTCTGCAGCTTCAATAGTGCCTGACTGGCTCTTGCAACTTCTCCTGATGTAAGACGGGATCCGCTGGCTCCCCCTCTGAATATTGAGATCAGCTGCGGTATATGTGTCTTAAGCTGTCTTTCGCTGTTTTCTATGCTCATGCGGAAATTTTATTATCAATGATTGAAAAAAAGCAACAGAAAATGGTTATTTTCCAATAATCCTTATCCGCAAGTAATTCCGAAGGTCATCAAAGGTACGAAAAAGTCGTCAAAGGTCATGCCGAAGGTCTCTGAAGGTATGAAAAGGTCGTGCTAATGTTTAAAATTTGATTATGATGTTTTTGTGTAATCTGTAGCTTTTTCGAGCATTTGATGCTATGATAAAAAAGGTTTATTGGAATGAGCTTAAGGGGAATAACCATTGGAGGTTCTGATGGAAAGAAAGCTCGTGCTCCTGGTCGATGATGTCAAACTCAATCGAATGCTTCTTGTCAGGATGCTCAAAGACGATTATGAACTGCTCGAGGCCGAAAACGGTCTTGTTGCTCTTGATATTCTGAAAAAGCATGGAGCCGGAATCAGTGTTGTCATATTGGACATCGGAATGCCCGTTATGGGCGGTTTCGAGGTTCTTTCTGAGATGCGCAAGGATTCTGTGCTTTCACAGATACCTGTGATCGTTGCATCAAGCGATACCGATTCTGCTGCCGAAGCCGCCGCACTGGCAGCCGGTGCATGGGACATGATAAAGAAGCCGTATGATGCGGCAGTACTGAAGTACAGAGTCCAGAACGTCCTAAATATTACAGAAAACATCAAGCTCAGACAGGAAGTTGCCCAGCTTCATGAGCATGACGTCATGCAGCGGCGGCTGTCTGCAATAATTGACAACATGAGCGGAGCCGTCGGAATGACCGAATTCTGCAAGGACGGGCCCAAAGTATTCTTCCGCAACCAGCAGTTCTACAAGCTGCTTGGGGCAGATCCCGGCGATGCTCATCCGGATCCTTTCACTCTGACTTCCGATGATGAAGAGCAGAATCAGCTTTTCAGAGGTGATTTCGAGCAGACGCTTGCCACGGGAAAGCCGGTGGAGCGTAATCTCAAGCTTAAGAATGCATCAGGCAAGGATATCTATGTCAGGGCTGTTATTTCAAGGATTCCGTTCGATTCGTTGCCAAATCCTGTTGTGATGGGACTGTTCGAGGACATAACAACTGAGAAGGAAAGGGCGGAGAAGGAACGCCTCGCAAACGAAAAGATCCGCTATTATGCCGAGATGGACAGTCTTACAGGGGTGTTCAACCGACGTAAGTTCTGCCAGGCTGCGCATCAGCTGATGATTTCGAATCCAGCGACTGACTACGTTATCGTGATGAGCGATATCAGAGGATTCAAGCCGCTCAACGAGCTGCTCGGCGTGACTGCATGCAACCACATGCTCATTCAGATCAAGGATCACCTGATGGAGATGGTTGACTCAAGCTGTGTGTTCGGTAGGGCAGGTGGTGACCATTTCGTGATCTGCATGCCGCGCAACATGCTGGATCTTTCGATGATAGAGAGGAATGCAGCCCCGACGTACCTTGATGTCTCAAGCTACACTGTTGTCCGGATGAGGTTCGGGATATATGAAGTCTCAGACAGGGAAATGCCTGTCGAGATCATGTTCAACCGTGCCCAGCAGGCATCTAATTCACTTGTTGACGATGTGCTCAAGACCTATGCATTCTATGATGACAAGGTCAAATCAACGACTCTTCTGGAGCAGAAGCTCACATCCGATATGGAAAAAGCGCTATCAGAGCATCAGTTCAAGGTATTCCTGCAGCCGGTTGTAGGCAATGCTTCTGGCAAGGTAGTAGGTACGGAAGCTCTTGTGAGGTGGTTCCACCCATCCCTTGGAATGATCTCGCCCGGCGTGTTCATCCCATTGTTTGAACAGAACGGATTCATCGTGAACCTTGACAAGTACATGTTCGAAGAGACATGCAGGATCCTCGCTCAATGGAAGGAGAAGGGGGATGACGAGACCTATATATCCGTGAACCTCTCCAGAAGAAGCATCTTCGGAAGCGACATGGTGAACTACATTTCCGCATTGGCCAATAAATACGGCATCAATCGCAGGCTCCTGAAGATTGAAATCACCGAATCAGTTCTTGCCAGAAACCAGGAACGGATCCAAAGCGTTCTTACCCAGTTCCATCAGGAAGGATTCCAGGTAATGATGGATGACTTCGGCAGCATGTACTCTTCGCTCAACTCCCTCAAGAACCTCGATGTGGACGTGATCAAGCTGGACATGAAGTTCATCAGGGACTTCGATGTTTCGGACAAGAGCGGAAGCATCCTCACGGCAGTCATGATGATGACCCGCTGGATAGGGCTTGGAACTGTTGCCGAGGGTGTTGAGACCGAAAGCCAGCTTTCTTTCCTGACAAGCATTGGCTGCGACCTGATTCAAGGCTTTTATTTCGCGAAGCCGATGCCTGTTGTCGAATTCAACGATTACCGGATCAAGCTGGAAGCTAGAATGCAGGAGAACGGCAATTCCTCCAAGCAGCCGATTCCTGTTGATATCCAGGAGTTCTTCGGTGCGAGCCCGCTTCTTAGCAAGGTTTTCGAAGGCATGGGAATCGGAGCTGCATTCTTCGAATACTCTCCGAGCAGGCTTGTGCTTCTCAGGGCGAACAACGAGTACCTGAACTACTTTGGAATCAAGCCAGATGATGCAGCGGCCACAGGCGGATCGATATGGGAATTCATGGATGACAGCCTTGCCGACCGTGAGGTGAAATTGATAAACGATGCCGTGAAGTCAGGCGGCACAAACACAGGTTATTTCGAGACTAAGCGAAGAGATGGATCTGTGTGTCTTGTAAAGCGCTCGGTTGCATTCCTCTGCGGGAATCCGTCCGATGCCGTGATCCTGATAACCGTGATGGATGCCTTCGAAGGAATGGAATCGGTGCTTTCGCGTGAAACTACGATGAGATCCGTTTCCGGCTTTATCGATCCTGTCAAATCAGGGGTTGCATTCATCAGGGTCAGCGATGGGGAGCTTAAGTTCATCTACAAGAATCCTGCTTTCCTTTCCAGCCTTGGCCTTGAGCCGGGAGACGACCCTGTTTATTACATTGTTCCTGAGGATCGTCAGGCTCTGGCTAATCTTACATGCCAGGCAGAGAACGAAAAGCACCTCGGTGTTGATATCCTGATCCGATGTCTTCGCAACGGCAAGGTGTGCAAGTCCAGCTTCACTGCATCTTATTACGGGGAGGAGAATAAAGGTTTGTCCCTTATCCTTCTTTCGGCCAATCCCTCATTCCCCATTCAGACCGATGATCAGTCTAGCGTTTCAGAGCATTCGGATTACTACAGCAACATCATTGAAGAAGCAAGCCCGGTAGGAATCATGATGTTGCGCACTCTTGCAGACGGCCGGTTCAAGCCCATCTTCTTCGACAACAGGCTGCCTGCTGTTGCAGGCGAGACTGTCGAAGGATTCAGGGATGCACTCCGTGCGGGCACTGCGATTTCAAGCTTCATTTCGGAAAAATACCAGGAAGCATTCAAGAGGGCTTTTTACGATTTCGTCTCAACAGGGGATAAGATGGACTTCGTGTTCCGTCCCAAGGTAAAGGACGGATCGGACTGCTTCATGAAGATCAATTCCGACTCGTTCTACGGCGGAGGCGGAAACCGCATAGTCATTCTTTCTTTCACGGACATAACCCGTGAGTATTCTGCTCTTTCAAAAGCTTCAGATACCAACAGGATGCTCTTCCAGGCAAGCCGTCAGGCTGGACTGCTTTCCTGGATCTATGATGTACGGACCGGCAGCGCTGATCTTTCCGAATACACAGCCGAGTTCTTCTCATGCAAGACCCTGATAAATGATTTCGTCAATTTCTTCTCTGCAGGCATGGTTGCCACTGAGGATGTTCCCGCCTTCAAAGAACTGCACAGGAAACTTCAAAGGGGTGAGCCGCAGGCTTCCTCTGTCATGTGCTTCCTTACGAACGGCATGTCCCGAAGGCACTGCTGCGTAGCGCGGTATGTGATGCTTCCACAGGACAGCAGGGCAGTGTTCACGGCAATCCCTGAAAGCAATGACAGCATAATAGCGGACAATATCCTTAAGCTTGCATCATCCAAGAAACAGATAGCTTTCGTCTACAACCTTGAGGAGAAGCGGGTTGAATGCCTCAGAACCTCCGAAGGGGCTGGCGTCAACAAGACCGTTGATGCCCCGCTGGCCATCCATCCGGATTACATCAAGCGACTCGACGAACTTGTCACACGCGCCGCAACTGGTGCAAGCGTCTCTCTTGACTACCTGGCGAACTACGAAAGCCCTGGCTCCGGCCAATGGAGATGGCACCGGGTCAAGCTGATCCCGATGCCAAACTACGATGGAGTATTCGATCGCATCATAGGGCTTGATTCCGACATCACCGATGAGAAAGAGAGCATCCGGCTCTATGCAAAGCGGGTTTCCGACTTGAAGGTAAGGTCCATCCACTGCTTTGCATCGCTGCTTGTGGATCTTTCCGGCAATTTGATAGTGAAGGCTTATGGAGACAGCACGATCAGGGCTCTTGAAGGCAAGACCTACGACAGCCTTTTCGATTCTTCTCTAGGTGCGGTAATCAACGCAAAGAGCAGGGATACGCTTCTTGGAATGAAACGCACCGATCTGATTGACCGCTTCCTGAGCGGTGAAACGGCTTTTTCCAGCATCAATCAGTACTCGCTGGGAAAAAAGCATTTATGGCTGAAATCAGACATGAAGCTGTCTCGCAATCCTGAGACAGGTGCCATTTCATTGCTGCTTGAAACCTATGATGTGACTGATTCCGAGCTTTCGGCCACTGTCATTGATGGGATTACCCGTCAATACTATGATTTCATCATAGCAGTGGATCCTTCCAATGACAGCTTCGCAGTGATTCAGAACAATGGGGCAATCAGAGATGGAATAACCTCGTTCGACTCTTTGATAACTGAGCTGTCGCTGAAGATGGAAGAGTCTTCAAGACAGGAATTCATAGAAGCTTCGAAGCCTCAGCACCTGCTTGAATCGCTGAAGACCGAGAAGTACTTCGGGTATTCCTGCCTCATGGACGGAAAGAGGAACATGTTCTTCACCGTGTTCCGCATACCTGGAAGCCCAGAGCTTGTAGGGCTTAGCATGGCTCTTGACATCCTTTACGAGGAAAAGCACTGATGTCTGCTTCCAATGTTACAAAGAATGCTCTTTCTCAATCACTCAGAGGCCTTATGGCGACAAAGCCGTTTGACAGGATCTCCATTTCTGACATCACTGGCCGTGCGGGCTTTGATAGGCAGACCTTCTACTATCACTTCAACAGCATCTATGATCTGATCGAATGGGTATTCGTCAATGAGTCCGGCGCTGCTCTTGGTAATAACAAGACGTATGATACATGGCAGGAAGGCTTCGAGGCGATATTCGGCTATGTTCAGCAGAATTCGTCATTCGTTCTCAATGCCTTTCATTCAACTGCCCATGATCCGCTTGAGAGGTTTCTTCTCAGCGAAGCCAGGGAGCTTGTCGGAGCTGTGGTCGAAGAGCAGTCCAGAGGCTTGGATGTGCCTCAGACGGACAAGGACTTCATTTCTGATTTCTACAAATTCGCCTTCACTGGCCTTCTGATGGACTGGATTCGAACAGGCATGTCTGAAAACCCTCATTTACTTGTCGAGCGTCTTGGCATCCTGATCCATGGCGACATCAGGAAGGCTCTTGAGAAATTCAGCAGAAGCTGATTTACAGTTTCATACTTTTGTATGTTTTTCATACATTTGTATGTATATGTCTATTCGCAAATCCATATTCCTCGATTAAGTTCATATTGCGGTTCGGAAGAAAACA
>Ga0265294_10010399_pt1 | contig 10582 bp, 8 predicted proteins | sample MunlanPumphouse3_FD_192504 | JGI IMG/M metagenome (GOLD analysis project Ga0265294, IMG submission 192504) | Groundwater microbial communities from a municipal landfill in Southern Ontario, Canada - Pumphouse #3 | ecosystem: Environmental > Aquatic > Deep subsurface > Groundwater | place...
ATTATAATTTGGCCATTGATGGAGCCGCTCTCGGAACTGTAGCAGATTGTTTTGTAGGATTAGAACAGAGAATTGAAAAAGAAAAAAGATTAACTTGGAGTGATATGAATTCTTTGCTTCGCACAAATTGGGATTGTGATGAAAAGGATTATTACATTACCATGATGAGAACTAGTAATCATTATGGGGACAGTGAAACAGGTAATTACTGGGGGGTTAGGATTTCAAAAGATTTTTCCAAGTTTGTTCTTGAAGAAAGAGATGATAAATTAACCTTTATCCCAGGTTTATTCTCTTGGGCAAAGCCTCATATTTTTGGTAGAGATGTTGGAGCTACCCCAAATGGAAGACGGTTTGGGGAACCAATAACACATGGAGCAAACCCTTCCATAAAATATATGAAAAATCCAAATTGTTTAGATGTAGGATCTGCAATAGCTTCAGTACAACCGCCATATGGAAATACCGCTCCATTCCAATTAGAATATGATCCATTTCTAAAAAAGGGAGAACCTGTTGAATTGTTAAAATCAATTATTTTAGCTCATTTTGATATGGGAGGAACATTAATAAATGTTAATATTTTTGATAAGGATGTAATATTGGATGCTAATAAAAATCCAGCCAAATATCCAGATCTAATAGTGAGAGTAACGGGGTTTACCGCTTATTTTTGTATGTTAACTCCTGAATTTAGACAACAAGTAGTTGATAGAATCTTATTACTTTAAAAAATAAGATTAAGTTAATAACTTCTTAAAATACTAGAAGATCTTTAAAGTAGATAAATAAATAAAATTATTACAAACTGCTTTGGAGATTTTAAATGCAATACGCTTTAGTAATATGTCAATAGATTAGATGGTCTATATTCAAAAGCTAAGAGTTTTGGGAGAAAAAGTAGATTATGTTGTTGAGGCTCTTACATGTCTTCTTGTTCCGGCAAAAAACTTAGTTAAGATAGGAAATATCAAAACCCCAATGATGGATTTATGCATAGAACTAGCAAATTATGTAAACTGTAAACTTTATCAACAATAAGGTTTTAATTCCGAAAATCTAGGATTGGGCAGGAGATAAGGTTTATTTTTTTGTAGCCATTTTGGCTAGTGTTTTATAAGAGGATTTTAATTACAGGTACAATCTATTTGAAACGTATATTCTTTTTATAGAACTAGTGAAAAATCTACAAGTTGCCAAATTCATTCTTAAATGGAATAAAATTTCCCTGAGGGTTAAACCACTTGTGTGAATTATGATTATCTATTATTGCAAAAACTATGTGTGTGAAGGATGAAGAGAATTCCTTCTCATCGAGAATTTCATGAAATAATTTAGCAATATGAAGGGGTGGGTTCTTAAAAGCACCACAACCAAAAGCTCCAAGAACTAATTGAGTGTGACCATTACTAAGAGCAATACGATAAATTGTTCTTATTTTATTTTTTGTTCCTTTTTCCATTTTATCTGTTAACCAATATAGACCATTTCCATCTTTGAGGAGAGGAGGATTAGGTATTGCTGGAACTGCAATAAAAGAGGTGCTCCAGGGTTTCTCTAATTTTGAATAACCCTCTTTTTCACTTTTTCGAAATATGGTGACTTTTGGTGAATATATTCCCCCGAAGTTTCTATCTAGGGGATAACCTTCTTTTCGTTTCACTAAACCGTAAGAATGTGCATAATGGGCAAATTGATACAAAGACCTATAATAATTAGAACATCTAAAAAGGTACTCTTCTTGTGCACCAGCACCATTAATAACTCCACCTCCCGGATTTTGACGATTTGCTAAGTTTAAAACTGCAGGATGTTCTCCATTATCAATCATATTTTTTGTAACTGATAGAACATCATCTTCAATAACTTCGATAAGGGGTTTATTTGAAACCTTTGAAAATAAATCAACAATAATTTCATCTTTATAGAGTATTGTTTTTTTCCTCATTGTTTCATCATTATCAAATAAAATTTTTCTACCCTTACTTGTTACATAGAAACCATTTTTTACATCTGTAAGAGTATCTTCAAATACTTTAATACGCAAACTGTGTAAAAGATTTCCATCTTTTTCCTGTGAAGCTTTAATAAAGGCATCATTCCATTTATTAGCATCCCATAAATTATTCATCACATTCTCCTTTATAGTAGAAAATCCAAATTGTTCATTAATTTCCATAAATTTCTAAATAAATACAATTTAGTGCTTTACCAGAGAATAAATAGTATGTTCATCTGGTTGAGTCATATCATATTTTTCTAATGTTGATAATAAATCTTTGATGTTAAAATTGTTTTGAAAATATTTTTTATCTTGGGCTTTTGAATATTCATAATATTTTTTGCAAAACTCACAGGCTTTAAGTCCTTCTTTTTTATTCTCTTTTTTAAACTTTACTTCATCATGATGATATAAAATTAATAAATATTCTATTTCAGGATATGTCCTACAATTGTAAATTTCTTTATACATTAAATTATAAGGTTTTTTAAGTTTAAATTGTTCTGTTTTTGAATCTATGACTCGAACTATAGCTACATCTTTGTCATAATCAAATTTCAAATATTTTTGTACTACTTTTTTTACTGAAATTCTTTTTTGAAAATCTTCATCAATTAACTCTTTTTTTGTAAAAATGAGTTTATCGTTATCCATTAACATATCTAAAATTTCTTTTTCAGCATTACCTTCATAAAAGCAAAGAATAAGCTTATTATCTAAATTTATTGGAATTTTTGGCATATCTCCTCTTTTATTTTCTTAATTGTTTCATATTTTGGAGCTGTATTTTTAAAGAAATTAGACAAAAGTATTTCACTTTTTTTGATATCATTGCGATTAATTTCATCTGAAAATTTTGTAACTGAAAGATTAAAATCTTTGTCTTTCCTAGTAACATAAATATTATCTTTGCGATTCATAGTATCTAGAATTTCTAAATAATGAGTTGTAAAGATAATTACTGCTCCATTAGGATTTGTCTTTTCACTTCTAAACAAATCAATAATTACTTCAACTAAAGTCTTATTAAGGTGAATTTCTATTTCATCAATAATTAAGCATCCCCCTATTTGAAGAATTAAGCTTAGTATTCTCATTATAAATGGACCTCTTATAGTACCGGAAGAAAGAAAATGATACTGATCTTCTTTACTACTTGCAAGATAAACGTCTTTTGAATTTTTATATTTTATCTCAAAACTCTTATCATCAATAAATTCAATATTATCAATGTTATTATCAAATAAGTTATAGAAGTTCTTATTTATATCTTTTGTAAAAAATAAATGATTATCATTTACAGTATCAATAAATGAAAAATGTACCAAATTTTTTTCTTTAATTATTATAACAATAATACTTTGGTCATCTTTGAGCATTTCAAGATTTTTTTTATCAAGTTTGCTTCTTATATGTAAAGGTTCAACTTCCCAATCAAATAGACTCTTTTTTGAACCTATTGAACTAATATTTTTGGAAAATATTTTTTCTTCTTTATAATAATACATTTTCTGAAAGCCTAATTCATTTTCTATGGAATTACCTTTGATTCCAATTAAACTTTCTAAGCGGTAAACTTTTTTATCCAAAAGAAAATCAATTATAATTTTAGTATTATCTTGGAGTATTCCATATTTAATCTTTATCTTTGATAAGTAGGTATTGTCAGCTAATAAATTAATAGCAAAATCAATTAGTCTTAAAGCAGAAGTTTTTCCTGTAGCGTTAATTCCAGCAAAAGCCATTACTTTTTGGAGTTTAATTGATTTCGATATTACTGTAACTTGGGAAGAATCAACAACATTATCACTAGCTGTGAAATCTATAGTAAATCCCTTTTTAAACAAATTAATGTTTTGATATTCTACTCTTAATAATTTCATTTTCGTTCCTCTTTACTGAAAACATAACATAGGAAAACTTAGAAGTAAACATAAAAACTGTGTAGAATAATAGAAAATGGCAAAAAATGACCAAAAATTCATTTTTTAAACGTAAAATATGATATAATTCATGATTACAATAGAATATTGATTTAGTATTTTTTAATTAACTTCATATCAAGAAATATACTTTTTTTCTCTTCTTATTGGGTGTTTTATTATGCAATTTTATTAGTAACACATTATGTTAAAAATATATTGACAAATGGAAAATTTACCTTACAATTAAAAACATGAATGTAATTGAATCTTTTTTAAAAGGGAAAATAAGCCAAGAACAATGTGAAGATGGTCTCTATATTGGAGAAAATTTTATCTCTGTTGTTGATGGAGTAACTAGTCAAAGTGAATTTTATGGCGGAGCAAAAGGTGGAAAAATTGTAAAAGATTTAATAATTGAAGCCTTACCTCAAGTTGATTATAACGCCACTATGGAAGAAGCTATGTCTTTTTTAAATAAAAGAATTGAAACATTTTATAAAGAAAAAGGCTTTTATGAACAATTAAAAAATAATACAGAACAAAAAATTAGTGCTTGCATTATTATTTATTCAAAGGCTAGGAATCAACTTTGGTTTTTAGGCGATAGCCAAGTTTTAATTGATGATAAATATTATTGTTTTGAAGCCGTAGGAAGCGACTATTTTTCAAATCTTAGATCTTACCTAATAACAGCAGAAATTCTCTCAGGTCGTAAGACTGAAGCGGAACTCTTAGAACATGACACAATTCGTGAAGCTATTTATCCGTTGATGACAAAAGAAAAAATTTTCCAAAATAACGAAAATGCTGGGAAATATAGTTCTTCAGTTTTAAATGGATTTAAATTTGTAAAAAAAGATTTGCATTGTGTTAACGTTCCAAAACTAGCAAAGCAAATTGTAATTGCAAGTGATGGTTATCCCTTTTTAGAGCCTACTTTAAAAGAATCCGAGGCAAAGCTCTCAGCACTTTTAGAAGAAGATCCTCTTCTTTACAAAAAGTTTAAAAGCACAAAAGGAATTAAAAAAGGAAATTGTAGTTTTGACGACAGAACTTATGTTCGTTTTACCCTTTAATGTAATAATAATGGCAGGGAAGGATAAAAATATTTCTAAGTTTAAATACTTAGGTTGTGACATCAGTAATACAAAATTAAATATTGGTTAAATCCTTTACATACAACATATTAATTATCAAAATACTTTCGTGTTAACACTAGAGATTTGTTTTTTTTGTTGACAACCTGACTTTTTATGGTATTATGTTAATAATAGAAGTTATTATATTAATAGCGGAAATTAATTTCTGAGGAGGGAATTATGAAAAAAATATTGTTGGTATTTTTTGTTGCGTTTATTGTTTTGGGTTGTACCTTTGCTCAAGGTACAGACGAATCTGTCAAAGCTGAGCCTACAGATTTAGTAATTTGGACTGCATCAGCAGAAGATGAAAGTTTGGCAATAATTCATAAGTTTAATGAGTATTATCCTAATATTCATGTAGAAGTAATTAATGCTGGCTCAAATGAATTAAAAACTAGGCTTAATGCCGAATGGCCAAAACCTTCTGGAGATGTAATGGAAGGAATTGCAAAAGAAACTTTTGATGAATTTTATGATTATTTTGATGGTTATGTAAGTAAAAACATAGACATAGTAGATGAACAATTCCGTGATACAGCAGCTGAACCAAAGTATTATGGTTCAACTATGCCATTACAGTGTTTTATTGTAAATACTGAAAAAATTGCTGAAGCTGATTACCCTAAGTCTTGGAAAGATTTAGCAGATCCTAAATATAAAGGTGACATCGTCATGGCTAATCCTGCTTTAAGTGGAAGTGCTTATGCACAAATTTATATGATGTACAAACTTTATGGTGATGATTTTTTGAAGAAAATTGCTAAGAATGCAGTATTTGTTTCAAGTTCAAGTTCTGTACCAGCATCTGTAGCTCGTGGTGAGTATAGTATTGGTGTTACTGGAGAAACAAATGTAGCAAGATACATAGACCAGGGAACTCCTGTAACTTATGTATATCCTTCCGAAGGTACAGGAGCTAGATATGATGCTTCTGGTATTATCAAAAATGGAAAAAATCCAGAGGCAGCTAGGTTGTTCCTTGATTTCATAACAAGTGAAGAAGCTTATCAGATAAATCATGCAGTAAGAAATAGAAGAGTTATTCTTGATACTATTGATGGTCCTGAATATTTACCTAATTTAAAAGAAATTAAATTGTTTGAATATGACGCTGTTGAAGCTGGTGATATGAGACAAGAACTTTCAGAAAGATTTACAGAAATGATGATATAATTTTTATTATATTTTTATGTCGGCTTATTTTTTGAAATAAGCCGATTTTTTTCTTAAATCTAAAGGAGCAGTTTAATGGAATTGAGTTTAACTTATAAGAATGTAGATAAGTATTTTAATAAAGGAACCGATGGGGAAGTTCATGCCCTAAAGGACGTTTCTTTTACAGTAAATCCAGGTGAACTTTTTTGTTTACTAGGACCTTCAGGATGTGGAAAAACCACTCTTTTGAGAAGTACTGCTGGGCTAGAAACAATTACAAGCGGGCAAATTTTAAACGGAAAAACGGATATGACAACAATACCTCCATATAGAAGAAATATGGGAATGGTTTTCCAAAGTTTTGCTCTTTACCCTCATATGACCATTTTTGAAAATGTAGCATATGGTTTAAGAGTAAGAAAAAAAGATGAAAAATTTATAAAAGAAAAAGTAACTGAAGTAATGGAATTAGTTGGCTTAACTGAAGAATTAAAGCGAAATCCAAGTCCAATGGGACTTAGTGGTGGACAACAACAAAGAGTAGCTATTGCTAGAGCTTTAGTTTACGATCCAGATATTTTATTACTTGATGAACCCTTAGCAAATTTAGATGCGAAACTTCGTCGTTATATGAGAGCAGAAATTCGAAGGATTCAAAAAGCAACTAAAATTACTACTCTTTTTGTAACTCATGATCAAGAAGAAGCTATGGCAATTGGAGATAGACTCGCTGTCTTTAGATTAGGCGAAGTAAAACAAATTGGTAGTGCTGATGAGCTTTATACAAAACCAAAAAATGCATTTGTTTCAAATTTTATTGGTAAAATGAATTTTTTCAACGTAAGTAGAACGAGTAAAGATTCTGTTAAATTAAATAAAACAAACATTGAAATTGCTATAGATTCAACTAAAGATCGTAGTGATGGAGCTAAAAATATATTATTAGGAGCAAGACCGGAACAGTTGACAATTAGTGCAACAAAATCAGAAAGGTCAATTCCTGGAACAATTGAAGTTGTTCAACATCTTGGGCAATTCGTGCGTTATGAAATAACAATTAGTAAAGATCTTAGTGATGCAAAGTTAGAAATTGATATGCCTTTTAAGGTAAAAGATGCTCTTGAAGGAGATATTGTTTTTGTTAATTTAAAAGAAGACTTAGTCTCTCTCTATGCGGATGGAGATATAACAAATGAATAAAAATTTTCTTTCAAAGATTGGAAATAAATGGAAAAAACTAACGACGCCAAATTTTGATAATCTTGAAACAAAAAATAAAAAGGATATTTCAAGATTTTTAGTCTATATTATTCCTGCAGCATTCTTATGTATTTTCTTATTTTATCCAATGATAACTACTCTTCTAAGAGCTTTTATTAATGCTAAAAGAGGAAAATTTGATTTCTCTACTTTTGGATTTGCTGGTTTTGTTGAACTTTTTCAAAGCGGAATGTTTAGGAGAGCTTTAAGAAATTCATTTGTTGTTAGTCTAAGTGTAACATTTTTTACTCTATTAGTTGGAGTCCCTATGGGATATTTTGTATCTAGAGTAAATATTGTCGGAAAAAAAGCTGTAAAATCTTTAGGTATATTACCTATGATAACCCCTGGTTTTATTGGTTCCTTTAGTTGGGTAATCTTACTTGGCTCTCAAGGAAGTTTAAGGGTTTTATTTTCCAAGATAGGAATATCACTTCCTTCCGTTTATGGAATAAAGGGAATGATTTTCGTTATGACGATGGTTTATTATCCTTTTGTATTCTTACTAGCCGAAGGAGCTTTTGAAAGCGCTAATGCACAACTTGAAGACTCTGCCATGTTAATGGGTGCAAGTAAAGCAAGAATTATTAGAACAATTACTTTACCATTAATAACTCCATCGCTTGGAGCCGCAGCTCTTTTAGTATTTATTCGTACTATTGGTGATTTTGGAATTCCATCTATTTTAGGAAAGGACCAATATATGCTTCCTACTTTAATTTATTTTAAAATTAATGGATTTTGGGATTTGAATGGAGCATCAACGATAGCCTTAGTTAACGTATTAATTACAGCAGTAGCTTTGAATTTGCAAAAAAAGATAATATCCAGGCATGATTATGAAGCAGTTTCTTCAGCTCGTACTGATATTAAACAAACAGATAGCAAACCTGTTAAAATAATTGGGACTATATTTTGCTTTATTATATTAGTTATTTCCTTATTGCCTCAGATAACTATCTTAGTTATGAGTTTCTTTACTGAATGGACAGGTCTTTTTCCAACCGGTCTCACATTAAACAATTATCGAATGATTCCAAGTCACGCAACTGGAGAATTTTTCAATTCGCTATTTTTGTCAGTTTTGGCAACTATAATTGCGGCAATGCTTGGAAGTTTAATTGCTTATGTTACTGGAAGAATTAAACCTAAGGGAGGTGCAATTCTTGATATGGCAATAATGGCACCATTTATTCTTCCTGGAACCGTAGTAGCTGTTTCTATTATTTCTGCTTTCGGATCTATAATTGGGGGAACTTATATAATCATTATTATCTCATTTGTAATTAGACGAACGCCTTATGTGTACAGAAGTGTAAGTGCATCTTTAACTCAAATGAATCCATCGCTTGAAGAATCCTCAACTATAGCAGGAGGGAATTGGTTTTATACTTTTAGAAGAGTAACAATTCCAATTATTTTACCTGGAATTATTAGTGGAAGTCTATTAACCTTTATTACCTTGCTACAAGAGATTAGTACAACCATTTTACTTTATAGTTCACATACAAGAACTGTTCCAATAAAAATCTATAATGCAGTTGTAGATGGAAAGATGGGACAATCTACAGCACTTAGTGTTGTTTTAATGACAATAGTATTAGTACTTGTAATAATTTCAAATAATTCAAAGAAAGCAAACTTAGCTTCTGGTTTAAGTTTAAGTTAGACATTTACTTTAAAGCTCAGTTTCGATATAAATCGGAGCTGAGCCATTTGATCTAACTTCAAATATAACATTTTAATTTGATAGATCTTCTTGTTTCTCTAAATGTTCTAAAATTACACCTTCAATGCTTCGACTTGGGAAACCTGGCCAATAAGTATGGTCTGCTTTAAAAGAACCATCCTTATTTACAGAATAAAGTCCATCACTTGCATTTTCTACTTTTACATCAAAATAAGACATTTTAGCTGAATCACCTTTTAAGTAATTATCCATAAAGGCTGTAATAAAATGCTGGTTTATATTATTCATTCTTCTTGTATCCCAAGAAGGATCCGCCCATCGAGAAGTTAAATCCCAAGATTTTCCATAAGAGGATAAAGGAGCAGCATTTGGAGCACAGTTATGTAAAACATTTACATAACTTAACATATAACGATTAGAATTCTTAGAAGCTTCGTATAGCTCTCTAACTCCCTCATATCCAGCTACATCGTCCTTTGTTCCATCTACCCAGAGGGTTGGAGTGTTTATTTTAAGCATTGAATTTTTATCAAAAATACCAAGATTCTTTACATCACCAAAAGTGGCTCCCCATGGTGCAAATAACACAGCGGCTTTTACGTTAGGATCTCCTTCATCAGAAGGTTTAGATTTAATTATATAATCTAAAGGACCAACCAAATTTGTAACCATGTCGTTCATTCCAGCTCCTAAGGTTCTAATAGCTCCATATCCACCCATACTATAACCAATTAAACCAACGTTAGAAGCATCAAGCAACCCCTTTAACCAACCATCTTTTTTGGATAATTCATTCATTTTCTTGATAGTGAATTTTTGGTCCAAAGATCTATTAATCAAAGTACTTGAGAAATTTGAAACATCTTCATAAGTAGAATCCGTATGAGCAATAGCTACCACTACATAACCTTTTGTTGCTAGGTTTTCACCTAAATAACTCATTATAAAAAGTGATCCTGGATAGCCATGTGAAATAACAATAAGGGGGAAAGCGGTTTCAGTTTTTAGTGGTTCTGCATTTTTTACTGCTCTTCCAATTATAGTAAAAGGTTCCAAATTACCTTGATCAATTCTTCCAAAGTGGTCTTCATATTTACACAGTTGAGCAGTATCATTAGAAATATTTGCAGGATACCAAATACCTAAAGTCAACGATCTATCATAAATAGGTTTTAAATTATCTTTTGTTGAAGATAAAACATCAATTTGTGATGGATTAACAATCTCTATTTCTCTAAACCCAATGGCATAATTGCCCCTCTTTGCTAATTCTGGAGCACCAGAACTAGCATCTCCCAAAATTGTTCCTCTAGGATACATCTTAATTTCTTCCTTTTGTTGTTCGTTAATAGCAGTTGAAAATAATGGATTTACAATGCCTATTATTAAAATTAAAATAAATATTTCT
>Ga0265294_10010401_pt1 | contig 10581 bp, 5 predicted proteins | sample MunlanPumphouse3_FD_192504 | JGI IMG/M metagenome (GOLD analysis project Ga0265294, IMG submission 192504) | Groundwater microbial communities from a municipal landfill in Southern Ontario, Canada - Pumphouse #3 | ecosystem: Environmental > Aquatic > Deep subsurface > Groundwater | place...
CATGCCAAAATGTACTTATTTAAGCATGATAAAAGAACGGCAGACTCTTTAGCCATGCCGGGAACCATGATAACCGGCTCCAGCAATCTCTCTATCTCCGGACTTAAAACTCGCCATGAAATTAATGTTATTTTGCGCGATGAATACAAGCAAGGAAAAGCTATTTTTGATGACCTCTGGCAAGATGCTGTGGAGATTGTTACCCGGGAAAACATGTTTGACTTCACGGAAGAGGTGATTAAGAAAATCTGGTATAATAAGCTTTATAAGCCTTATTTCTTCTATGTTCGTGTGTTGCATGAATATTTCTCCTTAAATATTAATCGTGAAATCTCATTCCCGGCAGCAATTACCAAAGGTAAATTCTTTGATTTAAGGTATCAAAAAGATGCTATCAGCAAAGCCATTAAAATTATTGATGAACATAATGGTGTCATCATCTCTGATGTTGTTGGATTAGGAAAAAGTATTATTGCCTCTGCGGTTGCTTTTAATCTGAGAAAAAAGGTAATAATCATTGCTCCTCCCCACCTGATACACCAATGGGATAAAGAATATAGAACTCTTTTTGATCTTAATGCAGTTGTCTTTGGCAGCGGTTCAATTCATAAAGCTTTAGAGCATTTACATACGGTTTGGGATGATGAAGAGATCTTGGTAATAGTGGATGAAGCCCATAAATTCAGAAACGAAAGTACAGACGATTATCTCAAGCTGCACCAATTGTGCCAAGGCAATAAGGTTATGCTACTAACTGCTACTCCTTTTAACAACCGTCCACAAGATATCTTTGCCATGATTAAACTCTTCCAAATCCCTTCCCGATCAACAATCCGAACTGTAGATAATCTGTCGTTAAGGTTCACTGATTTGGTGAAGGAGTACAAGGATATAAATAAGCAGAGAATCAAGAAAAGCATTAGCAAAGCTGAATTAAAAAGCAGTATTGATGCTCTTGCCAAGAAAATCCGCTTCATCATGGAGCCTATTTTAATCAGACGCTCACGTATTGATCTGGATAAAATTAAAGTCTATCGTGAAGATTTAGAAAAGCAAAATGTTAGATATGTCTTTGCCGAACCTCCTATTCTCAAAGAGTATGACTTAGGTAAACTTGCACCCTTATATTTGGATACTTTAAACAGATTGGTCAATGAAAAAGATGGTGGTTTTATCGGAGCAAGATATAAACCGGCAATGTACATTACCAATTTTGAAGAATTTAAGAAAAGTATTACTAATGAACATGCTGATGTAGAATCAATTAGTGTGGCTCAAGCTAACCTTTCTCAATTCATGAGAAGACTTCTAGTCGGACGCTTTGAAAGCTCTGTCCACGCCTTTGAATGCACGCTTAATTCAATGATAAGCTCCATGAAAGCTATTAAAAACTATTATGAGGTTCTGAAAAAAGTGCCTATCTACAAGAAAGGAAAGTTACCGGATCCGGAAGATATCTTTGATGATTTGAATGATGATGCTAAGCTTGATCTGGAAAACTACACTTTTGAAGAAGAACTGCAAAAAGAGATTGAAAAAGGACTTATTTTCATTCCGGCAACAGAATTGCAACCTAAATTTATAGAAGACCTAAATCATGATATGGACTTACTGACAGATATTTATAAACAGTGGTTTGGAAAAGGTAACTGCCAAGACCCGAAACTGGAGAACTTCACCAAAGAGATTAGCAAGCAACTAAGAGAAGATCCGAAGCGAAAGATAGTTGTCTTTAGTGAATATGCAGATACTGCCAAATATCTATTTAAGCATGTGAAGGATATAGCCGGAATAAAACCTATCTACTATTCAGGTTCTGAAGCAGAAGCTGTTAGAAAGAGAATCAAAGAGAACTTTGATGCTTCTGCCAAAACTCAAAAAGATGATTATAACATTATTATCGCTACAGATGCTCTTTCCGAAGGTGTTAATCTAAACAGAGCCGGAACCGTGTTCAACTATGATATCCCTTACAATCCAACACGCGTAATTCAGCGGGTCGGGAGAATCAATAGAATCGGTATAATGCTCTTTGAAAAGCTCTATATCTACAATTACTTCCCTACCGATATTGGTGAAGACCTGATTAGAAAAAAGGAAATTTCCACCCTCAAGAAAACTATGATTGATACGCTTCTAGGTGATGATACCAAGGTTCTCACAAGTGATGAGGAACTGATTTCTTACTTCCATGAACAGTATAATCAAGCTTTGAAGAATCAGGAAAGTGAATCTTGGGATACGCAATTTCAAAATGAATACTTTAATCTTCTCTCTAATCACCCTGAAATAGTAGAGAAGGCTCTGGCAATAGAGTATAGAAGTAGAATCAGACGAACAGTAGAAACAGAGCGTAAAGGGGTGCTGATCTTTGGTAAGAAGGGCGAAGACTTCACTTTTAGACTTGGGCTAAATCCCGATGAATCAGAAGCTTTAACAGCGGAAGAGGCACTAAAACTATTTAAAGCCGAAATATCAGAAGACCCCAAAGAGGTTTCCTCTACTTTTGATGCAATTTACCAAAACACCAAAGCCAATATGTATATAAATAGAACGACACCTTCTTCCAAAGGAAAAAGAGCACGTGTGCTAAATAAGCTAAAAGCTCTGATTAAACTGTGCCAAGAAGAGAGAGATTATCTTGAAGATCTCTACACTGTTGCGCAAGAGCTAAATTCTCTCCCTGATGTAGTTTATAATATTATCAGGAAAGTCCATGAGGATTCTCTCCAAGCAGATATTGCAGAGTTGAAGCAAGAAGTACCTCACGCTTATCTGAATACGATTATCCAGAAAGCCAGAAAGATTGATGAAGGTTCTGAATCCTTAATCCTCTCTGAAGAGCTGATTTAAGAGAATAAAAGATGTTCCTCTACAAAGTCCCGCAAGGACGAAATTTGTCAGCAAGAGAGTCTATCGTAAGAAGCTTTAGCGAAATAGGATGCAAGCCCCTTGATAAAGATGGAAATATAAAAGAGCCCTACAGGGGCGACATAAATAAAGTGATTAATCAGAATGAGCAAAACCAAAATAAACTTAGGAATAGGCTAACACCATGAATAATATTCTAAATACGCCATATGATCGTGAAAAGTGGATTTCATTCTTAAAGAATAAGTTTCTACCGGAAGATTTTGTCTTGAAAAGAGAAAAGTTTGCAATAGATTTTAAATCAAAGTATATAAAACCACAAGCTTATTGGATTGGAGATTGCTCCTCGCTTGATGATTTAGCAGTGATAGAACTGGAGCATGAATCTGAAAATGATCCCAGAATCAGCGTTTCCAGAGATGCCTTTAAACTAATGGCAGAGCATCAACTTAGCAAAGCTTTGTTCTTCTTTAAATCAAAAGTTTCCAATAACTTCAGGTTCTCCTTAATTACTCTCGATTTATCGCTAAAAGGTGATAAAGAAGAGTATAGCTACTCCAATCCTAAAAGATACTCTTTCTTCCTGGGTAAAGAGGCAAAAGACCATACTCCAAATGAGTTTCTGATTCAAAAAGGAAGGATTAAAGATCTTGATGATCTCCAACAGAGATTCTCTATTGAAGTTGTTAACAAAGAGTTTTATAGTGCAATTCAGCTTTTATTCTATAAGCTTGTAGGTGGCAAAGTAAGACAAGGCTCTAAGAATGTCGAACTTGAACCAATGCTCAAGCTTCCTGCTACGGCTAATCACAAAATTAACCAAGAGTTTAGTGTCAGATTAATCGGGCGTTTAGTCTTTTGCTGGTTTCTAAAAAAGAAAAAGTCAGACAAAGGCATACCGCTAATCCCGGCAGATATTTTATCTTCAGGAGCGATCAAAGAAAATTACTACCATAATATTATCGAACCACTCTTTTTCAATCTTCTAAATACACCCATTAAAGAGCGTAAGCAAGAGTTTAGAAGTACTTTGTATGATATGATTCCCTTTCTGAATGGCGGACTGTTTGACCCCAATCTGCACCAAGACTACTATGATTTAGGACCTGACGGCAAATCTTACCACCTTAATACTCTTGTTATCCCTGATATTTGGCTAAAAGAATTTGTCTCCCTGCTAGAAACCTACAACTTCACTATTGATGAAAACACCTCAATTGATATTGAGTTATCTGTGGACCCGGAAATGCTGGGAAGAATATTTGAAAACTTACTCGCGGAGATTAATCCGGAGACAGATAAGACGGCGAAAAAATCTACAGGCAGTTACTATACTCCAAGAGCGATTGTTGAATATATGGTTGATGAGTCCCTTTCTGAATTTTTCCTTTCAAGAACAAATATTAGTGAAACGAAAATTAGAGATTTATTAGACTACACTATAGAAGAAGTTGAGCTAACAGATTCTGAGAGATTAAGCTTATTTGGTGCAATAGACGGATTGAAAGTTCTTGATCCGGCTTGCGGGTCTGGAGCATTTCCCATGGGTGTTCTACAAAAGCTAATTCTTGTGTTACAAAAGATTGATCCTGATTCAATAGAATGGGTAATAAGGCAATTAGCTCAAATCTCTGACGAATTGACAAAGAAAGCTTTAGATGAAAAATACATGAATGAAAATTGGCGCTATAAGCACAAAATGGGTGTCATTAGAAAATCAATATTTGGTGTTGACATACAGTCAATTGCAACTGAAATTTCCAAACTGAGATTGTTTCTTACTCTGATTGTAGACGAAAATATTATTGATACCAAGCCTAACAGAAATATTAACCCACTACCAAATTTATCATTCAAATTTGTTACAGCAAACAGTCTTATAGGTTCAAGTGAAGATGAGGTAATCTTAAAGAAATACACTAAATTCAAAACCCAATTTAAAGACATTATGCGGAGGTATTTTGAAGCATCGGCACCTCTTCAAAAAAGAAAGATTGAAATCGAGTTTAAATCTCTACAAGATAAATTGCTTGAACAGTATTTCGAACCAGATGTTTATGAAATAGACATATTTAATAATAAAACAAAAACTACAAAAAAGAAAAATAACTCATTTATCGAAAAACTATTATCTTGGAATCCCTTTATTGATGAACCTACTGGTTGGTTTGACCCAAAATGGATGTTTGGAGAAGAACAAGGATTTGACATTATTATAGGTAATCCTCCTTATGGAGCAAAAATCTCAGACATTGAAAAGAATCATATTAAAAAAAGATTAAAAGACACATCAAACCCAAACTCTGCTTCTTATTTTATAGATATAAGTAAAAATGAGTTTTTGGCTGATAAAGGTATTTTAACTATGATTGTTCCAAAATCTATGCTTTACTCAGCTAGTTGGTTTAGTTTAGTCAAAGCTTTACTTCCAAAAATAACATCAGTTTTAGATGTAGAAAAAGGATTCGAAGATGTTCTACTCGAACAAGTTGCTTTTACTTATTCCTCTTCAACAACTTCTCATTACAAAGCTTTTAAATTTGATGTAAAAGAAATCTACCAGAAATGTGTAATTAATAAAAAACTTGTAGATAAACTAGAAGCTTTAATATGTGATGTAAACAAATTAGAGATTGATGTTTTTTTAAATAGGATAATTAAGCTAGACAGATTAAATACTATTTCAAAGACAACAAGAGGGGTACCATTCCAAAAATTTTTAGATGAAACCGGTGATTTTAAAGTTATTGGAGGAAAAGACATACAAAAGTTTAACATAAATAGCACAAAAGGTTACTTATCGAAAGAAATTATTGACTCAAACAAAAAAGTAAAAAGTCTGCTTTTACCCAAAATCGTATCACAACGATTAGTTGCTCATGTTCAGTTTCCATATCCGCATATGAAGATTATAGCTACAATAGATCTCCATGGTGATGTTTTAGGTGTTGATACTGTAGAAAACACTTTCATAACAGATAATAAGTACTCTTACAAATATTTAGTTGCTATTATAAATAGTAAATTCATTAGTTGGCATTTGTATAAGTTCGTTTTCTGTTCTGCTATTAGGACGGTGGACTTGGATGATTACTACATTGGAAAATTACCAATTATATTATATGACAAACAAACAGTCTTTGAAGATATAGTAGATTTGATATTACAAAAGAAAACTGAGGTAAAAGATACACAAACTGAAGAAAACCTAATCGACTTGATGGTCTACAAGCTTTATGCTTTAACCTATGCAGAGGTTAAGATTGTTGATCCTGAGATTGATAGTGTTTTGGCTGAATTTGGTTTATCAGCAGAGCAATATGAGTCTATGAGTGTGGAAGATTTAGGCAATCTCCAGTATTCGTAGGGGTAATCCCTTGTGGTTACCCTCTTCCCGGAGATTAACAGGTGCAGATTAAGACAAAGGAAACTAAATAAATGGCTATAGATAATGAAACAAAGTTGGCAGTATTAAACGAGAAATTTCTCTCTAATTATTGCCAAGTTTCTATTGATTCCTTTCAGGGATATTTTATTTTGGGCATTTGTACCTGGGGTTAATCCTTGAAATACAAGGATACAACACCCAGGCTAGTCTATTTATTCCCGCTGGGGAATTGAGTTGAAGACCACACCCCGCCGAAATCCGGCACCCCTCTTGAGTCTTCGCTAAAGCTTCGCCTTCACACGCCAGAGATTCGCTTTGCGAATGAAGAGGGGAATTAAGAGAATACGGGCAAGGATGCCTTTTCAATTAGCAATGCGCAACGAGAAATGGTTAGAAAATGACCCTTAACACAGAGTTACACAGGAGTCTTCGCTAAAGCTTCGCCAACCCAGGGAGGGCAAGAGGAGTTTAACAGAGTTTTAAGAGGAAGAAAAATTAGTCCTCTGATTAAACTGGGACTAAACATGTTAAATCCCTTTAGGGATAAATAGTTTAGCCTGTGTGTTGAATTCTTGTATTTCAAGAATTAACCACAGGTACGGATGTCAAAAACAGACATATCCCTGACCTGTGCCGGCATAGCTTTTAGCGAAGACGCAAGGGGATTAATAGAAAAACGGTCAAATTATTCAGGACAGGACAAAAAACCCTTTTCTTTGCTTTTAGCAATGTGGGGACAGGGGTGTCTTTTATGGAATGAATGCATCTTGCATTCACCAGGCTATGTTTCATCTTAAATCCCTTTAGGAATCAATAGTTTAGCCCGGTGGTTGAATCCTTGTATTTTGAGGATTAACCTCGGGTACAGATACCAAAATTAAACTATACCTGAAGGGGATAAATAGGATTTAGGGAATCTCAATCTCTTGCTGCAGCAAGATTTGTCTTTATCCCTCTGCAAGGGAAAGAGTTAATACGGACGGGCCGTCCGCAATCCCAGTTAAAGTCGCCCGTAAAGACCTCACTCCGTAGATAAATTAGACGCAAAATGTTGCGTCTCTACAGAAAATTCGTGGCAAAATCTCTTTATTTCCTCCTCTTTTCCATTATTTTCTTTACAAAAAACATATCAAGTCAGAAAATGGAATCTAAAATTAATGTAACTAATTAGTCACTAAATCGTTATTATATAATATACAAAACTAAAACAAGAAAAAGGAGAGGAAGCAATGATTCGGCTGGAAAATCTTGTTAAAGATTATGGAACTGTGCGTGCCGTGAATTCCATCGATTTCGAAATTAATGAAGGCGAGATACTTGGTTTCTTAGGTCCTAATGGAGCTGGGAAATCAACTACATTGAAGATGATAACCTGTTATCTTAATCCCACTGCAGGCAATATTCATGTTGGAAAATACAATGTTGTGGAAAATTCTGCAGAGATTAGGAGTATGATTGGTTATTTACCGGAAACTAATCCTCTATACACAGAAATGACAGTTTACGATTATCTTAAATATGTCGCTACGATGAGGAATATTAAGGGTAAAGAATTCAATACAGCATTCAAAAGAACTATTGATAAATGTGGGCTTAAAGAGGTTGTAGCAAAACCTATTCATACTCTTTCTAAGGGTTTTAAACAGAGAGTAGGCTTAGCTCAAGCTATTATTCACAACCCCAGAATACTGATTTTGGATGAACCTACTTCCGGTTTGGATCCTAACCAGATTGTGGAGATTAGGGAGTTAATTAAAGAGTTGGGAAAAGAGAAGACTGTGGTTCTTTCCAGTCATATTCTGCAAGAAGTGCAAGCTCTTTGTGATAGAATTATCATTATTAACCGGGGCAAAATAGTTGCTGACGGTTCCCAAGCAGATTTGACAGAAGATTACTCTAACAGAGCACGCTTGATTATTCAAGTTGATGCTTCCCAAGAAGATTTAACTAAGATCAGTGGTGTAATTCCCAGTGCTAAATTAGTCAGCTGTAAAAGTATCTTAGACGGCTTTAATGAAGCTGTTTTTGAATATACACCTACTAATGATGTGAGAAAAGAGATTTATAATTATATAAAACAGCAAGATTGGACATTATTAGAATTCCACAGAGATTATATCAGTCTGGAAGAGGTATTTAGATCACTTACTATTGAAGGAGGAAACAGATAATGCATTACATCAAAACTATTGCTCTGAAAGAGTTTACTTCATTCTTCAAATCTCCCGCAGCCTATATGGTGCTGATTGGCTTCCTGTTAATCACAGGTTGGTTCTTTGCTAATCCTCTGTTCTTGATTAATCAATCAGATTTAAGAACCTTGTTTAGCATCATCCCGACTATTTTCTTAATCTTTATCCCTGCTATTACCATGGGATTAGTTTCTAAAGAGAATAACAACGGAACAATTGAACTCTTATCTACTATGCCTGTGAAATCCTCGGAAATAGTGTTAGGTAAGTTCATTGCCGGCTTGGGTTTAATCTGCGTAGGATTATTATTATCCTTGATTCACCCAATCACAATTATGCTAATCGGAACCAATGTTGATGCCGGTGCTATGTTCTCCGGTTACCTTGGTTTACTGCTTTTGGCTGCCGGCTATTCTGCAATCGGACTCTTTGCTTCTTGCTTAACCAAGAACCAAATTATAGCCTTTATTATTAGCTTTGTGATAATCCTATTCTTCTATATTTTAGATTATGCACTTATCTTTATTCCACCGGCAATGTCGGGAATATTCCAATACTTGAGCATTAATTATCACTTCTCCAATATTGCTAAAGGCGTTATTGATACACGAAATCTTATCTATTTTGGTTCTATGATATATGCGTTTTTATTCTTAGCAAGCACAACCTTAGATTTGAAAAAGAGATAGGAGGAACAAATGAAAAAATCTTTATGGATAAATATTGTCATAATAGCAGTTATTATAATCGTCTTGAACCTTATTTCTGTCTCTATGTTTCATCGCTTTGACCTTTCCAAAGGAAGCATGTTCTCTCTTTCCAAAACATCAAAAAGCACCTTAGAAGATCTTAGTGACAGACTTGTGGTAAAAGCTTATTTCTCAAGCAATCTGCCTCCGGAATATGCTGATGCTCGCCGTTATACCAAAGATCTCTTAGATGAATATTCTGCTTATTCCAAAGGGAAGTTAAAGTTTGAATTCATCGATCCGGGTTCTGAAACTGAACTTAAAGAGGAAGCTCAAAAGAATATGATTAGTCCTGTGCAAATGAGGATTAATGAGAATGATAAGTTTGAAGTTAGAGATGTCTATATGGGCTTGGCTTTCCTTTATCAAGGCAAAACAGAGACAATACCTTTAGTGCAGAAAACTCAAGGCTTAGAGTATGATATTACTTTGACTATCAAGAAGTTAGTTTCAGAGAAACAAAAGAGTATTGCTGTCTTCAAACCAGAAGATGTAAATAGAGATATGTGGGGCAGAGCAAAAGATAACTATGCTACCTTTAACTCTGTTGTTGCTGAAGGTTACACTATTAATAACAGCGACTTAACTTCTCCTCTTGATGATACAGTAAGCGGATTAATTATTACCGGACTTACAGATTCGTTAAGTGCTGAGCAACTTCATAATCTCGACCAATTCATCATGAAAGGTGGAGCTGTTGCTTTCTTCCAAGATCGCGTCAGAGCAAGTGTGCAAACTCAACAAGCCCAAGTGATTGAATCTAATTTGTTTGATTTACTCGAGCATTATGGTATCAAGATTAAGCAAAACTTGATTGGTGATGCTAATTGCGGTCAGGTAAGTGTTAGCAGAAGACAAGGTATGTTCTCAGTGAATACTCCTATCGAATACCCCTTTATTCCTATCATTTCTAGCTTCAATAAAGATGCTGAATTAGTAGGAAATATTGATGTGATGATGATGGTTTTCGCTTCTGAATTAGATGATTCTAACCTTCCTGCCAATGTTGAATTTGAACCCTTAATGTATTCATCAAACAATACTAAAAGAATTAGAGCACCGCGTTTTGATATCAATGTAAATAATTATATGAATGTAGATCTCAAGCAGCTGCTCAATGAAGAAAGAGCAATTCTGGGTGGTGTATATAAGGGAAGTTTTAAGAGCTTCTTTGAGAATGACCCCTACTTTGAGGATAATATTAATGAATCTGCACCAACTAAAATAGTCTATATCCCGGATAGTGAAATCCTTCTGGATGATGCAGGGGCAGGTACTAAAACTAATATGGAGTTTGTGCTAAATACTTTGGATTACATCTCGGGTGATTCTTCTCTGATTCAATTACGCTCCCGTGGGGTTGAATATAAGCCATGAAAGC
>Ga0265294_10010405_pt1 | contig 10580 bp, 10 predicted proteins | sample MunlanPumphouse3_FD_192504 | JGI IMG/M metagenome (GOLD analysis project Ga0265294, IMG submission 192504) | Groundwater microbial communities from a municipal landfill in Southern Ontario, Canada - Pumphouse #3 | ecosystem: Environmental > Aquatic > Deep subsurface > Groundwater | place...
CTTTCAAATTTTCTCTAAGCTTACAAAAAGGAAGTGCCATTTCAACTGCATGCTCAGCTTGAATAACTTCTTTATACCCTTTTTCAAAAGGACTAAGACAAAAACCTTTTACACTACCTAGTGGAGTTTCATAGGAATCAAAATGATCACTACCAATTAGGTCGTTTGGAATTCGATAATAATGCGATGGACTGATGATTAACAGTCTTGTGATATTTAAATCAAGATTGCTAAAGAATAATTTTATTAAATTAGAAGAGTAAAATAATCCAGCATGCGGAATAACAGCAAAGCGAACTTTAGGATTGTCTACCTTTTCGTAGCTAATCATATTTAACAGTTCTTGTTTATTTTTTGGATACCAAGAACCTGCGAAGATATCTTTTCGTATCATTATTCCATTATACACTTTTTTTTGCTTATAAGAACAAATATTAGATAAATTGTTATTTTTGTTTTATTCTGTTATAGTAAAAAAGCCTAAGGAGGTAGTTTTATGGAAAGTAATTTTGAAAAATCAACAAAGTCTTTTATGGCTTTTGTTAGCAATAGTCCAAGTCCCTTTCATGTTGTAAAAAATTCAGCCAAATTGTTAGAAGATAATGGCTTTGTTTGTCTTTCAGAAAAGGAAAAATTCAAAATACAAAAAGGCGGAAAATACTATGTAACTAGAAATGGTTCCTCTTTAATTGCTTTTAGTATTCCTGAAAATGATATTAAAGGTTATTCAATAGTTTCCTCACATACAGATTCTCCTTCCTTTAAAATAAAGTCTAATCCTGAAATAAAGAAAGAGGGTTATGTTGTTCTAAATACAGAGGGTTACGGAGGGATGCTTCTTTATCCTTGGTTTGACCGTCCTCTGTCTATTGCGGGTCGGGTTATGGTTAAGGAAAATGATAAACCTACTTTAAAACTTATTGATTTATCACGCAATCTACTTGAAATTGTTAGTGTTGCTATCCACATGAATCGAAAAGTTAATGATGGCTTTAAAGCTACTAAACAAAAAGAAATGTTACCATTATTTGCATTAGGGGATATTAAATTAGCAACTTTAATTGCAGAAAAACTTAAAATCAACGAATCTGATATTTTGGATTCTGATCTTTTTTTGTATAATAAAACACCAGCTACCATATGGGGAGCTAATAAAGAATTCTTTTCTTCTACAAAAATTGATGATCTTCAATGTGCCTATTCTAGCTTAATGGCTTTGACTAGGTGTGAGAAGTCTGATTATATACAGGCAATTTGTATGTTTGATAATGAAGAAGTTGGAAGTGGTTCAAAGCAAGGTGCTTTAAGTGATTTTATGATTAGTACTTTTGATCGTATTGCTTATAATCTTGATTGGAATTTAGAAGATAAGATGACCCTTAAGGCAAATAGTTTTATGTTGAGTTGTGATAATGGTCATGCTTATCATCCAAATTATTCACAGTTTGCTGATCCAACTAATCATCCAAAAATAAATGGTGGAATATTAATTAAACATAGTGCAAATCAAAAATATACCACCGATGCTGTAAGTAGTTCTTATCTCAAAGATTTACTAAATAAAAATGATATTCCTTTCCAAGACTTTGAAAACAACTCGGATATTCCTGGTGGCTCTACATTGGGAAATCTTTCCAATACTCATTTTTCTTTAGATACTGCTGACATTGGTGTGGCTCAATTAGCTATGCATTCACCGTATGAAACTGGTGGAATAAGAGATACTTTCTATCTTACAAAATGCATGCATGCTTTCTTTGAAGATAATAGATAAAAAAAATCTTAGGCTTTAACACCTAAGATTTTTTATAAGAAAATTTTTATTAGTCTAAAGAAACTTTTGCCATAAAAGTAAAACTATCGTCTAATGGATTTGGTACAAAAGCAAGTTCAAGATTATTTTTTAGATTTTTGTTATAACGTCCAGCGTAGGTAAAAGCGCTAATAAAACCTATTGTTCGGCTTACCAAAGAAACAGCAACTCCCGCACCAGCACAGGCTATTGCCATTTGAAGTAAAGGATCGTCTTCAGTAGCTATTGTGTTTCCTGTAAACATTTTTACAAAAATGACGTCACAAACCCATAAACCTAATCCACAACCTAAACCAAGTCCAAGTCCAAGTGACTCTACTGTACTTTGAGTCATGGCTGATATTGTATTATGTTGCCAAGAAGATCCTATTCCAAAACCTAAGAGTAAATTTCCAAAAGCTGGACCAGTTCCTTTTACTTTGTTTTCTTCATAGAATGCTTGTTTATCAGCATCAGGAGGTAGTTCTTTAATCAAGCTTTCAATCTGTATAATGGTTTTCTTTTCACTTGAGTCTGATAGTTTCTTGCTATCACTTGCCGATTCAGCAATACCTAATCCCAGTTCAATTAATGAAGAGAGACCGTCGGACGCAAAAACTGAAAATGTCATCAACATAACAAGAGTAACAATAATAATTTTTTTCATTAATTTTTCCTTTATAAAATTATACTTGTCGATTATAAACTAATAAAAAGTGGATGTAAAGAAATTATTATTATATAGAAAATCGGATTCTCTGCCATATTTCGGTATAAAGTGAAAGGTTTTCTCCCAAATCATCTTTGATTTCATAGTTTTCTAAGTCTTCTGTATTGTACATTGGTTTAACAGTTGTGTATTTCATTGCATCTGTATTTGTACTGGAAGGGAAAGCAAACTCATCAAGAAATGAAGCATATATTTTAGGATCAAGAATAAAATCAATAAATTTTAAAGCAAGGTCATAGTGTTTTGCACCTTTTAAAATACACATTGAATCAATATAAAGAGGGCCACCTTCTTTAGGAAGGAAAAAATCTATTTTATCCCATTTATCTTCAGGGACTTCACCATATACAACTTCCGCATATCCTTGAACAACGTTAAAATCTCCAGAGGCAAAAGATTTACCAAAACCTTCACTATCAAACTTAACCAAGTTTGGTTTCCATTCGTTAATTATAAGGTCTTCAGCTTCTTTTAGCTCCTTTGGGTCAAGAGTGTTTATTGAATAACCAAGATAGGCTAGAGCGTCTCCCATTACTTCCCTCATGTCGTCCATCATCGACATCTTACCGGAAAGATCTTTTCTTGAGAAAATTGACCAGCTTTTGTCATAGGAGGAGACTTTATTATTGTTTACAGAAACTCCACTTGCTCCCATGAAATAGGGAATACTATATTCAAAATTAGGATCATAGGTTGCTTTTTCTTTTACGTTTGGACTTATATACTTAAAATTCTCTAGATCATTTTTATCTATTTTATCAAGCATTCCAAGTTTTATTAGAATTGAAACATAGTCCTGTGAAGGGAAAATAATATCATAGCCATCGGCTCCTGAAAGCAATTTCGAGAACATTTCTTCATTAGAAGCAAAATTATCTACGACGACTCTTACATTGTATTTTTTTTCAAATTCATCAATAACACTCTGTGGTGTGTAACAGGTCCAATTGAAGAGGTAGAGAGTATTTTTTTTAAGTTGTTGACGATTTATTGTAAAAAGTATTACTACAATTACCAATAAAATCAAGAAAACTATTTTCATTATTTTTTTTATTTTCATAGTGGTTTCCTATCTTGAAGATGCGAGAATCTTGACGAATCTTTTCATTGTTAAAACGGATAAGGATAAAGTGAGAATTATAAAAAAGCTTAAAGCATTAATCACTGGTGTAATTCCAAAACGTATAAGTGAAAATATATAAAGAGGCAAAGTGGTAGAACCAGGACCAGAAACAAAAAATGTAATTATGAAGTCTTCTAAGCTCATGGTTATGGCTAATATAAAACCAGAATAGATACTAGGAGCTATTGTAGGAATTATAATCTTTGTTAAAGTTTGTCGCTCGGTAGCTCCGAGATCCCTTGCAGCTTCAGTTATAGTAAAATCAAAACCCTGCATTCTTGATTGCACAGTAAGATATACAAAAGGAAGACAAAAGGTAGTATGAGCTAAGAAAATTGTAAAAAGGTTTAAACTCAAACTTATTTTTGAGAAGAACATTACTAGGGATATTCCAACTATAACTTCTGGTAGAACCAAGGGAAGGAAGGTTATTAGATTAACAAAAGTAGATTTGCTTTGTTTATTGAGTCCTGTACCAATTGCAGCTAAGGTACCAAGAAAAGTTGAAGCGGCTCCGGCAGTTATTGCTATAAAAAGGCTATTGGCAAGAGCTTGAAAAAGGTTCCTTGAATTAAAAAACAGTTCTTTATACCAATGAAGGGAAAACGAAGTAAAAACACTTTGATTCGATTCATTGAAAGAAAACAGTATTATTGTGAATAAGGGTAATAGTAAAAATATGACACAGATAATTAAGACTGTAAAAGAGAATACATTCTCATGTTTGTGTCTATTTACCCTTTTGATATTTTTTAGATTTTTTTGCATAAGATGGCCTCCTATAAATATAAAGAATTCCCACAATTGAAACCAATGTGAGCAACAAAGAGAATGCAGCTGCCAAAGGCCAATTACGTGTTTTTGTTATTTGATCGACTATTAGATTTCCTAAAAGATAGGAATCTTTTCCTCCAACTAACAAACTTATTGTATAAGCCCCGAAAGCAGGAATAAAAGTAAATAAAATTGAAGTATTTATTCCATTTTTAATTGATGGGAAAAGGACTTTTCTTATTCCTTGGAATTTAGTTGCCCCTAAATCTCTTGAAGCTTCAAGAAGGGAAAAATCAAAGCTATCTATTGCCGAAAATATTGGAAGAATTGCATAAGGCAAATACATATATACCATAATTAGTATTACAGCATTACGATTATAAAGGAGGGAAAGAGGATTTGAAATTATTCCAATCTTCAAAAGTAGGTTATTCAACATTCCATCTGTGCTTAAAATTGACATCCAAGCAAAAATTCTTATTAATGAATTTGTCAAAAAAGGAAGGACTATCAAAGAAAGAAATAAAGTTTGGTGGTGACTTTGAGCAATTGCATAGGCACAAATCAAGGCAAGAACTACTGTTATTACAGTTGCTTCAAGGGCAATTAGTAAAGTTCTAAGGGTTATAATCTGGTAAGATCTTTGGAAAATTTGTTTGTAAGCATCAAACGAAAAAACATTTACAACTCCCCCATAAAGACCTTTTTCCATAAAGGAATAAAATATCACAAAAATAAGGGGAAGAAGAAAAAATATTGAAAGGAAAATACTCATTGGAAAAGTAAGATGTTTATAGTTTTTCATTAGTTTTCTATGTCCTCAATTATATATCCGTCTTCAGCTGTCCAGCTGATGTAAACTCTATCCTGATAATTAATTTCAGGTCCGTCTTCCAAATATTTCTTGTGCTGTTGATAAATTTTGATGAGAGTTCCATTATCAAGACGAACAAAAAGCTTTGATTGGAATCCTGCATAAACTGGCTCTTCTACAATGCCTGAGAAAATGTTTGTGCCAGGGAATTGATTCTTTTCATCGAGACTTATATTAATTTTTTCTGGACGTACACTAATTGATACTTTTTGACCAGGTTTTGTTTCTTCATAATCTGTTATTTGGATTTTTCCAAGTTGTTTGGACATTAAAGTACAAAGATAGTTTGTCTCATTTAATTTTTCACATTCTTCTACAACAGCTGTAAAACTATTGGTTTCTCCAATAAAATTGGCAACAAATCCAGTTGATGGGCTTTCATAAATCTCATAAGGTTCTCCAACTTGAAGTATTTTTCCATGGTTCATTACTGCAATTCTATCTGAAACAGATAATGCTTCTGTCTGATCATGGGTTACATAGATGAAGGTAATTCCAATTTGATCATGGATTCTGTCTAGTTCTCTTAAAAGATTTGTCCTAAGTTTTGCATCAAGCGCACTTAGTGGTTCGTCTAATAGAAGAACTTTTGGTTCATTAATCAAGGCTCGAGCAATTGCAACTCGTTGTTTTTGCCCTCCGGAAATTTGATTTGGCATTTTTGACATTTGTGAATTTAGTTGAACCAGATTCAAATAATACTGAACTTTTTCATCAATTACAGATTCTTTTACTTTCTTTAGTCGTAAAGGGAAAGCAACATTTTCATAAATGGAAAGGTGTGGAAATAAGGCATAGGATTGAAAAACGGTATTGCATCGTCTTTTATCAGGAGACAAAGCGACAACATTTTCATTATCTAATAGAATATTTCCACTATCAGGGGATTCAAATCCGGCGATAATTCTAAGCAAAGTTGTTTTGCCACAGCCGGAAGGACCGAGGAGAGAAAAGAATTCTCCTTGTCTGATTTTTAGGCTTACATCGCCTAAAGCACAGAAAGTATCAAAGCTTTTTGATACGTGATCTACAATTACTTCAGAACCAATCACTGCAGATACCTCCGAAGAGAAGGATAATTACAAAATTAAATTGCATGGGTAAAGTATAGCAAAGTAGGGGTGGTGTCAATATAAAAGATTTAACTTTTGGTTTTATTAATTAAAATTTTAATAGAAAGTATTTGTATCAAAGTAAAAAGAAGAACTGCGTAAGGTAAAATCTTGAAACTTAAGGCTTTAGCTACATAACCAAATAGTGGAGGCATTAGTGTAATACCCAGATATGCAAAGGCCATTTGAAGTCCAATAATACCTGCAGAAGTCTCTTTTGAAAACTTGGTAGGATTAGAATGAATCATTGCTGGGAAAATTGGAGCAAACCCAAATCCTATTATAATAAAACCAATCATTTGAAAAATACTATTTTTCTGGAAAAATAATAAAGTTATTCCTATAAATATAAAAACGTTTCCGAATATTATTCTTTTGTCATCATCAAAATGAAAAGATAAAAATCCCATAAGCAATCTTCCAAGTGTAATTCCCAAATAATAATAACCTACCCACTGTGCAGCTTTTTGGGCTGGTATTGCTTTTGTAAAAACTAAATAGGAACTTCCCCAAAGACCAACAATATTTTCCATACTACAATAACAAAAAAAAACTAAAAGACTTGCTTTGACTCCAGGGATAGCAATTAAAGTTTTTAGTGATAAACTCTTAGTTTCTTTAGTTTCTTCTTCGTTTTCATTATTTTCATTTTTCCATATTTTTAAGGTTGAAAAAAGAAGAATTACAAGTAAGAATTGAACTAGAGCAAAGGTTAAATATCCTAATCTCCAGCCGTTTTGTTTAACTAAGAAAACAGACATGATAATTGGTCCGGCTGTAGCCCCTATTCCCCAAGAGGTGTGGAGCCAGTTCATGTGTCTTGCTTTATAGTGAAGGGCCACAAAATTATTTAAACTGGAGTCAACTGCACCGGCTCCAAGGCCAAGAGGAATTGAATAAATCATCATAATCGGAAAGGAAGTTGCCGTTGATATTCCAAATAAACCTAAAGCAGTAAGAAGAACCGAAAAGGTACAAAGTTTCCCTGTTCCAAATTTTGCAGTAAGTTTTCCGCAGAAAAGACTGGATGTTATTGTGAGTGCGGAAACCGCCATTGAAAAAATTCCTGCATTACTAATACTTGAATTTAAATCAAGGTGCATTACCGTCCATGAAGAACCTAAAAGTCCATCAGGTAAACCCAAACTAATAAAAGCAAAGTAAATTATTATCAATAATGCCATTTCTAACCTACTTTTTAATTAGTATTTAATTTCAAAATCGACTTGATTTCTGAGTTTTTGTCCTGTTCGATAATTTTGAAGGTTTGCCTTAAAAATATTGAAAATAACTTTTGGGTCATTAAAAGAGCAACCTGAAACATGAGGGGTAAGAATAACATTTTCTAAATCCCACAAAGGGCTTTCTTTTTCCAATGGTTCTTTCATTGTTACATCTAATCCAGCACCTGCAATTTGTTTATTTTTTAAAGCTTTTATAAGAGCTTTTTCATCAACAAGGTCGCCTCTTGCTATGTTTATAAAATATGAATCTTTTTTCATCAAGGATATACATTTTTCATCAAAAAGATTAACCGTTTCTGGGGTGAGTGGTAAAGTTAGACAGATATAATCAGCCTCTGGAATAAAATTTTTTAAATCTTTGGTTATACCAATCTTATCAACATAAATAGGTTTTTCTATTGGAGTTCTTTTTATGACAATAGTTTTCATTCCAAGAGCTTTGGTTTTTAAGGCAACGTGTCGGCCTATATCACCGAATCCAACAATTAAAATTGTGCTTTCAAATATATCTTTTTCTGGAAATATACCTTTCCAAAGATGTTCTTGTTTTTGTTTGTTATAAAGTGGAAAATTATGATTAAAACTTATAATTAAACCAAGAACATGGTCTGAAATCTGTTTGCCATAGGTGCCTGATGCATTTGATAGAAGAACTTCTTCATTGGCATAAATTTCTGGATATGTATAAGGTAGACATCCAGCACTTGGGGTTTGTAACCATTTAAGATTTTTAGCATGTTTAAGGTCTTCAATTTTTGGCCTACCAACAATAATCTCAGCTTTTTTTATATCTTCAATGCTATATTTAGAATTTTCCCTAATTATAATTTCTACTTCAGGATAAACGTCTTGCAACTGGTCAATTTCTTCTTTACTTGGATTTAAATATTCACTTGTTAATAATAAAATTACTTGTTTATTCATTTCGCCTCTTTTTAATTAATCAACTAAAGGATGTTGTGGTTGTTTATCTCTTTCGCGCCAGATTGAACCCAATTTATTATAATCCAAAATTCCATTTTTAATATAAAAAAATAAAATCTTTTTGATTCTTTCTCCCCAGGAGTCTCTCAATCCATCAAGGTAACCCCAATAAGATTGTAAAAGCTCAAGAAGTCGGCAGGCACTAAAGAAATCAATAAGCTCAAAATCCAAAGTGCTTGATGAAGAGCCATATCCTTCATAGAAATTATTTTGAGCTTCTAAAAAAGTTTTTTCATCAAAAAAATTAAAAAGGAAAAAAGGCATGGCATAGAGCTCAAATTCAGCAGGGGCAGCTTGGCAACTTTCAACGTCAAAATAACCGCTTGGCTTGCCTTTATCGACAAAAAAATTACCACCGAACATATCTGTAATAACTAAAGTCGGTTTTTTTGAGGAAGTAGAAAGTTCTTCATAATAATCTAGGAATTTTATATCAAAAAAGTTTTTAACTTTTTGGCTTTCAATGGCATTAAAGGCTCCTTTTTTAATACTTTTTTCAATTATTCGGTCATTTATTTGTTTATAACGGTCGGCAAAGTTAAAAATTCCTTCTGGTTCAATTCTTCCATTTTCCATGATGTTTCCAAAACTTTGAAAACTTGTTGTTTGGTGTAAATGGTTAAAATCTTTTCCAAGATTTTTCATGATTTTCAGAAAACTGTTTCTTTTATATCCATCCGACTTAATCCATTCTGGAAAAGGTAATCCTGGACACTTAGAAACGACCAAAAAAGGAATTTCTTTTTTGTTAATATGAATGATTTTAGGGGCCTCTAAACCAACTTTGAGTAGAAGAGAAAGTAGATAAGATTCTCTTTCTAAAGAGAGTTTTCCTCCAAACATTGTATCTGTTCCAGGTTCTTGAAAATCTACTTCAGTTGAGCGGGTTTTTGCAAATTTTACTATTAAGTCACCTTTATCTGTTTGAACATCAAACACATGGTGATTAGAACCAGTTCCATTGTAACTTATTTTTTTACACAAATAACCAAGCTGACGGAGCTGGTTTATTACATATTCTTTATCTATCATAATGTGGATTCTCTTATTGTTCTTCTTTTTCAAGTTTTTTAAGGTAGCGATACACAGTTGCTTCGGAATTTTCAAGTTTTTGTGAAACTTCTGGAACAGCACCTTTTATTAAAAAAACTCCTCTAGAATACATTTCTCTTATTAATGATTGTTTTTCTTTCATGGTCATACGCGCAATAGTTGTGTTGTATTTATGTTCTCCTTCATTTATTACATTTGAAATAACTGAAGAAAGAGATAAATTTAGTCTTGGAGTATTATCAACTTTTCTCGTAGCAGGCCTTACATTAAAGCGACTTCCATTAATAAAATTATCCAATATGTGTCTTGCTAAAAGAAGGGATTCTACATTAGTGGAAAAAGATATCATGTATTCTATTTGACCTTCGCCGTCTTTTATGAAATAGGTTGAAGATCTAAGTTTTGACATGTTAGGCAACAGTGATTTATAATTGGCGACAAATGGAAGTTTGTTCAAATTCTCATTTTCTAAGAAATTTTTTTCATCATCGCCAATTTTGTCTCCTGCTTTTTTTTCAGAAAGAGGGTTTTCCACAAAAAGATATTGCTCTCTATCACACAAAGTAATTTCAGCAAAATCACCCATGGTCATAGACATCATTTTTAGGAAAACCTTAATATCTTGAAGCTCTATTTTCATAACTTTTGATATAATAACCTAAATTGATAAACTATTCAATCAATTCAAAACCAGCTGTGAAATGCCTTAGACTGGTAATTGGGCCTTCATAAACCATTTTTAGTCCCTTATAAGAGCTTCTGTTCTTATAAATATCTCCCAAAGCTTCTGCAATTACATCTAGGTGACGATTCGTATAGACACGACGAGAAACACAAATTCTCATTGTTTCAATTTCTGGGAAAATATCAGCCCCTGTTTTTGGATCTTTTGAA